>Ga0208426_1000001_pt1 | contig 204113 bp, 249 predicted proteins | sample DEB19_08_DNA_6_FD_184524 | JGI IMG/M metagenome (GOLD analysis project Ga0208426, IMG submission 184524) | Aqueous microbial communities from the Delaware River and Bay under freshwater to marine salinity gradient to study organic matter... | ecosystem: Environmental > Aquatic > Marine >...
CAACTTTTAATTCTAGTACACAGGCTAATATTGATACAGCATTTAACAGTGAGGGAGCATGGGTTACAGGTACTACATCTGTAGCATTTACTTGGGTAGTTGTTACCCAATTTTCTGGACAAACAGGTGATAATGGGACTGTACTTTTAAATAACAATGGAGCAGCTCGAAGTCCTTATTTGGCATTTAGAAACAATAAGGTATGTTGTAAATTTTGGGCAGATGCTGTAAATGCTAATAAATATTTTAATTATACAGGAGCAGGGGGAGACCCTTTTGCATCAAATAATACAGTAGGGTACAGCATGGTGTTTGATGTTGAGATTTTAGGACTTGGTCTACAATATAGCATATCTCCTGTTCACATGGGTAGAGGAAATTTTTGGCAATATATGGGAATATATGATTCAAGTAAATCTGCTAAATCTGCTTCTTTTTTTGGAAATACAACTGCTAGTAATTTAACTTCTTACGCCATTTTAGGAAACACAAATATTGTAAATCCAACAAAACAGGCTTATTCTATTGCACAAAATGGGAACAAACTAATTTTTGATAACTTTCAAAGAACAAAATCAATCGAATCCAGAGCTTATTTGACTTATGATGGGGTTCCCAGCTCTATTATGGGACATCGTAATAATGGGACGGGACACTCAGAAAGCTACTTATATGCTTATTGGGGCTTTTCTGCTCCTTTACCTGAAAAAACTTTAGAAAGATTGTTAGAACGAATAAAATTAAATAAATATTAATATGAAGCCATTTTTTGAAAAAATAATTTCAGATTTAAAGCAGCTTGATTTAAGCGATAATCAAAGAAAAGTAGAACTGTATGCAGGATTGCATCCTGTTAAACGTAAGGTCATTATAACAGGATGGCCTGTGAATGTGAATGACATTACACTCGAATATTTAATATCTTATTACTATGAAGTAAATAGTGTTGAGTATTCATTGAATTTAGACCCAAGCTATCAACCTAAAAGTGGCAGGTATGTTTGTTCTCATATAATTTACCAAAAGTTTGTTTTTGATGGTGTTAAACCAAACTTGATAAACTTTAATGCTGAGGATATTCAAAGTGAGTTGGCTAGTCAACCAAATGGCTCAAAGTACAATTACTTTACAGAATATGAAATGTGGAGGCTATTGTTAACTGACAGAAAAATCTACTTTAAAGTTTCAGGTAATGAAATGGCTATTGATGTTGACTTTGATACTTTGATGGTTTCTGCAATTACTAATCTTGACGAAAAAGGCGTTTTTGATTTAGTTTAAGATGAAGTATTTTTTATTACTTATAATAGCAATTATATTATTTATAATAGTAGTTCCAATAGCTACTTCTTATACTTTTTTTTACTACAGATTTAAAGAATCTGAAAATAGAAAAAAATATTATTATAGAATTTCCTACACTATTGATGTGTTGGCCAATGTAATGGGTGGTGAATGGTTTGAGGCTATTTTATGTAAGGTCAGAAAAGAGGATACTTTATTTAGTAGACCCAATTGGTCAATCAGTGAAGCAATAGGAAAGGAAATATTTGAAAGCAACTTTAATTATAAATATAATTGGTTTTTAAAGTTGCTTGATTCTGCATTCAATGAGGTGGATCATTGCTTAAATGCTTTTTTAAATACTAAACGTTAGTATTTTAAAAAAGCGTGACTGATTCTTGTATTTCCATATGAAAGTAAATTAGCAATTTGTTCTTCCATAATAAATACTAAAAACAATTATGGAAGAACAAAATAATATATCAAACCAAAAAGAAAAAAAACATTCTGTATTATATTCGATAGTATCTTTTATATTTCTCCCCATAATAAGATTTTTGCGTTGGGTAGAACCATCATTCAGAGAACAAAACAAAGTATCATACAAAAGATTGTCAGCATTTGTCATTTTGATGATATACACCTATTCAGGTATAACATATAATACATCTGTGGTAGACCCATTTTATCTTTTGATGGGTAGAATTGCTGATGCAGTATTTTTCCTATTGTTGTCTGGTATCATATTGTATAGTCAATTACAATCAACAATTGAAACTTTGAAAAACAAGGAATAATGGCTTGGGATAAATTAGATATTGTATTCAAAAAATTTTTTAATAGAAGATCAACCTCTGATAATAAAAAATATTATGAGGAATCTGGTGATGTTTCATTTGAATTCGATTCAAATGATATACGTTCACAAGTTATCCCATTCAATGATCCAACACAGGCTGTAGCAGACAATATAGCTGAATTTCTCGATGGGTTTGCTTTAACACAGGATATCTCTGTACCCAATTATCAGTGTTGGTATGCTGATTTATCTGGTATAAGAAAGAAGGATTTCATCTCAGATAAACATGGGGTATCATATAAAATAAGACTCTTTGATAATAATATGTCTGAAATTTTTCAGACAGATGCAATAGATTGGATTTTTGATTATCCGACTGGTAATCTTTTGATATCTGGTGATCTTGGTTCTATATCACAACCATTGAGGATATCTGGATATAGATATATTGGATCTAGAATGAATGAACCAGTTCCAAACAATATAGTAGTATCAAATGATTGGATTCTCGACACAGATTACACTGGTGATGGAAACAACCCATTTGGTAGTGGTAATACCGCTAGGAATTTGACTTTAGATTTCGGTAGGGAATTTGCACAAGTTATAACACTCGATAACCAAGGGGCAGTAAGAATTTATGATCTAACTAATCCACAGATAGGAATAAGAAAATTTGTATTTACCAATTTGAATTTTCCGATATATGTCAATAGTGACTATTTCACCATATATGGAGATCCAGTTCCTAGCATATCTGGTAATAGGTATTTGACAATAGAATATCTTGGTACAGAGATCATAGCAAAATGGGAATATTATGAGAAATATTCCTTGTTACCAGATGGTAGTAATTCTAACGATTTAATAACATCACCAAAAATAGGTCTATATAAAAATTATGATGAAATAGCTTCTATAATAAATATTTATAATTTAGATTTAATAAACGATTATACTTTAACAACCTCAAATCTTGGTGATCAATCCACAAGACAAATATTCAAGATAACGAACATAACATCTGATGATTTGAATGTTTCTATTGGGGCAGATGTTATTTTGAATAATGATATTAATTTGACACGAATTTCAATCAATCCTGGGGAATCTTTGCTATTGATACATCACAGGAACACCACAGGAACACAAGATTATGTTTATACCATAGGTGAAATATTTAAAAACAGATATTTTTCTGATTTCGATGGATTCAATGTTCCGTCTAGATATGGCATAATAAAATCTGGTGTTGGATCTGGTACATTCATGTCATCAGCAATAAATGAAGATAACATTGGTTCATTGGAATCAAATACTGGTACAGATTTTGATGGATTTACATCTATTAGAACAAATCCAAAATCCTATATGGCCACTGCTCTCTCTAGAGATATGTATTTGTCTCAAATCATACATATGTACTATACTGATAATGGTGTAAAAATAGGAACACCAGTCTCAGATATAACAGACCATTATAAAATTGCTATCGGATTTATAAATGGTGTTAGTAATATTAATGATCTAGTATCTTCAACGGCATGTAAATTCTTTTTTCTCTATGATATCAATTTTTCACCGAATTGGGTGTGTGTGGCTAATGGATATTTTTATGATAGTGGAGTTTTGGTCGCTCCTGAATACTCATATGAAATGTCGATAAGAGTTCTTGAGGGGTGTACAAATATAAAGTTCTATATAGATAATACTCTTGTGGCGACTTCATCGAACGTTAGATTTGGTGTTGGTAATGAATTTTGTGAGGGTCATATAATACAAAAATATACTGGCAATTCCAACAGAGGCATAAAAATTGGTTATATTGAATTTAAAACCAACTAATAGATTAAGAACATGGATATAAAAATTGTATTAGCAGTATTATCTTTAATTATAACAATAATGTTTTTCGTTCTTGGTATAATAGGATATTTTTTAAAACAAAAAGATCTTCAAATATCATCATTAATCATTGACATAAATCAAATGAGATTAGCAAATGTTAAAATAGAAAATACGGTTGAAAATATCTCAAAAGACAATGTGAATCTAAGGGAACAGATATCAACTTTACTGAGATCAATATCTAAATCAACGGAGGTTAATCAGAATATCGAAAAACAATTGAAGGAAACTAATGATATAAATAAAGATATAAAGGAAATTCTGAAGTCTTTTATAAGTAGTAAACAATAAAAATCTAAAAAATATGAAAAAGATTAATCCTCTCGTAATTCCAATGATACTTTCATTGATTGGTGCTTTCCTTATCTGGAGAGAAGATTTTGTAGCAGGTGGTTTAAGATCTTTAACAGAAACACCATTATCAACAGTTGGTATAATATTGTTCGGATCTGTTTTCTACTTCTATGGATATATTGTCATTTATAACATATTGAAAAAATTCAAAAAATGAAAAATTCTCTCTGGATTATTCTATTGTCTTGTCTGTTATCCATATTAATTTATTTTGGATATGAAAAATTCCATTCTGACGAACCTGTAAATTTAGAAGATTCTTCATACATAAAAATAAGAAGACAGATCTTTGATTTACAAGACAGTCTTTATGCGAGAAATCTTGAATTACAAGATCAGAATTTAGAACTTAAGAAGATTATATTAGATTTAGATAGTAAAATCTCAAAATCGGATAATAAAATAAACAATTTAAAATTGAAAAATGAAAAATATAAAGTTTTTATTGATTCTTTGCCTGTTCCAGATTGATCTAAAATCTCAGATAATAAAATATGATTTCAATACTTATCATGGTGCTGAAATAAAGCAAGGTGTCTTATTTTCGAAAGAATCATATAAGAAATTCTATAATTCAATTAAGACCAAGGATTCTCTTATTTCAGAATACACTGTTAAAGATTCTCTACAGAATTTAAAGATTCAAAAATTGAATATTGTGATTTTGAACAAGGATTTTATTATTAGAAATGATAGTACAAATATAAAAAATTTGGAAGTTATCTATAACAAGGCGGATTCTTTATATCAAGAAAGAAGAACAGCATACACAAATCTTGATAAGAAATATGTAAGAGCAAAAACTGCAACAAAATATGTTGCAGTGATATCTTTTTTGGTCGGTGTTTTGGTCGGTTTCAAGATATTTTAATATCAAATTTCTTTTTGAAATCAGAAATTTTGTCACATTTCCACTCACCAAGTAGCACATAAATAACAATCTTCTGTTCATTAAATTCAGAGAAATTTAATATTGTTGCTATTTCATTCCTCTTGTTTCTATAAACAGAGCCTATATTCAGATCGAGATTTTCCTTTACTGATTCAAACAATTCTTCGATTTGTATGTCACAATTTTTATCTAGAAGTTTATAGCCAACACCTATTTTGTTGGCTATTTCCATCTCGCAACCAACATCTCTTAATTTAACCCTAACTTTGGATAAACAAACATCAACAACTCTTTCAGTTCTGAAGGCATCTTCCCAGACATTCACTATTAGGAAATCTCTAGTTATAATTCTGTTTTTATTTTTTGCAAGGAAGTATAAACAAAAGAACTCATTTTTAGTTAATGTGAGGCTTCTGTTGTTGAAAGAAGCCTCAAATTTTTCTTTGTTGATATTTAGCGTGTTTTCCATTATTCCGATATGATTTCTAAACTCAACAATTCTGCCTCTTCAACGATCTCTTTTGAGAAGAAAAAATCGAAATCGAAGCTATCCATGATATGGTAGATTATAGAATCTCTATCTATAGTTCCAGTTAACAAATCCTGAAAATCTAATGATTTTATGCATTTGGTAGCTACATTCACTGCCTTGCTTCTTTTCCCAAGATCTCTAATGAAAGATCTTTCTAAAAATGACGGGGTTGTTGTAATTGAAAGTTTCATGTTTTTATATTTTTAAAATGTTCTTATAATAAATATAGCAAAAATCGTGCCAAAATTTATGAAACCCTATCTTGGTATATTTCTGATATGTCAAATTGTCATGTCTGTCAGAATGTCATGACATGAAAATTTGTTATATACTAAAAAATTGTGTATAATAAGTATCAAAATTTAAAATTCTTCGATAAATTTGGTGAACAATACCAGTTCTATTATGATACAACAAATTTTATATGGACTGGCTCTATACACTTACCACGAGTATCAATAAACATATTCGAAAATGAAACAATATATGTTCTTGAAGAAATTGAAACCTCATCCTCGGAACAAAAATTTGTTTTACCCTCGACAGAAAACCCATTACAACCAAATTTTGATATTTCCTTTCTTGATATAGAAGACACCATATCTTTGTTTCAGATTTCTAATGATGAAATTTCAGAAATACCAAAACTTTCTGCAACTGTATCTTCAACACCTTATACTATAAACAATATAACAAACAGAAAGATACAAGATTCTTTCATACAGGAAACTCTTAGAATAGATGTTTGTTTCAAATCATCTGAAGAAAATTCTTATACGAGAATTCTGAAGATATCAGATGGTGTTAATGATATAGCTTTAATAGAGATATATGCTGAATCTATAGGGGAAGATGAGAGATTTTCTTCGTGGTTATCGAATTTTGGTAAAGTTATATCACACGAAGATTATAAAATATTTAGAACAACAGACATAGACGAGCCTTTTGTTGACTATAACATATTAAACGCAAAAAGAAAGGAATTGTTGGTTGAATTGAAAAATATTTTTCAATATAGTAATTCTTATAAAGGTTTAGTGAATGTTATAAAATATTTTGGTTATTATGATATTCGTTTAAAAGAATTGTTTTATAATTCCGATACACAAAAATATCTATATGATGAAGTCAAATTGTTCGAAACTGACAATTTGGAGCAACAGAACAAATTTGATATTAAACCCTTCAATAAGACATCTTTCTTTGCTCTGTTTTATGATATAGTAAAAATTAAAAAAGATGAATATTTTGAAAATGGTTTACCTGTCACAGAAAAAGCCTATCAATATACACAGGAGGAAGTTTTATTAAAACTCTATAATCTTAAACAATACATTGATGTCAATGATATTGGTGGTATAGCCAATATATCAGATATTATTGGAGAATTTGTTGTTTTTAATAAGTATTCATATAAAAATTGGATAAACAAATACCAAATAAAAGATATAGAAAGTGGTGATTTTGCTAAATTCTCTATTAACCAAAATTTTGGTTATATTGAGGATATGAGAAATCTTATAAACCCACATCAAGAATATTCAATAGCGAGAGATTGGACTGCAATTTCAAACCCCACAGAAACCATATCACCAAATTCTAATGCTTATATCGGTTACTTCGAAGAATTCAATAGAGATTCAATAGATTTCATCGATGGTGATGATATACCAATAGGATTTAATTTGGTTCTTGAAAATCAGAGTTTCGATTTTTCTTGGTCGGATTCGTCTATAACTTGGCAAGAATCTGTATACCAAAACATACTGATAACTTGGGGTAATTATTCATCTTTACTTGTTAACGATATCGAATGGGTTATAAAATATGTTAAAGGTCAAGATCATAATCTGAATCCGAATTTATCTTTTATTCATAGAAAGTATTTGCCAAAAGATATTTTAGAATACAGTGTCATATTACCTTATCAAGGTTACTATGATATAACCTTGATACTACATTGTTTCAATGGTGAGAAAACAACGAAAACTATAAAAAATGCTGTTTTTGTTGATATGAAGAACGCAGATTCTATTTCTTTTTTCAGGATTTATGATTTTGAATTACAATATTTTAATAGCAACAATGAGAATTGGTCTGATATTCACAATCAATGGAAATCAAATATATTCAATACTGAAAAATATAGTATACAAGATTCTGAGATTTCCTATAGATCTCTTTTGGCTCAAGAATGGGTTTATTTAAATAAATTTCAAAATGTGAGTGTTGGTATACAGGATGTTAAATGGGATTCATATAAAAATACAATATATTGGTCTGATTTAAAATATACAACTTTTGATTATTTAATTTATAAAAGAGAGAGGCTCGCAAAATTTGATATAAATTCAATCGAATCAGATATACAAATAAACTCTGATATTATTAGTACAGAGGGTTTTAATGAAGCGGAACTCACAAAATTCTCTCAAAATTATAATGAATCAAATCCCTTAAACCCATTCTATTTCACAGCAAGAGAAATGTCTAATCCATCATATATAGATGCTGTTAGTACAAACCATGATTCTATTTCTAGGATCTTCATAGGATCTTCATCAGATTCAATCACTTCTGATTCATTTTACCAAAAATGGTCAGATTTCAATATGCGGTGGTCGGAGATGCCAATAAATTTTGGTAATTCGGCTTTTGTTTGGGAATCTAAGTTTAAACACAATATGTTTACTATGGATGACCTTTATTATCACAATGATAAATTTGATGCACCAATTTTCACCAATGTGTTTTTTGTTAATGATAATTCCAAAATAGCTGGTAAAACAAAAACTGTTTGGAAACTCATAAAAGAAGATGTATCAGAAAATGTAATTGAAGTAACCTCCAAAAATTTTAGTTATAGATTTATATCATCTGGACAGTATAGTCTCGAAATGTCAATAATTGATAACAGAGGAAATTACCAGACAAGGTATAGAAAAAATTTAATAAATATAGTTCCATCAGAATCTTATAAATATGTCAGATAAAACATTTGGTTTAATAAGAACCAACCCGAAATTATCATCAAATATAAAAATTGTATGTTCTGATATGAATTTATATCTTGATACAATAGAAGCCAATTCTATTTTATCTAATATAAAATACAAAAAATATTCTGTGAACAAGAATTCAAATTTTGCTGATGATATTGGTGTATTTTTGAATGGTGAAGTTTCTTCAAATACCATATTTGATATAAAGAGAGAAACTTCTGATAAAATCATATATGATGATTTTAAATTTCAATATGAAAAATCATATGAATATGGATGTGAATATCTGGTTTCAAATTTGTATGATGAAAAACTAAAATTTTTTGCACCAATTTGGATAGGAAAGGATAGGGTCATACCAGAAAATTTTGTTATATTTAGAATAGATGGTGCAAGATCGGAAATTGATACCAATCTTTCTGAATCGGAGGATTTTGAAAATTTGGAATCATCAAGATTTTCTGAATTCATATCCAAATCAAACATAATCAAGGTTTTTAAAACCAAAATCTCTGATTTAGGTACTTATATAAACAATACAATAGACAACACACTATTTCCAAATTCACCAATATTTGTTGATTTTGTCAACAAAACAGTTGAATTCAGAGGTATTGATATAAACACTGGGAATTATAGGACAGCCATAGAGAATATATCTGATCTATTAAAGGATGAACAAACAGTTTTTGGCTTTGATAAGTATATCACATCTGGTTTTGAGAGAAACGATCTAATTTGTGCCAATATCTTTAATATAGAGTATATCTTTGATGACCCAGCGGCAGAAGATTTTAAAACTTATAGATATTTCGGTTTTTATTGTGATAATATAGAACTTTCAGAATTTAATTATGATAAAGATTCTATGTTTAATAAAACAGATGGCTTATATAAAAACCCATATTATGAATCAAATTTCATTCCAGATATAATAAATGAAAAAATAGAAGATCCGAACGGTATCAAGATAAAAATAGATGTTCAAAATGATTTTAAAGGCATAGTTTTAACAAATTCTGAGATACAGGAAAGAAATTCTTTTTTCTATATTATTGATGGTAAAGGTAATTATCACAAGATAAACAACAATGTCAATGATGGTGCAAACACTTTAACTCTAAATACAAAATCCATAAAGCTTTCTGATCTTCTATATTTTGATGAACCTTTTTATTATGATTCAAATATAAACAACAGGAAATCAAAATCTTCAACCTATATTGAGGTATTAGAAGATTTTGAAATTGCAGATACGATAGATATTTTATATAAGGGGAAACTTTTAATGAGAGTTATAGCTGATACTCTTATAGAACAACCCCAGCAATATGGTGTTGGCGATAGTATCGGTTATTATTTTTACCCTAGTGGTGATAGAGACAAAATTGCAACAGCTATAGCAAACTCTCTAAATTATGGTCTTGGTAAAAATAATGTTAATATAAGAGCAACTGCAGTACAAAATTTTGTTGTTGTATATTCTATGTTTGATATGGCTGATACAGATTTTAGAATATCGGTTAATTCATATACAACAAATAAGATATATTCAGAATATTTGATAGGTGGTTCATTGACACATCTCCATAGGGCAGTCGTAGCAGATGACATACCGAAAAATGTAAATACAAATTCTTATATAAAGGTTGAAAATGGGTATTCCAAAATAAAATCTGTTGGATTGTATTTAGATGAGCCAGTTTATAATTCTCAAAGAGAAATAGTAGATTTTAAAAATTTTGGAATACACAGAACATTAAACAGTTTCAATAAAACAATAACACACACAGAGAATTCCAAAGTAATTGTTTATAATGAATATAAACCAAAATTTGGTGTTTTGAATCTTTATGGTATATCAGATTTTGATTTCTCGACTTTTAGATCAGATTATAACAAATCGTATAAAAATGAGTATGATCTATATTTTAAAATAACAAATTTTAAACTTGAAGAAAGATATATTCTTCTTGATCCATATAATACAAATCCGAAAGTAACCTTCAATGGATCTGATTTTATACCAATATCAGATCCAAATTCAGATCCGTTTTCTACCTCTTTTGTTTATAGTGGTGGTAACTATATAGAAGAATCTGGTAGACCATTTATCATGAAATATTCTAATTTCATGGATGAAGAAATACGAAAATTCAGGAAATTTCACAATCTTGGTGCAAATTTCCAACAGAGTTCTAATATAAACGAACTTATAAAATCATTATATGGGAAAGATTTAACAGAGTATGATAGACTTGATGAGAATTCTTTCCCAGAAAATTCTTTGGAATCAAAAATTGTACCATATGTTGCAAAATTTGTATTACAGAATTCAAAGGATGTAAGAAATAACGACTATAGATTAAATATAAATTCTTCCTTTGGTGTATCAAATTTTTCACCATCTTTCGATAATCTTTCACAAAACATTGAATCTTTCACCCATGAATGGTATTATCTTTCTGGCCTGCCAGAATTTATATCTAAAGAAGATTTAAAAAAATCTGAATCTTATATGCAATTTATGTTTGATGAAGAATCCTATAAGAGTAGAACAAAGGACTATTTTACAGAATATTTTGTTAAGTCTTCTTTCATATATGATGATGTTGATAGGCTTTCCATAATTTATAATCCGATACAATATAGATATACTGAGTTCACTACTATAAATCAAAACAAGTTTTCAACAATATTCAGAGGTGCGAATTTGAATGTGATATCGAAGAATTTGAGTATACCAATAAGCAGATTTTCTGATTACAAATTTTCTGCTGTCATGAATGTACACAAAACAGAATACCTAAAACCAAATCCTTTCTCGATAAAAATAATAGAAAATAAAAAATTTAAAAATCTCGTTTTATTGATAGATATCACAATTGATGATTACAAGATGCTAGGTAATGAGAATTCTGAAACAACACCTAATTATTCTCTTATTTACATCTTAAATTCACTAAAGAGATTTGAGCAAGATAAATTCCTCTATGGGTTGAAGTTTGATATACCGAAAATCCAATATGGCAATATTATTTACAATGGATCACAAAGAGATTTCTTCAGAGGTGTTCAGTTATCAAGAACGGTAGACTATTCAAATGTGGTTGATTCTAATATTAATTCAATAATACCATTCTCTGATTTTTTACCAATATCATATGACATCAAAAACATAAATGCAATATCAGATCTAAGTTCATACTCATATTCTAATACAAACAATAGTTTTGGTAGATTGTGGGGATTCAATAAACAAAATATTGTTCTTACGACAGAAGAACTCGGTAATACTAGTGGTCAGGAGTACATAGATATAACAAATCAAACTACGATTCTAAACATTGCTAGTTCTAAAAAGATACTGTTATCAAATTCAGATGGATTAGGTGTTGTGAAAACCACCTCTGGGCAACATTCTTTCAACATAAGTCCTTTTCTTTGGAACAACCAGATATCAAGATTGTCAGAAATGGTCTGGGTTTATGAAAATGGTGGGTATCAAGCATATTCTGATTACATGAAGGAGGTTTCTTTTGCTGGTATAAAAAATCACGTAAATGATGAATCCGATCTAATAAAATATTATAGCATAAATGAAGATTCTTCTGTATCAGAATCGGTAGATTTTAAAGTTGTTTTCACAAAATCAGATAAAATAGAACTTGATACTATTCTTAAAACAGAATATGAACATGAATATATTGTTGGTATGAATGAAACATCCTATAATAGACCTGTTTTAAAAAATATACCGATCAAAACAGATTTATATAGATATTCTGGTGAGTATACGATGAAATTCAAAAATCTTTTTGAATTCGTTGATGATAGGATTCAAATGAGATGGAATTCTGAAATTTCAAGTTTCAACAATTTAAATTCAACAATCTGGTACGATTCGCCAGAATTTATAATAAATTTTATATGGATAAATGTAAATAATTCTTGGGGTGATGAATTCGGAGAATCTTCTTGGTCTTCAATATTTTTAGACAAAAACACAATAAATCAGAATAAAATAGGCTTTGATAATATTTTACAAAAATTTAATACAAACATATCAGAAACCTCAAATATGAAGATTTCTGATTATTTTTATCACAGAGTTAATAGGACAGACAATAGCATGATAAAAACTATTGATCCGACTTATCCATCTATATCAGAACTTTGTATAGATAAAAAAGATTTCAACATTCTATCCTCTAATTTAGAGCCACAGTATTTTACAGAATTTTTATCTAAAACCAAAAATTCTGATGTATCTGGTTTATATTCATCTTTAAACAAAAAATCTTTCCTTGGTTCATATATCATAAACCAACCACCAAAGGTTATTTTTAAAGATTTCGTCTATACACAAAACAATTTGGCTGATTCAACTATATTGAGTACTACTTTTGACATAGAATACAATATTAAAGATTCCAAATACAATTTTAATATAGATTTAACGAACAAATTAATATCTGCTTTCAAAAATCCCATAAAAACAGAATTTTTGAAATTCATAAATCCAAATGTCGTTAATATTGATGAATTTGTTGAAGCATACATAAAAGGAAATATATTAAATTTGTATAAAATACAAAGTTATATTGTGTATACAAAGAAAACCAAATCTAGTATAGATATAATAATTAATGATTCAAACCCAGCCTCAAAAGGATATACGATAGATAAGAATTTCTTCATTAAAGAAATTTCAAATTTGAATAATATCTTGTCATATAACAATCAAAAGAATGAAAATTCATCATTTTCTTTCGAAATAACTATCGGGCTAATATAAAATAAATATTAAAAAACATTCTGATGTACATATACAACACCAAGGACATAAACGGTTTAATATCATTCAGGCAGATAACAGAGGCAGATACTATAGGAACACTGGTAGAGAAAGTAAATTATAATTTCGACCAGATACTTCTTTTTGGTGGGATAAAAGGTGATAAAGGTGATAAAGGAGACCAAGGTCTTCCTGGTGCTACTGGTAGAGGCAGAAAAGGTGACAAAGGCGATAAAGGTTCTAATATCTATTATGAAAATAGAGCCATTGTATCAAATAATATTGTAACAAACCCGACAGATATAGTTTATGTTGAAGACGATATTATAATTGATATAACAGGATCTTATTACAAAGTTGTAATGAATCCCAATTCAGAACTTGTTTACAGTTTCCTATTCAATATAAACAATGCCCTATCAAATAGCTTTACAACTCAATTTGATTATGAACAATTACTCGGTAGTAATACCATAGCCAAATGGGTTTATAAAGTAGACCAATCTTTATCGAATTCTACACAAAATACAGTACTTCTTGTATCGAAGGATTCAACCGACAATATTTCAAGATTACAGAGGCTTGTTATAGGAGATGATAGATATTCAACCCCCTCGCAGAATACAAGTTTTGTTGTGGCCAATATAATAGATGATTCTGATACAACAAATCAAATTGGATCTCAGATGTCTTTAGGATATAGAAGAGATAAAAATTCACCTCTGTCTATGTTCATGGCCAAGCACACTGTCAAAGGTTATGATGGCTTTGATTCTTTATATTACAACATAGGTCTGGCCGATAATTCCATAAGACTAATATATGGGGCAGGAAATATTGGTGATCCAACAGAATCTAAAATAGCAATCTCTACAAAGAAATTCTCTTTATATGGTTATGACCAAAATTTTGATGGTACTTATGCTCTTGATTTTGTTGTAAATTCAGCAGAAACTACAATAACAGCAAATAGCCTATTATTGAAATTACAATCCCAAGGTATAGAATTATCTGCTGTCGGTATAACATTAAAATCAAATGTGTTTAATATTGGAGATGGTGCATCAACCAATGCTATTTTTATTTCTGATCAGACAAATTTTGACACAAAGAATTTAAAAATAAGCTCCTCAACTGGTATCTTTGATTTAGACATAATAACAAAAACCAATAAAGATCTTTATATAAATTCTGCCTTCGTATTAAAAGCTACTCCAATAAGTTTGACATCAACAGTTTTGGCTGTTGGTTCATCCCCGATTTACATAGTTTCTACAGCAAGCCAACAAAACACAAGCACAATAGCAAGTTTTTCTGTAGCCAATGCGAAATTAAATATTGGTGAAAGGATAACTCTTATATTCAAATTCTATGCTACACTTGTTCATTCATCAGTATTGAAACTTTCAAGGGGTGAGAATTATCAGACATATCCAGATTCGGTAATAACATTCATACATACTGGCTATGACAATTCTAACATACCAATGTTTACCCAAGAATCTACAACAATGTATGATAAATATCTTGGCTTAACCAACATTAATAATGTTTGGTTATCATACAATACCGATAGACAGATATCAAACAATATTTCATACAATGCTCTAACACAAAAATTGAAAGTTAAAGACATCAGCAATTTAATTTATCTTTCTAATATAACTGGTTTATCAAATTTCGGTGTAATTAACTCTATAAATTTGATAGACAAAAATTCAAACACAGAGCCTGATCTGAGTTTAACCTCACCAAATCTCTATAACGGTGGATATCTTGTTTTGAATAATGATACAAATATGCCTTTTGTGTTAAGAGATTATTCAGATTTGGTGACTGAATCTGGTCTTAACACAAAAGGCAGAATATTCCTGAATGGAAATTCTGAAATTCTACTAAAGCCGAAAGAAACAGTAAGATTAACAAGATATGTAGCAAGTTCTGATTATGAATGGGAAGTTGTTGGATCTGCCTATATGGGGTATGCTGAGACCCAAATTGGTACTGACACATCAAAATATTTCAGAATAGCAGAAATTGAAATCAAGAATACAGGATCTTTAACTGATATCGTAAATAAGGATTTTTCTGGCACGATCCATATAACACAAAAAAATAGAGATACTACTGTTGTAGGTGATAATATAAAATGTTGTGATTTACATACGACCATAAGACAAAACGGCGTGTGGAGTGACAATACGACATTGACTCTCAATTCTTATATAGAAGGTAATGGGATATATTCTTCAGATATAATCATAGCAAATGAATCTATCGCTGGTACAGACACAAAAAGAATAAGAATATATGCCAAATGTTTGGATCTAAATTCTTATTATAGTGTAACTAAAATAGGAAGATCTGAAATTCAACCAATCAATTTTTATAGCAGTATATCAACACCAACTGGCTCAAACCCGTCAATAAACAAATGGTTTGAACCATTTGTTTTTTATAATAATGTTAGTAATGGTTCGATTCTTAATACAAATATGGGATATGGAGGAACACCAATAGGAAATCCAAATACACCAATAGCTGGTCAAAATCCGATATCAGTTTATACTACCACAGACGAGTATTTAAAAACTATTGTTGAAATCAGAAATTCATCGGTGAATCTTGGCCAAAACCCAGAGTTGTTGATTTTCAGAGAAAATGGTACTTATTATGGAAGAGGTATAAGGAATTTGATGAATCAAACCCCAAATGACAGCCCTAGTAGATTTGGGGATTTTCCTATAGATTTCCCCTTTAATAATATCGCTGATGCTGATATTGATATTTCTCATACTAAAAAATATAGAGTATATCATTCATCTCACACACCAATAGATGAAATAGAGTTCACTATGGAAGTTTCAGATGGGTGGTATAGAGATTCAGTAGATTCCACCAATAAATTTTGTCAAGTACAAAAATTTTATTTTCACAATGCTAATCTTTATCCAACTGATTATCTGAAAAGAATTCTCATAACAACATTTTTGAAATATGACACAGGTTTGTGTTATTCTAGAAGAATTTTCAACAGTTCATCATCAACTGTTGATATGTTATCAAAATCAAGTAATACTGTCAATTCATCTGGATCCTCAAAATCTCTTGCGTGGACTATACACCATAGTGGTGAATCTTCATGGATGCTAATGAACCCAGCACTAATAGGGTTGTTTAGGATGGCTGGGGGTTCACCAGTATCGGTGGATATGGTTAATTTAAGATTTTATGTAAAATTTTTAAATCATTATACAGCAGAAATAAAATTTCGTTTTAAAGCTGATATGGTTCTTGGTAATAATCAAATAGGTGTGTTGAGAATATCACCATTAAAAATTTATCACCCTGGTGATATCGATGATTTTCTCCTGCTTGATGATGGATACCCTTCATATAACAACAATGGTGAGGATTTTTATTATCCTAATACTTTATCATATTTGTGTGGAACTGTTCAAGCTTGCGCGAAGCCAATTTCTACGAATGATTATGGAGCAACAACTGGCGGTTATTTGGCTAGTCTTGTAGCATTACCAAAATTGCTACCTCCATTTGGTGTTAATGATTATGATAAATCTGGGCTTTCTATTTTTATGGGTACTGATGATCAAAATGTTTGTCAGTATCATGGGACTGGTATAATATCTTGTAAATATACTGGAGATTTTTAAAAAGAAGAGGGTTATTTACCCTCTTCCTTTTTCTCTGATAATTCAAATTGGTGAACTTCTGTTTTTGTCCTTTCCAACAATTCTTTAACCTCTTTTCTTGGGCATGTTGATAGATATTTGAACAAGGCTTTTATGCCATCCTCCATATAATATGGATCTTTTTCTTCTATCTCGAACATTTTTGCCAAGAAGGCATCTACCTCAACAAAAGGCCTTGTGTTGAGATATGCCTCAATATCTTTTTTCAATTTTTCGTCTATCTTATAGACTACATTTGGTGTTTTGATTTCTTCTGACATTTGTTATATTATAATAAAATCCAAATTTTTGTTATCTATGCATATTATTTCAAAAAGTTTCCTGTTGCCAATATTATTGATGATACCAACAAGTTTAGAGTACGGTTTTATATCCGATGTTCTATTTGGTGAATCTGTATATATTACAATAGAATATGGACCAAAATCAATATCACCCAATAAAGAGATTTTAAAAGATTGGTTTTTGTTCCAAATGGCTGAACTATCATCTATATAGAGTATCATGTTACCAGTAGCAACAACAGAACCATCAATATTCTTATGGTAAACCAAATTCGAATTTTTATTTAATGTAAGAATATTTGAAGTATTAAGTTCTCTACCATTTGCCAGTAACGAAGTTTTTACAATACTATTATATTCTTCACGTGTGTTTTCTATGAATATTTTATTATCAGATTTATATGCTTTTATACCACCGACACCTTTTATATCGAACAAAAGTGATAAAGAAACAGATGTTTTACCAGAAAGAATTTCATCTATTCTGGCTTTCTGTTGGTTTATTATAGCCAACAAATCAGAATTTATGACAGATTCATCAAGTGCAGATTTTATTTCGTCTATTTTGGCTGACAACTCAACGGCACTAGATGAATTTATTATAAGACTTTCCAACTCATCCATTTTGGTTTGCATATTATTTATAACCGCTATAGAATCCTCCAAATTTTTGGATGCCTTTGATATGACTTGCATACCTTTCAAGAAAACATCCATAGAAAATCCAGCGTTTGGATTTGTTGATATCTCAATAGATTCTGTCACAGAATCTAGATTATCGTTACTTAATTTAAGATTAAGTTTTATCCCATATGAGTTGCCCTGTCTCCTTAAACTAACATCTGGTTTTATTTTATTGAATTGTGGTATTATTGCTCCAGAGGTAGATAAAGTTGAAAGATCATCAATAAAAATTATACCATATAGATTTTGTGTGGATTTTGCCGAATCTGTCTTATCAAAAATATCATAATAGATAGCAATAGCATTGAAATTGAATGATCCAGAAGCACCGCTATTGTTGAAATCAGAGAAATTGTGTGTTGGGTTTTGTTTAAAATAGTTATATGTTGATTTATCAAAATCCACCATAACACCATCCAAACGGTTTCTTATATTTGAAACAGAATTAGCACCCTGTATTTTTGTTATAACATCGTTTGAAACATCATTGAAAACAAAATCTGTGGTATAGATATCTGGACCAGAGGATCTATTGAAATCGAACCAAGTCTGATTTGGATTTGAATTCAGAGTATAAGTTATACCAGATGAAACATCCATATCATAAAAAGCCTTTGTAGTAAGACCAGCGGATGTTGGATCAGAACTTGAATCTCTACCATCGATATATTCAAGATTTGTTGTTCCAGATTTTTTAATTACCATGGCTTCATGGTAATTTTCATCAGATACAGTTTTGAAAATCACATTGGGAGTGAATCCTGCCTCTGATGGTATGTAAATATAAACCTCCTGATAAGAATTCTGATTTGATCTATTGTTGCCTTCAGCATCTATCGTACCAATATGCTTAACAAGTTTTGAATAGAGATTACCATTTAAAACAACATTATTATCAGATTCTTCTTCAAATCTAACTAAAGTATTGGATGAGAGTTTTGAAATATCAGCATTTTTATATCTGATAGCACCAATCTCTTTTAACCACTTGAAAAACAACCTTTCAGATGGATTTAGATCTAGAGATGGATTATAATCGCTCGATCTTATGATAAGAGTTTCAAGATTCAAAAGATAATTTTGCAAAGATTCAGCCAAATCTGTTCTATCACCTTCTGGTGGGGGTGTATTGGAAGATAAACCATTTATGAAAGAACCCTCTATTGAATTGAACTGTATGTCGTTTTTACCATTAACAGGGGTTTGTATAGGTGGTATATCAAGAAGAGTAAAATATGAAAATCTAAACCCTTTATTGGCTGAATTCCTGTAATAATTGTAATCGTCTATAGACGATTCAAATGTTATCAGAGTGCCATTTTGTGAAAGTTTTCTTACTAATGGGGTGGGCATAATTTTATTTTATTTAACAATATGTCATCATGACATGACAATTTGACAGCAAATAAATTTGGCACGATTTTTGTATTAAATAAAGTAGGAATCAAAAAAATTATGTTAAAAAAATAAAGAAGAAGTATCAAAATTTCTTTCAGATAATAAACTTAAAGTTTGGTCTGTTTGTTGGGAAAGTTCAGGAAATATATATCACGGATATGTAATATCACAAAAGAAGCCAGTTCGTGAAGATTTTGAAGAACCATTTTGTCGTGAATTTGCTGGTGATTTTGACACAGAGGCACGAGATTTTGGATATAGAGGTGGATACTTCCCTAAAAATTTAGTTGAACAACGTGAATTAAATGGTTTATTAGATGAAGAACATTTTCTTGATGAAATAAATGAATATATAAATGAGCATTATTCTGATTTAAAAAACAAAATTAAAGAATCAAGACTCTCAAAATTTAGAATATAAAAACAGAAATGGCTGAAATTATTAATTTCAGCCATTTCCTTCATACATCCATTCAACTTTCTACCTCACTCTACTATTAAAATCCTTTATATTTTTGGAAATCCTTTCTTCTGATTCTTTAATTTTCCTGTTTGTTTCTGAATTTCTTAATGAATCCTCTCTGTTTAATATTATTTTATCTGTTGATAGTTTATTAGATACCATGCCTATTTTGTGATCTATTCTATCCAATCTGTTCTCAATACTATCCAATTTCGTATTTAAATCATATAGATCGTTCGAATTGTCTGAACCTCTTCTACACGATTTTATAGTACCAAAGAAAATCACAACTACTATCAAGATCCCTATACCAATTAGGATCTTATTGTCAATAAAATTTTTGTTATCCATTTCTATATTGTTTTGAAAGTACCATTGAATAGCACTGTTTCTGTACTGTTCGAATTCTTAATGGTTACATAAAACGATTTGTTGGAGAATTTTAGAATTTTCTTTGATTGTTCAGAAGTTATAAAAAATGAAAGTTCCCCATTCACCCTGTTGGTGCTACCGATATTATATTCAGAAATAGCAAGATTCACATCATCGTTGGCTTTGAAATTCATAAAATAAGAAGATGAACCCGATAAATCCACAAAAGAATCTGTTTTATCATCTTTTTTCTTGACTATGAATTTATAAATATTGTCAAAACCGAACATCGATACTTCAACATTTGTGCTTAAGAAATTTTGATCTTGGAATTTATCATCAAGAGATACTGAAATATCATGTTTCTCTATCGCTGTTATAACATTTTGTATGACAATCGTATCTTCAGCACTCAAATCTGGTAAATTATCATTTGATACAATTTTGTTATAAATTTTAACAGGTTTTGTTACATTACCAAGATTTAAAGTCAATTTTTGTTTACCAAATTTCTTTGGATCATTATAAGTTACAACAGAATTCTTGAAAATAGATTTACCATCGGCTCTGTTGTAAAGCCTGCAAGTATACTCCAAAGAAAAAGAAACTGCAACATCTGCTCTTTTAAGAATCGGTATGAATTCACGAGGTTCGTCAAAATCCTTTGTTTGGATATCAGTATAGGCGAATGTTTCAACGAAAGACATTCCAATTTGTTCTATAACTGAAATATCATGTATTATGATGTAATCGTTACCAGAAATTGAATTCAATCTATAAATGAAGTCTTCTATAATATTTGAATCCCAAGAACCGAAATATTCAAAATAGTCTCCTTGTGAGGATTTTCTTATCGTAGCTGACAATTGTTGAAAATTATCTCTTGCTAAAAATGTTATCGTCTTTGATTGATCTGGAGTAAAAAATGTTTCACCATTATCACCAAATTCTCTATTGTTTAAATATTTGAAATCAAGATAGATGTTGTCTTGATCAGCCAAATAAACACCATCTGTTAGATAATAAGATAAAGTTGTTGAAAAATTTGGTAAAATATTTTGTTCATCAATTATTGCCGATGCCGATGGCACAGATATTTCAACGTATTTGTCATACATGAAATCTGAGATCTTCAAAGGTTTTGGGTTGAAATAAATTTGATAATTTGTGTATTTTAAGAAAGCATATTGACAAAGATTCAGATCCTTGCCGTTGTTCATTCTTAATTTGATTGAAGCCACAAAACCATCTAAACCATTAAAATTATAGCCAGACACAATATGAAAACGGATTTTGTCATATTTTATGTTTGGATTTGATGGTATTACTAGATCAGATACCTGTATATTTGGATCTAAATTTGGATAGAAATAAGATGAATCATTATCTAAAAGAACATATCTACCATCATTCAACAGCTGAACAGTATCATCAACAACATTTTTTGTTTTAGGCTTTGAATTATTTGAATTCACAAAAGTATCCAATCCAGTATAATTGTTGTGAATTTTTCTTAATCCATATTGTGAACAAGGAAGTGTATCTGAATCAAAGATATATTCAACAATTATATATGGATCTAAATAAAATAATATAGATGTCATTTTTATTTTATTTAACAATCATGCCATCATGACATGACAAATTGTCAGATTTTGAATTTGGCATGATTTTTGCAATAAATAAAGTAGAAATCAAAAAAAAATCATGTTAAAAAACAGAGAAGAGATTCAAGCATGGCTTGATAAAAATGTCAAAGTATTCAAGCCATTTTCTCAAGAAAATGGTAATGCAACAAAGGTTGAAAATCCTTTCAAGATAAATAATGATTTATCTGTTGATGTTGTTGGTGATATTGGTAGAGTGGTTGTAAAATCAGAAGGATTGAAAGAATTACCAGTACAATTTGGTTCAGTAGATGGTGGCACAAACAGCAAATTTCATTGTTCATATGGCGATTTAATTACTATAGTGGGTGCACCAAAAGTGTGTGGTATGGTTGATTTTTCTAACAATAAAATAACATCCATTGGTGGTTTAGAGGATTGTGAATATGATTATCTTGATATATCAAACAACAAAATCGTATCACTGATTGAATGTCCACAAATGCTTAGTGTTTTAAAGTGTGCTAAAAATCCTTTGACATCTTTAGATGGTGCACCAAAAGATATTAAGTATTTGGTATCATCTTTTTCACAAAAAGATGTCGATGCTTACAACAATGGGATTTCAAATCCTTTTAAAAAATCTTCCTATACTGTAGCTGAATTGAAAGAAATTTTGAATAGCTTGGATGAAGACACAATAATAGAAGGTATGAAAATTAAAATCGCCAAAGATAAAATTAAAGAATCAAGGCTTTCAAAATTTAGAAGTTCTAATACAACATATAAAATAAAAGAATCTATTAACGAAGACGATTATGTTTCTTTGGTTTATGATTTACACCCAATAATATCACAGTTGAAAGAACATGATATACAAAAGATAAAGATTGATAAAGATGAAATGGATCATAATGATCAATACAATGTTTATGCTACTGTTTCAGTAAACAACAAAGATTACAAGATTTTGTTTTATAATATACACAGCTCTGAATATGATGATATAGAAAAAGCCAAAAATGGCGATAAAGCATCTTTGGCAAAAGTCAAAAAAGAAATGCTGTCATTATCAAAATCTATGTTTGGTGAATCTAGATTTTCAAAATTTAGAAGTTCTAATACAACATATAAAATAAAAGAATCTATTAACGAAGACGATTATGTTTCTTTGGTTTATGATTTACACCCAATAATATCACAGTTGAAAGAACATGATATACAAAAGATAAAGATTGATAAAGATGAAATGGATCATAATGATCAATACAATGTTTATGCTACTGTTTCAGTAAACAACAAAGATTACAAGATTTTGTTTTATAATATACACAGCTCTGAATATGATGATATAGAAAAAGCCAAAAACGGTAACAAAAGATCTTTGGTTTTAATAAAAGATAGTATGCTGTCATTATCAAAATCTATGTTTGGTTAATCACCACAATTTGATTTCTACAAGAGGTATGTTTGTGTAATATACCTCTTGTAATTCCTTCTTTGTTGCACCAGCATACTTTCCGCTTGTTGTTTTATTTGACCCCACATTGAATTTCTTTATATTATCACAATCCAATAGTTTTAGGTTTATTTCGTTTTCTATATCTGTATAAATAAAATAAGAATCCTTTGAAATCCTCCCTATAAGTTCAACAAGTTTTTCTAATTTGTCTTCGTTCCACAGTTTGTTATAAAGGCTGTTTTTTGTATTCAAATATGGTGGATCAAAGAACACAAACGAATTCTTTGGATATTCAATATTTTCAAAGCTTTTATTTAAGACTTCTGTCATATTCAATTTCTCTTTAATAAGATTAAAAGATTCCTCATTGATCTCATCTTTAAATCTCTTACCGAATGGAGCGTTCCAACCATTCTTTGAAATTCTGAATATATTGGAAAAACTTGTATCTGAGAGAAATTTTAACCAGACACCTTCTTCGATCATACCTCTATTGAAAATGTTCTCATTGAAATATCTTCTAAATGAAAGGAAATTCTCTTTGGAATCTTTTATATTTGAAAATTCTGTAAATATGGAATCCTTTATTTGTGAATATTCTTTAAAATCAATATATTTGAAGCTATTATAAATTTTAACAAGGTTTGGATCTATATCAGAAATAAGATATTTCTGATATAGAGGAGCATTCAGATAAAGGATTCCTCCACCACAAAATGGTTCAATATATTTGTCCGTCTTTACTAAACCTTGAATTTCGTTTGATCTTTCAACAAAATATTTGTGGTTGCCTGGATAATTTATGATTTTTAGCATGTTTGTTTTTTTATATTTGGTAATATAAGAAAGCCAGAAACAGAATCTCTGGCTTTAGTTGAAAAAGAACATTTTTAGAGCGCATACCATCGCTGGTCTACAATTTTGTTTTAATAATTTCTATGAAATCGGTTTCAGAAATTATTGTAATTTTAAGATCGTTCGCTTTTTGTAATTTAGCTGGTCCCATATTTTCTCCTGCTAACAGATATGATAATTTTGATGATATTGAAGATGTTACAGTACCACCATATTTTATGATTTCTTCTTTTATGGAATCTCTATCGTAGACATTAAATGTTCCAGATATAACGAAGGTTTTTCCTTTGAGAATATCTGATACAATCTCTGGTTTTTCTTCAATATCTTCCATCTTTATACCACAATTACGCAGTTTTGATATTTCCATTTTGTTTACCTCGTTTTGGAAGAAATCAAACACAGATTTTGCTGTAACCTCACCAACATCTTTTGTTGAAAGAATATCTTCATAGGAAGCTTCCAAAAGATTATCTATATTTGAAAATTTTGAAACAAGTCTTTCAGAGGTTGTTTTACCTACAAATCTTATGCCAAGGGCAAATAATAATCTTTTAAAATTTTGTGATCTGGATTTTTCAATACCACTAAGTATGTTTAGTGCTGATTTGTCTTTATATCCAATATCTATTAGATCAAAATAGGTTATTGTGAAGATATCAGAGAATATTTTGACAAGACCTATAGAATAGAATTCTTCTATAGTTTTTTCACCAACAAAATCAATATCCATGGCATCTTTTGATACAAAATGCTGTAACTTACCGACAATTTGTGCATCACAACCAAATTCATTGGGGCAATAATGCACAGCATCACCATCTTTTCTTACAAGTTCAGTACCACAGCATGGACAATTCTCGATGTATTTTATCGGCTCAGAATCTATCATTCTCTTCTTTATATCGACTGCAATGACTTGTGGTATAATCTCACCACCTTTTTCTATGAAAACATGATCACCGATATTGATACCAATTCTTTCAATTTCGTCTTTATTGCAAAGATTTGCTCTTCTAATTTTAGACCCAGATAACTCAACCTCCTCAAGTTCTGCAACAGGTGTTATAGCGCCAGTTCTACCAACTTGGTATGTTATCGAGTTTAATTTTGTTGATACTGCCTCAGATGGATATTTGTATGCAACAGCCCATCTTGGTGATTTAGAAGTTAACCCAAGTTCCTCTTGTTTGTCATAACTATCAATTTTTATTACAACACCATCGGTATTGAGAGGCAATTCCTTTCTCTTAATTTCCCACTCTTTGATGTATTCAAGAACTTCATTTATATTTGAACATTCTTTGTAAGTATCTGGGACGTTAAACCCAAGAGATCTCAATTTTTTAAGAGATATTGAATGTAAAATATAATCGCTGTTGCCAACCATTGAATAAATATAACAATCAAGATTTTTCTTGGCTACTATTGATGAATCCTGTGTTTTTATTATACCAGAAGTTGCATTCCTAGGATTAGACATCAAAGATTTACCTTGTTTTGATAATTCTTGATTCAAGGATTCAAAAACAGAATTCGGCATGAAAATTTCGCCTCTAACTTCTAGTTTATCTGGAAATTTACCTACGAGTTTTAAAGGTATTGTTTTGATGGTTCTAACATTTGCTGTTATATCATCACCTCTTTCACCATCACCTCTTGTTAAGGCTCTGGCAAGTTCGCCATTGATGTAAATTAAAGAGACAGCAACACCGTCATATTTTTGTTCACAAACATATCTGTGGTTATTGCTACCAAGCAATTTTTGTACCCTTCCATCAAAATCAATGATCTCTTCTTTGCTATAAGTGTTTGAAAGACTGAGCATTGGGCTATTATGCACAATAGTTTCAAATTTCTTTACAACAGTGCCACCAACCCTTGATGTTGGTGAATTTTCAGATTTTAATTCTTGGTGTAAATTTTCCAAATATGAAAGTTCTTCAAGCATCTTATCGAACTCGAAATCTGAAATTGTCGGATTTGAATCGATGTAATATGCTTTGTTGTGTTTATTGATTTCTGAAACCAAGAAATCCATTCTGATTCTAGCTTTAATTTTGTTTGTTTCCATTTTTTGTTTTTAAATTATTAAGCATTTGTTTAATAAAATATTGTGTAATTTTAGTAAGACACATCTGGGATCAAATTGTAAATGTTATTGATAATTTCCCATTCAATTTCTCCTGTAGATTCTGATGGCCCTAACATTTCTTCTTTATCATATTCATATTCACGAAGCAAGTCATTAGCATATCTAACTTCTAGAGGATTTACACCCAAAACAACAAATATGTTTTGACCATTTATGGTTTGATGCATATTAATTATAGCACCTCTGAATAATTCTTTTTTATTTTTGTCCGAATGTTTCATAAGAATGTCTCTTTGGTGATTATTTGTCTTTCCTTGATTTAATATTTAAAATTTTGGTCTCTCTATCATACGCCACATATAGATCCAAACACTGTAAAATATATGACAGCCTAAAACCCTCCTCCATACACTTTGTTATGGTAGATTTGTAAACAGGATTAAGATTGCCTAATGCTATTTCTTTCTCACACCCTATCTCCTTTTCTATGGTGTTGTTGAATAATACCAGTAAATAATCATAAATTCCTCTTTCTCTTTCAGTAAAAGTTTTTATTATTTCTACTGCCTGTTTTGTTACCGCTGTTGTGATTTTCATATTTTTAAAAATGTTCTTATATAGAATATTGCAAAAATCGTGCCAAGTTTTATAAATACAGTTGTGGCATGACAATCTGTCAGATTGTCATGCCACAATAATAGATTACACAAGAGGTGACAATTGCGGATCTTATCTCTGTCCAATTATCACTATTCTTGTTTTATTATATTTTATGCATCTATGGTATCAAGAAGCACATCTGTTAAATCTGTTTCTTTCACAACTGTGATTTTGTAATCATAGGTAGTTTTAGACCAAATATTTTCAACAACAGAAATTGCCATTTTTGGTTCATCAGTTTTAACCAAATGTGTAAACCAAGATTTCATCTGTTTACCTTTTTCGTTTTCCATCATGATACACATCCTTATAGAAAACCAGTATGTTTGTAAAGATTTTGTATCAATCAAAACATCATTCACTTTTGCCTCTGATAAAGAGATAACATCAAATTCTTTAACATCTTCTGAAGCCAAAAGTTCTGTTACTTTAACCTCTAAATCTGTTATAGATTCCGATTTTAGTATCATATTTCTTGATACTTTCTTGATATCATTTTCTACCTTTTCCTCAAATTTTAATCTAACCTGGAATTTATTGCTCATTTTCTTCTAATTTAGCCATTATAGATTCTATTAATACAAGAGCATATGGTTTCTCATTTATATTGATATCTGTACAGGTATTTCTTTTGAAAACAACTTTATCACCTATATGGAGTTCTGTTTCATCTATATCCGTTGAAATTTTCCTTATGATACCAATTGTTGGTTTTTCAGCCTCAACCACTGAATCTGGAATTATAATTCCAGATTTCAAAATTGTTACTGGTTTATCGAGTTCTATTAGAATTCTTCTACCATTCAGTTCTATATTGATGTTATCCATAGTTATATAATAAAAAATTCTATGCCAATATTGGAAAAAGTTTCAGAATCGTTTGTTAATGAGGCCACATTTTACAATTTAACCATAGATAAACTTGTCACAAAAATGGCGAAAGCTATTGAAAATCGTTATTATATTGGTTTTTATTATGAATCAGATGATGATGGTGTTAAAAAAGGATATAGATTTGTTGAACCTTATACTCTTGGTAAAGGATTCAAAGGTTCAAAAGACCAAGTGAAACAAAATGCACACTATCTTTCTGCATATTTGATTTTCAACACAAGACAGGATAGAAATAAAAATATCAACAAATATAACAGAAAATCTACTTCTAAATCAAAGAAACCAATAGGTTGGAGGTTATACAGACTTGATAGAATACATTCGATAGAAGTTTTTGAAAACAGAATACCAGAAAAAAGAAAAGGCTACAACAACACTGATGGTAGATTTATCCAAAAAATTGCATCTTTAGACCTTTAATCCATGGATCAAAACAAAATCAACAATAATAATCTGAAAGCAGAAAAAACATTCCTAGACAAGCAACTTGAAATGTTGAATGATACTGGCATAAAGGATATGTTATTGCCAATAGGCAGAGTAGAAGAGGATGAAGATTCTTTGAGAGCCAAAGATGAAAAATTACAAGAATTCAAAGATGAATTTGATAGGCAATTGGATATTTGTAAAGTTAAGGCTAAAAATCTTTTGGATCAAGTAGCTAAACTTTACCTTACCTCTGAACAAATTTCAAAAAATGAATATATTGGTTTTAGGAATCAGATTGAAGAAATGTCGTTATCTTCCTTAATTTTCCAACTTGACACATCACAAAAAGCAATTTATAAAATACAAGAATCAATACATCTTGGTAACACAAACTCAAGATTACCAGAGGTGTTAACTGGTCTTATTAGAGTTACCCTTGATACATCAAAATTCTTGCATGAATACTTGACTTCCATACAAAATTCTTTCAAATCATTGAAAGAAGATTTAGAGGAAATGGATAGTGGTGGAAGTGAAATTTCCTCCTATAGTAGCACTACTACAACCTTTGTCGTTAGAGATAGAAAAAAACTCATAACAGATATTAATGCCACACTTTCGGAACTTAAAATTGAAAAAATAACTGCAAGCCAAAAATCTGTCAATACCAAACTTATACCAACAAATGGTTATTCTCAGAACATAGAGGAGGCTCAAACCATAGAATCACAGACTGAAGATTCTGATAAAGAAGAAAATTCGAACCCTCTTTCAGAATTTTGATGATTGTTATATAAATAAATCACAAAATGATGGATAATCAATTTATAGCTGAACTGGCTGAAAAATTCATAGGTATACATATTCAAGAATCGAGAATAACAGAATCTTTTAGTTCAAAATTCCATAAAGATTTTGAACTTCTTTCAATGATGCACCCAGAAGTTGATATCATGGATGAACTTTCTTATAACAGACAATATGTTAGAATGTTGGAATCTGCTTTATCTGATATCAACAAAGAGGAAGAAATCAAGACAGAAGAACCAAAGAAAAAAGATGCAGTTTTGACAGACAAAGGCATTGAAGATTTAGCCAAAATTGTTAATAAAAATATAAAAAATGAAGAAGATCTCGTAAAACTTTATCAAACCACTGATGTTATAGAATCAATCAATGAAAATCTTCAAAAATTGAGTTTTCCTATCATAGTCGAATCTGCTTTAAGAGATAATTTCAATATAAAGGAATCAAAAGAACTCTACAGTTTTTTGAAATCTTTCCAAATTAAACCAAAGAAATATAGAGTTTATACGAACGAATCTAAAACCATCAAGAATGTTTTATTAAAATCCAAATCTATCAAAATCATAGGAGAGGGCAAAGATAAAAAAGAAGATTATGGTTTTGTTGATTTTGAATCCTATACAACAGATTTAGATCCGATTTGTCAGAGAATGAATCCCAAAGAAATTGATGAAGATATTATAGATGATTATGAAGAAACACCAATTACAACAAACAAAACAGAGGAATCACATTCCGATTATCTGAAATGGAAACGCAAAAATGTTACTCTACGTGGTATATCAGACGAAAGTGAGGATGGCCTAACAAACAACAGAAGTGCTATGCTTGGTAAAGGTTTATATACTGCACCATTATCAAATAAAGACTTAGCCAAACAATATGGGGGTGTTAGATTTATGGTAAATGCAATACCAAAAAATCCAAAAATTGTTGATACATTAAATGGATGGGAATTATTTCAACAAAACATAATTAATGATTATTGTAAAGAACACAATGGTGGTAAATATGATGCAAGATTTTTCAATTCCAAAACCGATATAACTGATGAAGTTAAAAAACTTGGTTATGATGGAGTTATAATTAAAGGAAGAGAAATGGTGAATTACAATCCTGTTGATGTTAAACAATTTAGAACAGAGGTGGGGTTAGAAGAATATTATGAAAAAGTGATTAAAGGTGGTGATGTTATAACAGAATCAAATTCCGATTATCTTAAATGGAAACGCAAAAATATAACAGTTCGTGGTATATCAGATGATAGCGAAGGACACGAAAACAACAATGGGGCAATGCTTGGGGTTGGTTTATATTCAGTTCCTTTATCTAATGCGAAATATGCTAAACAATTTGGCACACCAGTTTTCATATTGGGTGGTATACCAAAGAATCCAATAGTTTTTAAAGATATTGATGAATGGAGATTGTTTGACCAAGATATAGTTAAAAAATATTGCGATAAGCACAATGGTGGTAAGTATGATAGATATTTCTTCTCTGATAATACAAACATAACCGATGAAGTTAAAAAACTCGGTTATGATGGTGTTATAATCAAAGGAAGAGAAATGGTCAATTATGATGCTCATGATAATTTTAAACAATTCAATAATGAATGGGCTTTGGAAGATCATTATGATAATATGGTTGAACGTGGTGAAATAGCAGAATCTTTTGATAACAAATCTTTTAATTTGTTTCTAAAATCAAAGAATATTAGACAATTATTCGCTATTTTGAAATCTTACCACAATTCTAACAAAATAACCGATTATAAAGCAGATTATGATAAAAAAGAACAAGTTCTATCTCTTGATTTGGTAAATGAAGAAGATTATTTGTTTTTAAAAGAAAAATTGAAAAGTTACATATTAAAAGATAATTCATCTATATAAAAATATTGTTATGCTCAAGAAAATACAAAAAATTTCTGAATCCCTTGTGGTTGAAAATTGGGAGGAAAACAAGGAAACCTTTTTATCAAAAATCAAAAAATTTGATCCACTTTCTGAAAGAGATAATGGGGATCAAATTTTTTATTTAAAGGCTGGATTAAATTATGCCGTTTGGGATAAGAGGCACAATATTGGTTTAATCCTTGTTGAATCAAAAATAAAAGAACAATTAAATATTGATTTTAGATCTTTATTTGATAACAAAATAAAAGAATCTACTGAAAAATTGGTAAAAGGTAGTGATTTGTCAGCCGATCTACAAAATACTATATTAAACCAATTTCCATATAGAAATACTAAAGAAAATTCGGTAAATTCAAGAAGATACAACCCCACAGCAGAAATTGTTCAGACTGATAAGGAATGGTTAGCATCGCATGCTTTTTATATCACAAAAAATGGTGATCTATCTAAAAGGAGAAAATATGCTGAGCCAGCATTTATGGTGGAATCTGAAATAAAAGAATCAAAAGATGACGATTCTGAATTTAGTGAATATCTTGATTCTTTAGCCAAAGATTTGGAAGAAGCCACAAAAGAACTCAATAAGAAAATAGATGCCATTCAGAAGAATAATCAAAAAGAGGCTGTCGATTTATATAGGGAACAGCAAAAAGCATTAGAGGATGGTAATACCAAATTACACCAAGAGAAATTGGATGCCTATACTAATCTAATGAAAAAGAAAATTGATGCCACAAATGAGGTGTATAGCGAATACAAAAAAGAAATTGAACAAAAAATAGATGGTGCTACAAAATCCACCAAGAAAGATAAATTTGGAGAAATTTCTGAATCACAACATGGTAATTTTGAAGTTCATTGGTTTGACGGTGTTAAGTATTTCAAAAATTTAAATAAAGCAACAGAATTTGCAAAAGATATTATAATGAACTTCAAAGGTTCAAAAGAAGTTTCAATATACAGAAGCGGTTTAACTTCAACAACCGATGAAAAATATCTTATCGGTTGGTATGGTAATCGCACATATTGGGATAATAGATCTAAAAAAGAACCAGAATTGCTATCAAAGAAAATTCAAATTTCAGAATCACAAAATGGTAATTTTGAAGTTCATTATTCAGATGGTATAGCAAGAGGTAAATCTTTTAAATCTTTACCTCTTGCTATGCAATTCGCTAAAGATTTAATAAAAAACAGCGAGAAACTAAGACATGTTGATATTTTCAAATCTGGCTCTGGATTCCATTCAACAGCAGACGAAAAATATCTTATCGGTTGGTATGGTGATGGTTCATATTGGGATAATAGATCTAAAAAAGAACCAGAATTGCTATCAAAGAAAATTCAAATTTCAGAATCACAAAATATTTCTGAATCTTTGAAACAATCTGATTTGAAGTTGTTATCAATTGATGATTTGATTTCCATTTTGAAAGGATCTGCAGACGATATCAAAGTTTTAATAAAAACAATAGAAAAAAGGAAAGACATCACAGACAGACAAAATAAAAAATGGTGGTCTATTGTAGACGATCTATCAAACAATATCCATAAAGACTAATTTTAAAATAATGACAATAAACAAAGAATTTTTAGCAGAATTATTAACTTCAACCAACGTTTGGGGTTGGGAAGTTAAGGCAGAACAAATATCAGACAAAGATTTTGAAAAATTTGAATCAGATTATTCGAAGATTTTGAAAACTTATCCAGATTTTGAGCCAGATGACATGGATTATCAAGGTGATCCAGATGATATGCTTGTATCTTCTTTGGAAGAAATAGCAAAATCTATGGGCGAATCTTTATTTGGTAAAAAAGAAGAAATAGAAGAATCTGTCGCCAAAGCTATTGATGGAGAAGGTCTGTTCGTCGAAATTGGCTCAGAGATTTCCGATGATAAAGGCAACAAAGGGTATGTTGTTGATATTATTGGTCCAAACAAGATATCTGTTGAATTTGACGAAGGCAATCTAGATGATGGTACTTATAATTCAAAATTTTTCACCATATGTGAAGCAAAAAAAGACAGATCAGTTTATCTACCAAATTGTAATCTTCTTTTGTATGGTTGGGGTGTTGATATCAATGGTAACAAAATTATCAAAATTGGCTATCCTAATCAAAGAGCGTTTTCAATACAAACCAATAATGGTGGTTTGAAATTTTCAAATTCAAGATCTTTTGATAAAACAACAAAATTATCAGATTTAGAGGATTCTGATTTAGAAAAAATTTGTGATGAAGTTTACAACTATATTGAAAAATTTGGATCTAAAGAACAAAAATCTAAACTAAAGGTTTACAACAAGAAAGTTGAAGAATCTTTAGATGGTGAAAAAGATAAAGATGCTGATGAATTTGACGAAGGCAATCTAGATGATGGTACTTATAATTCAAAATTTTTCACCATATGTGAAGCAAAAAAAGACAGATCAGTTTATCTACCAAATTGTAATCTTCTTTTGTATGGTTGGGGTGTTGATATCAATGGTAACAAAATTATCAAAATTGGCTATCCTAATCAAAGAGCGTTTTCAATACAAACCAATAATGGTGGTTTGAAATTTTCAAATTCAAGATCTTTTGATAAAACAACAAAATTATCAGATTTAGAGGATTCTGATTTAGAAAAAATTTGTGATGAAGTTTACAACTATATTGAAAAATTTGGATCTAAAGAACAAAAATCTAAACTAAAGGTTTACAACAAGAAAGTTGAAGAATCTTTAGATGGTGAAAAAGATAAAGATGCTGATATAAGAACAGAAAATTTCAACAAAATCAAATCTTTATTTGGTAAACAAAATTCATATTCTTCTGCTGGATGGGGTGGTATATCAGTCTGGGCATTAAAAGATAACAATTCTACTGGAATATTTCTTGTCGTTGATGACAATGACAATGTTGCTATTGTTGAAAGAACCTTCAATGAAGAGAGAGATGAAAATGAAGATGAAGATATAATGTTGGTTTCTATTGATGATGATATAGATGGAATACTTGATAAAGCGATGTCTATCAAATCTGGAAAAATAGTTGAATCAAAAGGTTTTGATATAGAAGATGTTGCAAGTATTCTGTATGATTTGAGATCTTTCGGACTTGTTGATCAAGAAAAAAATTATCAAAAACTACTCGATTATCTTGAATCGAAAGATGATAAATTGGGAATTCCTAAAGATTCTGTTGGTTTTGGTAATTTCGTTTTCGATTTATATGAAAGATTTGGACTGGGTGTATCACCAGGAGATGATGAAGTAAAAGAAGCTATATCAGATAGGATAAAGGAGATGATAGAGATTGGTGAATCTAAAAAACCAAATTCTGAATCTCCCATGGATGAATACAAAAGAAAAGCCAAGGAAAGATTTTCAAAAGCAATGGGTAAATCTAAAACCATGCTCGGCTACAAATCTGGAAACGGTGAATTTGAATATTCGGTATCAGATAAAGCATCTAAACAGAACCAAAAGAATTTTTCAACAAAAGGTGGTTCTTTGATGGATGAATATAAAAAAGATGCTAAGAAAAGATTTGATAAAGCTTTTTCCAAAGTTAAGGAATCCAAATCTGATAATCTTGACATTTCTGTTTCAATAATGGAAGATATCCTGCTTTCTAAACATTTAACAAAACTTGGTATAGAATTTGAAAGAAACAAGGCAGATAATATACCAAACGGTATCAGATATGAAATTTCTTGTTCTGCCAAAGAAAGAACATCTCTGGAAGATTATTTAGAAAAAGTTGGTTACAAAATTAAAATCAATGAATCAAGAATAAAAGAAGATAACTCTAAAGCATATCGAAAATCTGGACACAAAGACTTTGTTAAACTTCTTTCTAAATACAAACTTTCACCAGAAATGGGCAAGGTTACTGGTGAAGAATCTCAAGAATATTTCTTTCCAGACAATGCTGAAAAAGAACTTGAGAAATTTGGTTATTCAAGACTTAAAAAAGATAAAGTTACTGATAAGGGTGATAAAAATTTCGGAAAATCTGGATATTTTGTTACTTATAATTGGGTTAATGAGTCTATTTATCGTGATCCATTGAAACAAAGTTCGTTGGAACACATCGCAGATATGATAAAAAGGTCAATAAAACGCAACGGAGGTGAATTATCACAAAGTACAATTTTAGACGAGATAGATTATGATGATGGTGATTATCAAATTAGACGAGATGAGGATTTGGATTCAAATGATATACATTTCATAGAAAAATATTTATTAGGAGAAATAAATGAGTCTATTTATTTCGAATCTTCAGAAGATATTATAACAATAGATCATGATCAAAATTGTTCGTTTGTTGGACAAATAGGCGGTTCTTGTTTTTTAACTGCTGGTACAAAAGTTAAAGTATTATCAAATGATGGTTTATCAAAAACTGTTAAAATACTTGATGGATCTTTCAAAGGTGATGTTTGTACAATATCTTCAATAACAAATGAATCAAAATCTTTAAATTTCAGAAAACCAATAATCCTTGGTGTCAGTCATTTCATAAATGAAGCCAAAATCAAAAAAGATTACATGCTTGAAATCACTAAAAAAGATGGTTTCGACAGAGAATATTTTGAAGATATTAATGATATGAATGATGCTCTTGAATCTTTATCTGAAGAAGAGGCTAAAAATTATAAAACCTATAAAAGAGATAATAAAGGCCAATATAAGCCAATCACTGAATCAAAAGATTTAAAATTGTCGTATATTGGCAAAGATTCTTGGGGTAGAAAAACATATAAAGGATCTGATGACAGAAACTATGTTGGGGTAGATGATGAAATCTATTCCACAACAACACAAGGAGAACCGTCATATCCAATAACAAATTATACAATAATTTTTCCAATCACTGAATCAAAAGATGATTTCGATGCTCAATTATTGAAAGTTAAAAACTGGTTCGATTCAAAATATGACAGTTCCCATGATTTCGCCTTCGATGGAAATCTTATTCAAGTATACAACGGGAAGAAACTTGTTGAAAGTCTTGATATTACAACAATATAAAACCATAAAAATTAAAGGGCAACAAATATTTGTTGCCCTTTTCTATATCTAAACAAGACCATCAAATTCTGATGTATCAAGTTCTCTTTCTTCATCCTCTTCCAAATCTTCACCCCCATTAAGTAAAAATGAATACATATCAGAATTTTTACCATCTGATTCTTTGAAATCAATACCTGAACCATCCATTTTGGCTGATATTTCTTTTGAAAATTCTATATTTTTCTCCTTGGACCAACCATCCATGATAGCATATATCTGCTCAAGATACATTCTTGCCTCCATATATTTTGCTTGGTTTATGAGGGTAGCACAAGTATCATCATGCCCTGTATTCGAAGCATATGATCCAGATTTTGTCTTGGCATATGACATAAGTTCGTTAACAGTATTTTGTTCGAGTATTATAAGCTGTTTATTTTTTGCTTTAACTTTAAATTTATTAGTTGCATCTATTTTTATGTTCACATTTGTTTTAACACCAATTTTTTCGGTCTTTCCGTCTATTCTGTGTAGAAATTTAACAAAAAGATCTTGTATTGATATTCTATTGTTGTCACCATAAAGTTTTTGTAATTCTGAAAGGAAATAATTTCCCTCAAAATTTACTTCAAGTATAGCCTTTATATTATCATTAAAAAGATCAATTATAATGTGGTAGAACATTCTTGCTTGCTCTGGTATTTCCACATTGTTACATCTCCACATTGCAATTTGTACAGATTTAAAAAATCCAGATTCATTACCATAATAATCAAGATTCAAGATTTCATCTTTAGACATTGGTAAAATCTTGAAAATATTGAAAACAGTATAATCACCAAGACCATCCTCTCCACCTCCGATGTCCATTATGATCGTATATTGATTATTTTTGTTTTTGAATTCTGAAATATCAATTTTATTGAAAACACAAAAATTATAATAAGGTAGATCAAGATTTTCCCAATTTTGTGGATATTTATTAACAAAATTTGATGCTTGTGATTTTATCTTTCTTAATTCATCGGATTTCAATATCAAAGTTGACCCAGCTAAAAATTGACATGCATATTCTTGGTTGAAATCTTCTTCGTTACCGCCAAGATTAGCTATCTCATCTTTTTTCCATAATTCATCTCTGTATGAAATCTCATTACCATTTTCATCAACCTTGGTAGGAACTTCATACCAATAGGTAACCATTGGATGGAAACCATTTTTAGAATTTATAGCAAGATTCCAAATTTCCCAAAATTTGTTGAATCCTCTTGGTGTTGATGTTAAAATAAGCTTGTGGCTTGGTATAGATGAGATTGTTGGTAATGCTGTTCTCCAAAAATCGTCTATAAAATTTTTGTCGATCAGAGCAAATTCATCTATATAAAGAAAATCTGCAGTAAAAGATGCGCCAGATTTAGCAGTAGTAGTAAGACCAGTTATTTTCACTCCATTGTCAAAAACTTTGGTTTGAGTATTGTTTGTCACAATTCCAGGCTTTAACCAAAATGGTAGGTTTTTATAGATAGACATTATTTTGTCTAATAGATCTTTAACTTTGTCACCATTTTGTGAAATTAGTACTATATTTTTATCAGTATTAGCTAGAATATACCAAACAATGTATATAGCAGTAACAATGGATTTGCCACATTGTCTACTTGCCATATAGATAATTTTTTGATAATTGATATAACCCTCTAAAACTCTTTTTTGGTATTTCCTTAATTTTATAATTTTCTGACCATCATCAGTCTTAACTTTAGCATAGGTTTGTGTAAAATAATAAGGATTTGCACAGATCTTTGTATACTCATCTGCCTCCCATTGGTTATATTCGAAATTTATGTTCTGATTTCGAAGTTCAGAATCCCCATCAAAAAAAGGTGTACTCTTTGGTTTTCTACCAGTAGTATTAATTTCCTTAATAAGTTTATCTATTGATATTGTTGACCATATACCAGATGAAACTTTCATAAAATATTAAAATAATTTTTATATATACTACTTTTAATGCATACATATCACAAAATAGGTGACAGAACATTTTATAGTTTCGAAAACACAAATACTGAACTCAAACCAAAAGAAAAAGCCAAATTTATATTCGATAAACTTGTTAAAAAAGAATATAGCATGGCACAATTATCAAGTGCCATATCGGAAATCATAATATCAGAATCTTTTTGGTACACCAAAAATCCAGAGAGGGAAATATCAATAATAGTAAAAGCTTTGTTTATAGCAACAAAAGGTTTTATCACAGAGGATAATAGACTAAGGATTGTTAAATCAATGTCTGATGAAATACAGAAACTTGCTGATATAGCAAAAATAACAAATGAAAATAATAACAGAATAGAATAAGATACAATATGAGCAAACATTTAGTTCTAGTAACAGAATTCAATACTTGTGGTGGTCGTGAAGTTAAAAAATTCACAGAAAGAACAGTACCATCTGTTGAAACAAGAGATTCCTCAATATCGTTAATTTTTGAAGAATTATCAGAATATGCTAAAGCCTCTGGTAGAAATACAAAATTTGCTGAATTTTGTAGGAAATACTACTTCGATAGTCTTGTTAAAACAGAAAATGGATTCGAATTGCCACCAAACACAGATAAATTTGATGAAGCAGAAGTTCTCGATGCTTTAAATGATCTTGAGGTAACAGTCCTTGGTGGATACAATGTTTGTGGTTATACAGATATCGCAGATGAAAGTTTTCAAGATGTTATGGAATCAAACATGTCAAAATTCCTTGATAATAAAGAGGACGCTATCGAAGCTTGTAAAGAAAATTCAGAACTGATGTTTGTCGAAATATCTCTTGAAAATAGAATTGTTTATGCTCTAAGGAGAATATCTGACAACAAAATCATGAAAGGGAAGAATTATAAGAAAGTTGATCACAAAGAAAAATATTTCTCGAAATAAAAATTTTTTGGTTTGCACAAAAATAAATATTGAGAATTATGCAAAATTCTTGATGCATAATGGTCTATTTGATGGTATTGATAAGGCAATGGTCGAATCCAAAAGATGCTATGGTGAATTTATAAGATTATCAATAGGTAATAATCTATTGTTTTGCAAAATATAAAAGAAATAGGTTGAGGTTCAGTAAAAGCCCAACAAATTTTGTTGGGCTTTTCTTTATTATTCTGCAAGAGTTAATATATCAGCCCAATCTTCTTTAGCCTTATTTAAATCAGAAAACCAATTTTCATTGAACAAATATATTCTATTACAAAGTTCGTCCTTTATCTCATCTTTGTAATTAGAATTCCTTATCTTGCTACAAACAGCATCGATATCAGAAGTCTTAACCTCTTGGTCTTCATCGGTTATTTTAGCCAAAAGTTCAGCAATCTCTTGGAAACATTCATTAACAACATCTTCTGAAATTATTTCTTTTTGCCATTCTTTCTGTTTGAAAGATTCTTTTATTTGAAAATAACACTCGTCTATATCAGTGTTAATGAAGGTCAATTCCAAATATTCCTTACATTTATCAAGTGCCAATTGCTTTACACCATCCTTAACTGATGGATCAACAAGAATATCAAGAAGTTTAGTCATAAGTTGAGTATCCTCCTCCCTCTTATTAATGAAATTTTTACCTTCTATGAGTTCAGTCAAAATTTCAGAATCAGTTTTTCCTGTAGATTCATCAGATTCAATCAATTTGGTTGTTATGATCTCTTTAAATTCATCCTCTGTTGGGTTTGTTAACAACAGATCACCGTTTTTGTATAATAAAATATCATTATCATAATTCAAATCGAATTTATCAACACCAATTTTAAAATCTATATTTTCACCATTGACTGATGACGATGCTCCATGTGGTACAACAGAAAGATATCCATATTTGATGTTATTCTTTTTTAATAAATCAGAAAAAACATCAAATTTATCATCATTTGACAATTTTTCCGACTCAGAGGCTTTATCTATAGATTCTGAGATTTTTGATTCAATAATCTTTTTTTTATTTTTAAGAAAATCACTAAAAGAGATTCTATTTATTTTTTCCATACTAATTTTTATTGTATATAATATTCCTTTGACCATTACCGACAATAAATATTTAAAATAAATTACGTAATCATGGCAATAATTTCTGGAATAGATCTTTCAAAATTTAGTTCGTCTGGAGCAGGTGTATATACAGTATACAATGATGATACCCAACAACCAAATCAAATCGGCAACCAAGTTGTTAAATTGGTGGTTGGTTTTTCTAAAACTGGTCCATTCAACACTTTAACCTTTATAAATACGAGAGATAAAAAAACTGCACAATCGATATATGGTTCTATAGATAAATCCTTGGAAAGAAAAGGCTCTTTTTTCCATAGATCTCTTGATATTGCATTGGAATCTGGTCCAGTTTTGGCCTTAAACTTATTGAAATTAAACAATGAAACTGTATACGGAGTACCAACAGCAAACGCTGATACAACTCAATATAGGTCATTTTCTCTGGATATCGTTGATCCAAATGGTGTAAATAGATCAAAATTACTGTCTTCTTTCTATAACAAAGAAAGACTTTGGAGAGCAGACAGAAATTATTTGCTTGCTACAAGAGATGTTGTTGATAATAAAAAATTATTCAATATAGTGAATTTATCACAATCGCCTTGCTCTATCATATTGAGAAAATCATCTGCTACTGGGTATGATGTTACAGCAAAGGAATGGTATGGTTCTAAAGATATACCGAGTTTCGTAAAGGAGGGGGATTTCATTTCAGATTATTTCATCGATGTCTATGTTATTGATGGTAAATTTGATTCATCAAAATATCTGCAATTATCAACTGATCCTGTTATGGGTAAGTATTTTGATGTGAATGGTTTAATAGTTTCAAATCTAACAGAATTTTTGAATCTACCAGAGGTTAGTGTGAGATCACAATTTACTGGTTGTATCATACCGAATTTCAAAGATAAAAACAATGTTTCTCAATTTATTGAAGATATCATAAATCGTGATACTTCGAGAACAGGTCTACTTTGTGCCATTGATAGAAAAGAACTTGATGCTTATGATACTGAAACCAATACAAGTTTCGTTGATCTAATAGGACATAGATTGCTTTCTAATCCAATAACAGATGTTAATTTCTTATCTTATAAGAAAAGAATTGTAAGCAATTTTGCATATGTTAGACAATCTAATGTTACACAATCATACACAGCAACTTCTTACACTGGTGTTACGATAGCTAGTTTACCAAACAAGATAACTGTCACTATCACTAATGCAAACCCTGGATTCGCTAATTTTACTTCCAATAATTTCAGTTTAAAAAGTCATGTAATTGGATTAACAACAGCGGCAGGTTTATCTGCTGGTATCACGAATCCATCTCCTGTCTTAACAATCACTAGATTACAAAAATCAGCAACTCAAATAGTTTTTGATTTAACATCACCACTAAAAGCCACAGAAAATACTTATTCTGGATCTTTTGTTGACATAAACGGTGTATCAACCACACAATTGACTTATACATATAATCATACAGAATTCGAAATTGATGGTACAGATACATTCTATGTGGCTAAACCAGATTCTGCATTTGCTGTTGATTATTTGGCTGGTAAAATTGTTGATGGTGATAAAATTTTTGATGGTATTGCTACTCAATATATCAAAATTGATAAAATTTATGATGATTCAACTTTCTATAATGATTATAGTCCAATATTCAAAGTTAGTCTATTCTCAGATCAGGATTTAACAGTGCCAATATCGACTGGTCAGGCTATTGGATTTGGTCAAAGTTTCGATTCATCTGGATTTGCTATAACAAATATTAACACCATTAATATTATTTCTTATTTAGATTCTTTAAACAAAAGATATCAGGCTATAAGAATTTCATCGAATATTGTCATTGTTCCAATAGCTAATCAATCAGAGATAGCTTATGGTGATTACCTTATTGGTCTAGATTCTGATGGTAATGAGGTCTTGACAAAGATACTCTCTATAAAGAAATATAATTATCCAAGCAATTCACCATCACCAACACATATTGCACTTGAAACCTATTATCCAGCCAAATTGATAATAGATCCATCTGGTGATACTTATGTTGAAAGATATAAACCAATCCAGAATTTCTTTGATAGATTTGATTTGACTTATCTTCCTGGCTTCTCAATAAAAACTACCGCCTTGCCTAACAACACGACTCAGAGGGTAAATGAGATCTATGGTGTTCTTGAATCAACAAATCTTTTCAATACTTTGATTGATCCAGAGATGGTTAATTTCAGATATATTGTTGATACTTTCAATGGTGGTCTTGAGACAAATTCGAAAAGGCTATTATCAAGACTTGCCAAATTCAGATCTAAAGCATTGGGTTTGTTGAACACACCATCTGTGCAAGAATTCTTGAATTCAACAGATCCAAGATTTACTAATACACCAACACCATCCGACCCTCTGCCAGTTCTTAATGTGGCACACATATTTGATGGTGGTAACTTGGCTGAAGCACCATCTTTTAGATACACCCTACCAGAAGAAATAGATGGAGCGTCTTATGTTGGTTTCTTTACACCAAATATTGTCATAAACGACGATGGTGAAGTTTCTGTTCCACCAGCAGCTTATGTTTCTAACAATTTTGTTGAAAAATTTACATCTGGTAATCCTTACAAACCAACTGCTGGTAAAAGAAGAGGTTCTATTGTTGGGGCGAACATATTGAGATTGGAAAGAGATTTTGATATAAAAGAAAGAGGTTTACTTGAAGCAAAAGGTATAAACCCCATCAAACAATCATCTGATGGTTCTATGCAAATCTATGGTAATACTACTTCTTTCAAAAAATATAGTTCTACTTTGAATGATTTACATGCAAGAGATACCTTAATTCAAATCGAAATCGAAACGGAAAATATTCTTAACAATTATGTTTTTGAATATAATGATGATCCAACAAGAATTGAAGTTAAGGGTTTATTGAAAAATTATCTGAATACTTTACAAACTGGTTTCAAAGCAATAACCTTTAATGATGTTATATTTGATTCTAAAAATAATCCAGATGCGATCATAAGAGAGAATATCGGTCTTGTTGATATTGTTGTTCAAATACCAAATGTGCTTAGAGTTTTTGTTAATAGAATTACTATAACTAGAACAGGTGGAGCATCATCTGGAGGTTTCATACCAGCATAATAAAATATAATTTGTTAAATATTAAAAGAATAAAATATGTACGATTATAAAAGCAGTAGAACATCTACTTCAAAAGACGAACCAGTTTACCAGACCAAATTCAGAGCCTTGTTCACATTACCTGCTCCACTTAGAAATGTGTATGGGACAGAGATTTTAACAGAACAGCTGAAAAAAATTGATGGTTTGGATACATATAGAGTACCAGAAGCAGTTGAACAAGAATATAGATTCGTAAAAAGATCTTTTGCTGGTTCTACACCGAATACTGTTTATGAACTTGAAATGGAGTTCGAAGTAAACGTTGACACGAATGGTGTTCAATATCCATTCAATGTTTTCAGAGATTGGAGTAAAATCATTTATGATAAACAATCTGGATTTCAGGCTTTAAAGAAAGACTATTGTGGCTCTGTTTTCATAGAAATGCACAGAAAGGATGGGTTGGTTTTGGAAAATTGGACTTTCAATACAATATTCATAATGGAACCTATTACGCCAAAAACCCTTGAATATGTCGAAGACAATTTATACAAGGTTACCGTTAAATTCAGATGTGATCCAGATTTCGATAACCAAGGCTATTAATTAATAACAAATGGATATTAATAAATTAAAAGGTTCTATACCGCAATCTGTTTTAAACGAACTACCATCGGTTATTGATAAATTTAATATCAACACACCACTCAGATTGTCGCATTTTCTTGCTAATGCCTCCCATGAAAGTGGGGGCTTTACCAAAGTTTTTGAAAATCTTAATTATAGTGCTGGCCGTTTGATGCAAATATTCCCAAGATATTTCCCAACACTGAAATTTGCTAAAACCTATGAACGCAAACAGGAACTTATCGCAAACAGGGTGTATGGTGGTAGAATGGGTAACGGAGATGAATTGTCTGGTGATGGATGGAAACACAGAGGTAGAGGATATTTCCAATTAACTGGTGCTGATAAATATAAGGATTTCGATAAATTCGTTAATGATGATATCTCCAAAAATCCAGATCTTGTTGCTACAAAATATCCTTTGTTATCTGCTGGGTGGTTTTGGAACAGAGCAAATCTCAATATTAGGGCAGACAAAGGTGATTCAAATGCTGTCTGTGAGAGTGTAAGGAGATCAATAAATGGCGGAACAATAGGTTTGGAAGATACAACTAAGCTTTTTGGTGTATATTACAAACTTTTACGATAAATATTAATTTAATTTCTTGAATACTAAAAAAGGCTACCAATGGTAGCCTTTTTTGTTTTAATCCTCTGTGTCAACAAGTTTGATACTTGTAGTATCAATATCTTTCAAGGCTTTTTCGTTACCTAGAACATTTAGATGTTCCTTTAAATTTATGAGACAATCTATTTTACCTAAAACAAGACCTCTTTTATAATCAAAATCTTCAGACTGTGTTGATGGATCAATTTTATCGAGTTCCATTAATTCCATTCTATATTCACCAATGAATTTGTTTGAGGATATCGATGTTTTTTGATCGATGTAGTTTATAATGTTCGCAATCTCTATTTGGCTATCTAATAATTTTGATTCTATAAAAAGAATTTCGGAGAATTCACCATCCATTTTACCAGACAAGAATTGTTTCTCTCTGTTGTTGGATTCTGATTCATTCAAATTTGATCTTCTTGTTTGAATATCTTTTGTAAATTCCCTTAGTTTTCCAAATATACTATCTCTTTCTAACATGTTTTTCTTTTTTATAGTTTATATACTAATGATATTGAAGTTTCGCAATATATAAAAAAAAGAAATTAAATTAAATTATATTAAATATGGCTCAAGAGGAAATACTTGAAAAAATTCTGAAAAATATTGTATTTACACCATCTGATATAAAAGATTTTACAATAAATCTATCTAAAATTATAACAGATACGGGCTTGGATATAGGAAATTACAAAAATTCCGACAAACTTTCTTGGGATGTTGCTAAATCTCTTCTCTCTAAACACAAACTTGATATACAATACAAGAACGATATTAAAAATGAGATCAAAACAAAAATCATGACTGAAAATATAGATGATACTATATTGAAATCTATCATTGAAGATGAATTCATGTCTAAAAATGAGAAAATAAAAAAACTTTTAGACAATGGTATGTCAATATCTGCTATATCGAAATCTCTTGAAATAGGATATCAAAGAACAAAAAATGTTTTCAAAAAATATATTAAAAATGACTAATATGGTAGACAAACTTTACATAGGTATAGATATTTCTTTAAACTCAACTGGTATTTGTTTTAATTATAAAGGTAATACTGAATTTATATCAGTTTCATCAAAACTCTGCTATACAACTTCAAAAAAGAAGACAACAGAAGAAATAATAAAAGGTTCAGATATTCTAAATTCTCTTTCGAATTCTTCCGATGTTACACTTGTAGTAGTAAGCAGAGATAAAACCACAAAATCAGATGATTTCATGTGCAACCAAAGAGATCAACTTGAAAAATCTGTATTATCAGCGGATATAATCTTTGCTTCAATACAAAAATTGTTTCTTGAGAAATATTCAGAAATAAATAGAAAGGATATTGTTGTCGGCATAGAATCTTATTCCTATGGTAGCATAGGTGACCAACTTGTACAGATCGTGGAATTATCAACTCTAATAAAATATAAAGTCATCAAATATCTTTTGAATGATAATTATGAAAATTTTTATAGTATACCTGGACCAAGAATAAAATCTTTTGCTGGTGGTGGTAATTTCGATAAATACCAAATGTATAAATCTTATCTTGAAAATACATCAAACAAAAAATCAGAATTTTTTACATTTCTTTTGGAAAATGAACTTCTTCTAACAGAATCGTCAATAAAACCTTTAAAGAGTAGCATGACAATTTCAACAAACGAAAATCTGTATTACAATTCTGGAACGGTTTTAAATGAAATTACAGTTATTGGTATTAATGATAAACCAAAGAAAACAGAGAAGAAATTCACAATTTCTGAAAAAGGAAAAATTTGGTATGCCAACAAACCAGAACTTGTTGCTATGAAATTGAAGAAAAAAATTACACTTATGAAAACACCAATATCTGATTTGGTTGATGCATATTGGATATCAAAATGTGTTGAATCTATAATAAAATAATATTTTGGTGGATTCTAAGGATAGAATCCACCAAAACTAATCCCATTTACCAATGACTTTCACATTTTTAGAATTCAATATCATATTTTTACCACTATCTAAATAAACCATCATTTTGCCATAATCTGGTTTATCTTCATTTTTAGTTTTGCCCTTGCCGTAATTTGTTTCAACGATTTTTCCTGCCATAAAATTTTTATATTGGATTAATAACAGAGTTTCCAAGATGTAAATCAATATACCCCGTATGATATTGATCGGCAGAATTATACTCGAATTCTCTCCAATATTTTATTTTTTCTTCATCTGCCATACCAACAGATTCAACACCACATATATCATAGAAATCCATTTTTACGATTTCCTCGTCTGTCATGATTTTATTCATAATTTTTAGATTCTTTTTTCATCAAAGATTCAGTTTTCTTTAACTCATCTATTAATCCTTGTGGATCTATTTTTGATAAAAATCCCATATCATTTTCATCAAAATCCTTATCATAGATAAACCTTTTTAAAACATCTTTATTTTCAAGGGCTTTATCGGAATTTTCCTTCTTGGGTTTTGCTGTCTTGGTATAAATCCATGGTGGAATATTCCCGTTGTAAAGTTTTACCATCATAACATTCCAATATTTTGCAATGGCAACTTCATCAGCACCAATTTCTGACATCAAACAAGCCTGTATTGGATATTTAATCGACATGAATCTGAGTGTCATGAAAGAATGTTTTTTAATAATATTGTTTGGAACATTTTCTAAACCATCTCTTTTGAATAACAATTTTACGTAGTCTATTAAATCCATTATTATATTGTTCTGTTATAATTGTCAGTACTATTGATATAACTTTTATATTCAAATTCAGTTCCTATGAAATAATCTGAAAAATTTTTAATATTAAAATTATGGTTGGTTTTGTGGTTAACTATCCTATTGAAACATTCTGTAATTTGAAAATCTGTCAGATATCTGTCATAAACACTCCTGTTGAGCCATATCAAATCCATATTTCTTATTATATTTTTTGATATGTCTTTCTTATTTGAAATATCTGTTTTCGTTAAATTCGTTATGGATTCGGCTATTTTTAATCTAAAATCTGAATCCAAATATAAATCTGTAACAAATTTAGAATCAATTTTACCAAATTCTCCTAACAATTGTTTTGCTCTCAGATCTGTAAAGGATATCATGGTTTTACCTTTTTGGTAATGATAGCATGATGGTATATTGTCAGATTTTTTATCACCACTCAATATTTTTATCATGAGTGCTTCTTTCGGATTTATGAATTTTGAATCTGAATTGATAGTAGACACTATGCCATTAAAATTGAGACCACCAAGCAAATCTGAAGCATTCATATCAAATAAAGATTCAGTTATATCAAATGATTCTGTCTTATCTTTAATTGGACTTTCACCAAAATAAAGTTTTGTGAAAGGATCATAACAGACTATAAAAGAATCATCGGTGTTTATTATATTCTGTCTCAAATCAGAATCACCGCTCATAATGATGAGGTTTCTTTTCTGATTGGCTTTTATGACAGATATGAAATAGATCAAATCATCACCTTCTAAATCCTTGTATGATATCGGATTCAAAATATCCCTTGTGATATCACCAAAATTAACCATGCATTTTTCTAGATCAGAATATCTGAAAACCTTATCTTTTTGTCTATTTCCTTTATATTCACCATATAAAGATTTTCTAAAAGAAATACCAGAATCAAAAACAAAATAAACTTCACCAATAGATCCTTTGAATCTTTGGAAAGTGTTAGATAGCATATGTATAGTAGCATAAATTAAAAATCTTTTATCTTCCTCTGATTCAAGGAAGATAAAAGATTTGCTACTGTTTGATTGTGCATATGCGAATCTATTGAAAATGTAATTACCATCTATGACAATATCAACCATCAGCGATCCGTATTAATTTTAACAGAAGTTCCAATATTGTGCAAAAATAATTTCGGTTCAGAACCTTCTTCTATCAATTTGGTTTCACCATTTCCAAATTTTACGACAGTCAAATATTTGGTACTCATAGTGCTATTATCAAAAACAACATAATGTGATTCTACTATACCAGTTCTATATTCTACTGATTTTTCATTATCATTAGATTGGTATACCATAATAGACAATATTACTATCATCATACAAGCAGGTACTATTAGGGCTTTCATCATTTTTGATTATTTTTGAGCATTATATTTATTTCAAAAAGACAAGCCTTCATGACAAGTGCATTATCGACTCTTGGTAGCATTGAAAGGTACTTTGCTATCAGTATGGTTATGTTCGGTACGATATTCATATGATTTTTGTGATTCTTAATTATGAAGGTACAGAAATCTTGACCAATTGAATTTAAAACATCCAAAGATTTCATTCCATACTCTCCAATCAAAACTGTGTGTAATTGCTCAGAAGTTGTACTTGGATCTATCATGATTTTGTATAAATCCATGAAGTTATAGGTTGCAATGTCTAGATCTTCCTTGGTTGGATTTACAGTTCCATTTTCATAAAGTTGTTGAAAAATTTGAAGAGGCTTCCTGAAATCTGGGTAGTTCTCTCTCATTATGATATTAAAGAGATCCTCCTGTATGGAAAGTTTCATCTGACTTAAACTAGATATTTTTTTAAATCTAGTACAATATAACTCATATAATTCAGCATCTTCATCAGAAGAGATTGGATCAAAATTTATGACTTTGAATCTTGATTTCAAAGGATCTGGTATCTTGCTAATATAATTCAGAGTTGCAACAAATCTGACATTCGTATCTTCGAATTCATCCATAAAACCCCTTAATCCATCAAAGAAAGATTCTGATGCTTTATCAAGTTCCTCTAGCTGAATTACCTTGTATGTAGTATCCTTCTCAAATTCCAATCTAACAGTGGAGCAAAATTCCAAGATATCGTTTCTAAGAGCATCTATTCTACCATCGATGGAAGCATTGATTTTCATTGAAACATATTTGTTCCCATATATTCTGCTAACGGTTGATTTGCCCATACCAGGCCTACCATGGAGAAGAACATGTTTTGTTGGTGCTTCCCCTATATCAGATTTCAATCTTTTTGTTAGAACCAAATCGGATATCTTTTTTGGTTCAAATGTTTTTGTGAATAATGCTTTCATTTTATGATAGTGAACACTGTGTTAAATCATTAACTTCGATTTTGTAATATTCTCTTAAAATATACACCAATTTATAGTGCAGTTTCACGAATTCACGATATGCAGTATTTTCATCCATTATAGAAACAGAATGGTTGGTATTTAACATGGCTGTCATTTCATCTTGGGCGAGATTTTTATCCATAATCTTGATCTCTCTAGGGAAAGGGTACTCAAAACCATAGTGTCTTGCTATTGTTTCCTCTAGCTTATTTTCGTGGATCTTCAAACTTTCACCTAATATGGCTTTAACTGGACCAGGTATATCACCGAAACCCATAGCTTCTGTAAAACTTTCATGGTGCAAAAAAATGTATGCCAAATATGGTTTACCAGTAAGCATAAAAGCTTCTGCCCCACGAATACAATGCTGTGCAACCGACATTGGTGAATTCCCACAATATCTTTTCAATCTAGACAATGCTGTTGCTATTTTCTCTGGTGTAATATATGAAAATTCCTTGAAATCAAGAAGATTCACAACAACACCATCTTGTGCAACTGATGCACCTTTTATATTAGCTTTTTCAGTTTCGGACTGATAACCTTTTAGAATATCCATTTGTTAAATATTTCTATTGGTAGATAGGTTTCAATATATATAAGCATTAATATTTTAGAATTTAATAAATACTAAAAATAATTAAGTTTAATTTATTAATGGCTAACGAGATTAAAGAATCGCTAAAATTTTTTGACAGATCATTATCAAACATGGTTGTTGAATCAATAACCAATGTTGGTAAGGACAAGGTTTATCGTTTGCGTGGTATGTGTGCCGATTTCAGCGGAGAACTTAATGAAAACGGTAGATATTATGTTCCAGAAAATTATCTTCCTTTAGTAGAAAATTTGCAACCATTAATACAAAAGAATAAACTTGTTGGTGAAACAGAGCATCCAAAATCTGATGAAGAATATGATCTTGATCTGAAAAAGGAACTTTCTCACATCATAACTAAACTTTGGTATGATGAAGTTAAAAAACAGGTTTGGATAGAAGTTGAATTGTTGCCAACACAATCTGGTAAGAACATAATGACTTATGTTGATAGAGGAATTCCGATTTCCATATCATCAAGAGCAGAGGGTTTTGTTGGTAAAGATGGGAAAACGATACTTGATAGAATTATAACTTTTGATATAGTATGGGAACCAGGTTTCAAAGATGCAAAACTTGAAATCATCTGTGAACACCTTACTAAAAAGAATCAATTAACAATCTGCAGAGAAAAAAATAATATGGAAAATAATAAAACACCATTGCAAATCCTTGAAGAAAAATTCACAAATCAGTTACAAGAAATAAAAAGTCAAGTATCTGAAATGAAAATGACTTCTATTAAACATACCAAAAATTTAGCTGAAGTTAAAACTGCTATAAACTCTACCCAAAAGAAAATTAGCAAAATATCCAAATTCAGAAAAATATCAGAAGGTCTTGAAAAAATAGAAATTCTGAAAAATTCTGAAGGTAAAGAAATTTCTTTCTTTGAAGATAAGCTTTCAGTTAATGATGTTTTCTCTATAGATGGAGTTAACTATATCATAAGAGAAGTCGAAGATGCAAAGGAAGAAGACAATAATGGTACAGATGAACCTATTGTTTACAGATACAAAACTAATGATGGTGAAAATGATGTAGTATTTTTATCAAATGCAAAAGGTGAAGTTTTCAAAACTGATGGAGAAACTGTCGAAAAAGAGGAAGAAAAAGAAGGCATAACTGAAGCCTTGGAATCAAATCCAATTTTTGCTAAACTGTTTGCTCACATAGATTCTGTTACGGAATCTCACAATAAAATGGTTGATGAAGTTAATGGTCAATCAGAGAAAATACAAGGTATTCTTGACTATTGTAACCACCAAGATGAAATTCTATCTTCATTGTCTGATGATACTGAATCTTTATCAGATGTCGTTAACAAATTGGTTGGTCATATAGAGAATGATATAAGAGAGTTTATCAATGAATTGGCTGATCAAAACGATCAGATTGTTGATTTTGTTAATGATTTAGCCGACAAATCTGATGAAATAGTTGATTTTAACAATGATCTAGCTGATGATGCTGACAAGAAAACAGATTTTGTTAATGATATAGCAGAATATCTAGACAAGGGTACAGAAGAAATTAATCCAATCCTTGGCAAAAAGGAAGAAATAAAAGAAAATAAAGAGAATATTTTATCTCTTACAAAGAAATTTAGTGACAAAATTGCAAATATTGGAGAATCAGTTAAAAAACAGAGAGCTGATAGAGAAGAGATTTCAATTGCCACTAAATACGCAACCTATGATTCAATGGGTGAAGAATTGAAATCAAGATTTAAAAGCCTTGGCGGTGATCAAAGATCACTTGTTAATGAAAGTATTTCTAAATTAAGATTCATCACACCAGAAAAAATCGAGGAAATATTTGTTGATGCGGAAAAATCACAAAAGAACACGAAATTCTTGGTTGGAGTTTCAGAATCTCATAGAAAGATATGGGAATCTTTAGATCCAAACAGTAAAAGAAATATAGTTTCTTTGGTTTCATTGAGGAATATTAACAATGATGCTGAAATAGAGACTATTATTGAACAATACAACACAGGTGGTTCAAGAATTTCAGAATCTTTCAATGGTGTAAATAACAACCAAGCAGAGGATTTTGATGGCCTAGGATATACTGATGCTGATATTGATCGTGCTTTGGGGTTATAAAAAAACAACAAATAAATAAATTTTAAATTCAACAAATCGAAAAAAGACAAAAATGGCTAAAAATTTAGTTACGGAAAAATTGGTCGAGAAATGGTCTGATAAGATCAGAAAAGTTCTCGATAGCGAATCGAAATTCAAAAGGATTTCAGAATCAAAATTGAGTAAAATCGCAGAAATGTGTAATACTCGTATGTTAAGTACAAGGGTACAAGAAAGTTCTGGTGCTTACGGAATGGCACAAGTTGGTGGTATCCCAGGTAAAGGTGCTTTTGCTTTTGGTAACAATCCATCTGCAGGCAGTGCAGGATTTTATTCTACAAAAGGATCTGGCGAAGCAATGGGCAATTTGTTCGGTGTATTCATCGAAGTTGTTGCAAATACAATCGGTTTCGATCTATTGCCTATGGTCCCTATGACCAAATCTTCTGGAACAATCTATATTGCTGAGCCAATCTACGCTGATGGTAAGATGGATTCTTCTACTAATAAACCACTTGTTATCCAAGTAGCTGGTACTGCAGTTGGTACTGCACCAAACCTAGTAAATGGTACTGCATATGACCTAGTTAATACTGCTGGTGCACAAATCGCTTCAGTTACTTTTGTCGGTAAAGAAAGATTAAGAGGAAATCTTGTATTCAGAATTGGTGCAGTAGATCCAGCTTATTCTACTGCTACAACGCCAGATTTGTTTGATACAGCAGTTAATGGTTCACGTATTGGTACTTTTACTAATGCTATGACATTTACTGCCGCTTCGGTTGATTATGTTGCTGGTTTCACTAACTTTATCGCTGGATATTCTGGAGCAGGTTTAAATGACGCTGATGCTTGGACATTAAACAGAGGTAATGGTGCACAATATGGTAAGGCAATGTCAAGACAAACTGGTGAAGGTACTTACTACCGTTCTTTGGGTGTAAAAAACTGGTCTAGAAATTACTCTGCTGAAACGGTTCATGTTGATATCGAGTATACTACCGAACAAATCCAAGATATGAAAATGGATATGGGAGAGGATGCTATTGCGTTTGGTGATTCAATTTTGCAAAACGAATTAACTCAACATATCAACGAACACATTCTTGGTAGAATTTTCGCACTGGGATGGCAGAACCATTATGACATGTATAAAGCTAATGGCTTTAATTTGAATACTCTATTAGATGTAAATACTAATACTGGTGCTTCTAAATCTTATTTGGGTGCTTCTGATTCATTGCTTACAATTCCTGGACAAGGTGGTGTGTTACCATCTACTGGTGCAATCTCTGAAAATTTAAGTACTATACAGAGAAGGATCATAACTCGTATGATGTATGCTTCTGGTGTGATCAACAACAGATCAAGAAGAGGTCGTGGTGATAAGGCAGTTATGAACACACACTTCGCTTCAGCAGTAAAAGATGTTAGAGGTTATTCATATGCCCCATTCCCCAATGATTTGAATGATGGTAATTTGGCTCATATTGGTAGTTTATACAATATTGATATTTATGAAGATCCTATGATGGATTTGAATGATGGCAGATTATCAGTATTCAGAAAAGGTAATGAAAAAGATCCAGGTGCTAAATTCTGTCCTTTCATACTTGCTGAAAAAATTGATACTATTGCTGAATTAACAATGGCCCCTAAATCAGCATTGAAATCAAGATATTCAATCGTTGAGGCTGGTAGTCAACCACAATTGAATTATTTGACAATGGAGATCCAAGAAGCTAATGGCTATTCAGTTGTTTAATAGAAATTTATAATAAACCTTATAAAAAGGCTAACCAATTGGTTAGCCTTTTTTGTTTTTTATAAAAGATCAGATAGAACTATAATAAATCCAAAAATTATGAAAATCTCAATTATATTTCTGTTTCTGCTATGTGCACAAACTTTAGCACAACAATCGGATACAATTTTTTCAACCAAGATTTTGAAATGTATATATGATACAAAATTGAAATATCCAAGATTTATTCAATACAAACTATATAAAGGTGGTGGTGATTGTGATAGATCCAAATTTAGATTCTTGTCTTGTGATTGGACTGCTTCAAATTCTGATTATATTAATTCTGGTTATGATAGAGGACATTTGGCTAATGCTGAGGATTTTGCTTCTGACTGTGGAAAAGAATCTCTAACTTTCTGGTATTATAATGTTGTACCACAGACACACATTTTCAATGCTGGCATATTTAAAAAACATGAAACTTTGGTAAGGTATGATTCACAAAATGATTCACTTTTAATAATCTATATAAATACACCTTCGGAAGATATCATAGGTAGAGGTGTTCATAAAATAAAAAATACTTATAAAATCGTGCAGTCGCTTTCCACAAAGAAAATTTTATATTGTATAAGATTCACAGATGAACCAAATCCAAAACAAGAAGATTGCGACATCGGAACTATCACTAAAGAATCTGGAGTTGGATTTGATATTAAAAGATAATAATTTATCTTATTATCTTTAAGTGTAATCCGTGTGATTCACACACTACATCACCTATTCTTGGCTCAACATTATCAAGTGTTATATGATCTTCCGTAATATAACATTCAAAAGATTTTTCATAAAAATATCCATTTATCGGTTTATTTTTGTTTATAATAACAAACCAATCATCATACTTTCTATTATGATGGAATTTGGCTTTAATCAATGGTTTAATGAATTGATTAGGTATTTTCCAATATCCACTAAGTGGTGTGCCATATAAACTTCTGCAATCATCTATAATAGTTGTCACAAATTTAGAAGTAACAATTCTATTATTCGGTAATTTGTATCTCTTTCTTGACAATATACAGATTGATAAGTCGTTACCAAGTGCATCAACCAAAAAAGGTTCACCATGTTGTATAATTTTCTCTTTCTCGGTTTTCCTAGATGTACCAAAGTATTCAATATCAAAAACAGAATGGCCTTCAAACAACTTTGGATTTTGTGGTTTCGCCCAGTTCCTTTCTATTTGATCTTCTTTTAAGGATTTTAGATATTCTTCTAGACCTTTATAATCAATCCAATATTTTAATTTCATGGCTCTCTGTTTTTACTATTTCAATTAATTTTTTAAGACAAGCTAGTTCTGCTTCTTTATAAATATCATACTCACATGAATCAGCAATACATTTCTTGCCATTCCCATTGTATTGATTTATTTTCCATTTATACCATACAAAATCTTCTGCCTGTTGGGTAATACCTTCCAATTTGTACACATCTCTAAACCAATCAAAAACCTGTTGATATAAGGGTGCTGTACAAACCCACATATGATCACTATTTCTGTCTGAATTTTTAATACCTCTATTTTTTGTATAAATATTAAAAGAATTTACATAATGAACCGCTAGGCAAGGTTCATCAAATCCTAACTCTTTTAATTTCAAGGCTGTGTCATAAGGGATAAATAGTTCTTCGAGGTATGTTTTTTGTTGTGGTAATGAAAAATGTATCTTGGTTACATTTTTACCATCGTGTTCAATATACCAGTCATTACTAACTATATGTTCGATGCCATCCATGGTAATGAATTTGTATTTTGAATATTCAAGTTTACCCCAACAATCGTGACCATCCTCTATTGCACCAATTCTAACAAGAGCACAATCCTTTACAGATTCTATTATAATATCTTTCATAATTTCCATCCACTGTGCTTATCTTGACAACATTTCTTGTATTTCAAATTTGAACCACAAAGACACTTGTCATTTCTTTTGGTATTAGAAAATTTTTGAAGTTCAAGAATTCTTTCCTTTCTAATATTTGATTGTATCTCCGCCTCGATTCTGATTTCCTCCTCAAGACCTGCATCAGATTCTATTATCTCTTGGTATTCTTGTGGTTTCAGAATTTCGTGCAATGATTTGTGGAGAGATCCTCTGTTGATGAAATTGAAATTACCATAAAATCTTTTAAAATTTTCGGTTCTATATTTTGCATAACGAAGTCTCTGCTCCTGTATTTTATTCCTATCCACGGAGGAATAATCAATATTAGGGTTATGCTGTGTACCACAAACATTGCAAGTTTTATCCTTGTTATTGGTACGTTCAAATATCTCGAAGTCATCACAATTTGAACAATATTCCCTATAAAATATCTTATTTCTTATTGGCATAATATTTTCTTTTTAATATACATTCAAATTCGATTCTAGAAATTTTCGTTTGTTACAATTAGATCAAATTCAGATTTGTGTAATAGACCTAAATCTATTTCGTCTTGCTTAAATCTTCTTGTAGCAGAATCAGCATCCAATCTTTCTTCTAATCTCTTTAATCTAACTTTTGGATCTATATCAAGCAATATACAGAAACATTTATCTTTGATTCCCTGTGGTAGAGATCTGAAAGATTTTGGTGAAAATATAAATAAATTCGAATTTTCGAAATTTTCTTTTGTTAAACCATATTTCCAGCCATTATGTTCTTGTTGTTCAAGGAATTCTAAGGAATCAAATTCCTCGCTTGATATGAAATTGTAGTCTTTACCATCAATTTCTAAATCCCTCTTTGGTCTTGTGGTGTGGTTTATACCAAAGACATAATTTTTGGATTCATATCTTTCTCTCAATGTGTCTTTTCCAGATGCACCACCACCAACGATTATGATCTTCTGTCTGGATTTTACAGAATTCGCCATTATTACACCAGCATAGAACATTTGCTTTAGATTCGTTAAAAAACTCTGATCTGGTGTATCCTGTATTAAATCTGAGGCAACTTCTCCTATTAGTGACATGGTTTCTTCTTTCGTTATATCAAATACCTTCTCCCCATGAAGATATTCTATTCTATCGACTATGGTTTGTATTATTGAATTAGTCTTTCCCATTGTTTTATTCATTAAGTATCCTCTCTTTTAATATTTTCAATTTTTATGATGGTAGTATCCGTAAATATGCTAACCGACTGTTTAGACTGTATTTCATGGAAATTGAACCCATGGTTGTTAGTCATCAAATTAATAGCTATATGTAGATTATCAGATATTAAAAAACCATCTTTCATTGTTTCCTCTATACAGATTCTAAATATCTCCTCGAATTCTTCGAAAGTAAATTCTTTTTCGTGAGTTAAGAATAGGTAACTATTGCTTTCGTATCCTTGATAATGAATTCTGTATATGTTCATTTATTGAAAGTTTTTCTGTTAAGAATATAGTCTGTTGGTGTCTTATAGTAATAATTGTTTTTACCTGATATATGAAATTCTTCATATAATGTTAGTTTAACAATATCTTTATATTCTTCTAATACGACTTTATCCAAATCCCATATGTATATCAACAGATGACATATTCCGACAAACAATACAACCAATATTAAAGAGAATATAACAAACATAGTTCTTAGAATTGGAATTACTATGTATTTCATATATAATTATTTCTTTTTGAATCGTTTAAACCATTTTTCAAATCCGTGGAATATATATACCCCTGAGTGGTGACAAGCTTGGTGTATTAAATGTTTAACCTCCTCCTCGCTATAGCTTCTTTCTTGTTGCCACTTAGCACCAAATTCAGCACATTTTAACATTCTATTGGCTTGAGTTTTAGTTTCTAAAGAATTAAATGAAAACTTCATTGTATTTTCAATATAATCTTTACTAGCTTCTTCAAGTGTTTGTTGTTTAGACCCAGTTTGTTGACTCATAGTGTCCCAGTCATTAGACATTTCTTCAATTTCTGAATCAACCCTTTTGATTGAATCTTCAAAAGTTTTACCAGTATGAGTAATTGTAATTCCCCTTTCAAGTTCTTCTTTCGGATTTTGCCTTATAGCAGTGCTTCTGGATAGCCTTAAATTATATTCTCCATATGTTATCTTTTCTTCAAACCAAGAATATTGAAAATTTTTCCTATCCCAACCATCTGGATCTAACACTGTGACTTGTGAATATTGTTTCTGCCATTCTTCAGATGTTTTTAATTCTTCTTTTTGGATAATTGTTTTGTAAATACTTCTACAAAGAATTGTATTATACCAAGCTCTATCCGTAACATCTTTTACTTTTTGAACTTCAACAAATTCAAGTTGTGAATTATCACAAAACCATTTTAGAAACTCATCTGATATAGGCTGTACACCATCTTTGATTAAGTCTTCATTGTTTGTTAGAATGATTTTCTGAGTCCATTGGGGAGTTACACTATATAATTTCAATGTTTTGGGGCATTTAGCGAATTTATTTTCTTTTGGCAAATAATACCAATCCCCTTCTTTAATTTCTTCATTGGAAGTGATATAGATGTTTCTTGCAAATATTCTTTTTCCAGATCCTTTTGGTTTATCATATAAAATCCATTTGGATCTATCAACATTCAAGGATTTATTATGGTGGTCATAATCATCTGGTGCTTTTAATGTGACATGTAACCTACTTGGTTTGTCTGTTGATAATACAAAAATGTTTTTCTCCATCATCTATCTTGATTTAATAAAAATTTCATTTCCTCGAACATTGGTTTGTAAATTTCCACAAAATCTTTCAACTTGTCAACAAAAATTGGATATTCTTTTCTGTACATTTCCAATTTTGAATTATCTGAACTAATCAAAGCGGAATATTTGATATTGGCAAGTCTATCACACAATTTAACAAAAACTGCACCTTTTGTTTCAATCATACCTTTATAGTATGCTTCATCCTCTCTTTCTTTTCTATTTCTGCCTTTAGAATTTGTGACAGCAAATATAACCTCGGCGACATTTATGTCTTCATATGATCCGCTTCCAAATCTTCTTACAAGATCACTGTAGTTTGTGGTTGTATCTTCTAACAAATCATGTCCGAAACAAGCTACTACATAACTGTTGATGTATGCTTGAGCATCTATTTTTTGTTGCAGATAAAAGTATTTTTTACAAATATTAGCTACCAACCTCAAATGGAATTCATAAGGTAGACAACCATCATATTTGTGATTCGCCTTTTCATATTGGTGTATACACCATGCAATATCATCATCCTCTGTGGTGGATACAAATCTGTTTATCTTCATCTGTTTAGAATTTTCTCAATCTCTTTTATTGGTATTGTAAATTTCATGATAAGAGGCCTTATGAAGAATTTATTATTCTCCTCTCTGAAAGTTACAAGGCCAGCACCAATTGATCTGATTTCATCATATTGAGATTTGGTTACCTCTACTAAAACATTATATTTCAATTTAATATTTACCATTGTTATATTCTTTTTATTTTGAAATTTTTGAAATTCTCTATATCAACTCTGATGTCATATCCTTTTGGATCTACCAGATTTTTTGTTACACCAATGTCACCAAATCTTGAAACCATCCAAATCCTGACTTCGTCACCTTGGTTTATATCGCTGATTTGATGACAACAAACTGCAGTTATCTCGAATCTGAACCAAATTCCACCATAGCATCTCTTTAGTTCCTCTGTATTTTTTATTGGATACATTAAATTAAAGAGTTCATCCCATGTAAGAATTTCCATTTCTAGTATCTGGCCTTGCTCCAAGGAGATACAATCTTTAACAAATTTACAGTCCTGTTCCATTGAATTTCACCATAAGTAATTCTTTCAAAGCAAGTTCTTTAGTCTTTACTATACCGCCTGTAATGGAGAAGGGATCTATACGTTTAACATTATAACTCCAAGTCCAATCACCAAATCTTCCTATGGCTAATACCTGTCCTATTCTTATATCATTGACAGCGATAAAGAATGCTTGTTCGTATGGTTCTATTTTCTCCTCTGTTATATCTTGTTTGAGCATCATTTTTAAATTTAGTGTTTATTTCATTATACCTTCCTTGTGATCGTTGCATTTTTGTAAATACAGTTCGTTAAATGCAAGTTTAAACCAACCTCACCCAACCGAATGAAATTAAATCGTTAATCGAATATTCCATAAAAGGTGTAGCATAACCCTCAGCTCTATATTGGTCTATTCCCATATTTATTTTTGTAGGCCAAATCATATCGTATTTATAACCATCTTCATTTAAAGCAATATCATTAATTTCATATTGTTTTCTTATTTTCATTCCTGAATAACCATGTTCTTTATGGGTGTATTCTTTAAAAAACTCCCATCCATATGGAATTTTATATTCTGTATCATTTAGAATTGGTTTTAATTCTAAATGATAATTTTCTAATTTCCCTATTAATAAAACGGTTGTAGTGTTAATAGTAGGTGAATTTGGATATTTTGTTTCTTTAGCGATTATTTGTTCTAAATATTGGCCAAAAAACCTGCATTTAACAGCTAGTTTTGCTTTGGTGCTTTTTCAACTTTTGTTTCTTTGTTTTTGTTGGATTTTCAAAATGTTATTATATAAATTATTGCAAAAATCGTGCCAAATTCATTATGACATGACAAATCGTCATGTCATATTATTTGCTTTATTTTCAAACTCATCTAGCAATATTTTAACTTCTTTTGCTCTTTCATAATTTTCTTGGTCGATATAAGTATTGTAAATGCTTTTGAGATTATAGATGAGTACTTCATCAGTGCGTTTATGGTTCTCCAAAATATATTCTCTTATTTGGTTCGTTGTTTTGCGTTCTATATAAAAATAGAAACACATAAAAATTATCTGAATGATCCCAATGATGACCATTAACATTATCATCTGATCCAAATATTGTGGCTTCATCTATAATAAATTTTAGTTGGTAATGTTGATTTAAATTGTTGAAGTGATTTTTCATAAGATACAATATCGGTGTCAATTGCATATTTTGCAAACATAATAACCTCTTCATCACCCAAACTGTGGGTTTCGGAGTGCTGTTGATAACCTTTTACAAATCCTTGCTTTCTATCTCCTTCTAAATCAAAAGGGTTACTACTTCTGTAGGAATCTATTTCCGTTCCATAATGAGATTCCGCTAAATATTCTGCATAATTAACCACTTGTGGACATTGTAGTGATGTGTCGGTGGTAGCTAACACAGGTCTACCAAGATAACCATCTGAAATATGTTTGGTATATTTAACAATTCTTCTGGAGTTTTCTTCAACCGAATAATACACCTCATCAGTATCCATATATAAATCTTCGTGTGTGTAATAATCCTCACCATCAATCGTAATTTTTTCACACATTTCAAATTTATTGGTGTCTATGTGTATTAGTTTATACTGTTTTGTTGTTCCCATAATATAATTTCAACGTTATTATTAATTTCCAAGGCTCTTGACCATTTACTAACATCATTACAATAACCAATTATTTTATGGTCAGGATTTGTGTGTTTACAAAGTTTTTCGAACCACCCAAAATCTGTGAAAGTGGTGGAAAATGTAATATATTTTGCTCTATTGAAATATTCTGAAATTTCAATATCGCTTCTGAGAAAGAAATTGCTGATAACAGTTATATCTTGGTTTCCGAATCTTTCTTCTAGATATTTTACCCAATTTGGATCTGCTTTCTTGTCATTCTCACAAATGACTATTTCTGAGAATTTATCTATTGGGAAATGCACACCATATTTTTCAACAATATTATTGTAATCGAGATTGTGGCAACCAATCAATTTGGCTCTGTACAATAGATCACCTTTATCTACAACAGCGTGTAGACCACCTTGAACCTCGTTGTGAAACAGAGTTTCTTTCATTCTTTTGTTGAATTCATCTGATATTGGTGAGTCCTTGGTGCAAACCAAAAACCAATTACCATGTCCAGCAATTTTTATGTATCTGTTCATAATTTTCTCTTTGTATTATTTTTAAGATATCTTTTTTCCATTTTTGCTTAGTTATAACAGAAAGGTTTATCAATATAATATCTACAAAAATATATTACATCTATTCTAGCCACATATATGCGTATTTTTTCTTTATGTAAATATTTAGGACTTTTGTTGTGGTGCTTTTCCATTTGGTATTAATTTTAAAGCCTCATACAAGCCATCCTCTAATGCTTCTTCATATATTTCTTTCGCTACACAAATCTTCAATTTTCTTTCACCATAATAAACAAGAGAAATATATTTTATCCCATCTTGTTTGATACATTCTACATCAATATTATGAATTTCTCTTAACCATTTTTGAAGCAGAGATTGAGTTGACCTTGTGATATAATGACCAAGATCCATATTGTTATTAGTTCTATTATAATATCTTCTGAAGTAGACCAATGCCTTATCACTATGACCAGTCTCACAATCCTTAGAATATTCCAAACATGCTTTTTTATAAAAATCCATCTCGATATTGTTGTTATACAGATCAAAGACAACATTACAAGGCAAATTAAATCCTTTTTCTTGAGCCAATTCAGCAGTCTGAAAATTTATGCGAGTATCTTCCATGTTTTTAAAATTCTATATCTCCGTTACAAAATCGTCAAAATCACCGTCTCTTGGTTGTATTCTATCTAAAATATAAAAAGAAGCTACTGCTAGACCATCATCATCTTGACTATCCCAATTACATATCTCTAAATAATAATTTTCTGTCAAAATATATTCTGTTGGATCAAAATCTGTGTGAACAAATGTTACTCTGGCTAAATATTCGCCAAATCCACCAGAATATTCGAAGGAAGTAGCACCTCCGAATTCGTAAGATAGTTTTTCCTCTATTTCTTTTTTATTAATGTTGTTTTCCATTATTTTCCTAATATTCTTAAATCAAAAATCGAATTTTACATCAAAAAATCCTCTTCCCAAATAAGTTTGCTAGACATATCTTCATAAAAGTCTCTTCCCAAATAAGTTTGCTAGACATATCTTCATAAAAGTCTCCACCAGGAAAGAATTCTTTAAATCTAGTAGGTATCCGTAATCTCTCGTCTTTCGGTGGAATCTTATAATGTTTTTGAGATTGCCTCAATTCCTCTTGTAATTCAAAAATCTCTTTTCCAATTATCTCTGGTCTTCTAACTGTTTGTGTTGAATCCATATTTTGTTTTTAAATATTATTTTAATTACCATTCAGTGACAACTTTCAATTCTTTCATGAATTCAAGAATAGCTTTATCTTTTACACCATCTGTTAATGGCACGTCAGACAATTTTATTTTTGAAGATTTGTGGAGAGATCCTCTGTTGTAAAATGCATCGTTTGTTGCATACCAAACTTTTGTTGATTTGGATTTTCTATATTGGCTTGAATATTCTTCCAATATTATACGAAATCCATGTACTGAAAACGAAAAAAACTCTCTTGTTAAATCCCCTGTTGATATTATTACTTCTATTCTCATAACTTTGTTTTTAAAATGTTCTTATAATAAATATTGCAAAAATCGTGCCAAATTTATTTTGTCATATTCTAAATGTCAGTCTGTCATGTCATAGTGTCATGGTATGTAAAGTATTGTTGGATTATCCTTGTGGAAATCAATATTATCAAATAAGGCATCTCTTCTGAATTCCAACAGATTGAATGGTTTCGAAATCAAATGGTAACCATTTTTAGTCTCGATTATTGCTATATCTTTCTTACCAACTGGCTCTACACTTTCTATATGCTTTTTGATAATTTCAACAAATTCTAGATTCTTTTCATCGATATCAATTATCCATTTTTTGTTAGATTCATTTGAATAAGTACCACAAACACTTTCATAAGCCTTTCTTATTGACTTAAAATCTTTATTCATGATCTGATCTGTAATTTTTCTCAAGGTGTGGAAACCAATTTTCTCGAAAGATCTTTTATTAAGATTTATGCATGCTCTTGCATTATGAAAATCGCAAAGAGATTTTATTTCTGGGAATTTTAGATTCAGATATTCAATAGAACTTACATAGTAGGTTTTTATACAAGCAGAATTTGAACCAAGATCTTTGTGTTCTTTCTTGCGTTTTATGATTTGAAGATGGTAAAAATCATCTTCTGATTCGAAATTCAACAAATCTGATATTTGTTCTAAATTGTTTACCATATTTTCTATATTACAAAGTGGTTGTATTGTTTCATAAATCAATCAAAAACAGTTTTGGCATCACATATATATGTGATGCCAAAACTCTATAAATTATTTCAAGATGCCTATTTAGATATCTATGAATCCAAAGCCTTTAATTGCTCATCTATTTCAGCTAAAGACAATTTTCCAATTTCTTCTGTCTGTTTTTTGGCTCTAAGAGCAAGTAATTCCTGTCTTTTTTCTTCTTTGTTTGCTTTTTCTTTTTGTTTTTTCTCGTTTTCTTCTATTTCATCGAGTAAAGAAGAAATTATATTTAAACGAAGTTCAACCAGTTTTTGTTCTGAAGATTTTGATTCAGTCTGTCTTCTTGTTGATTTACCAAAAGAATCTTTCTGAATAGTAAGATTCTCTTCATAAGAGATTAATTCTTCCTTTAGAGATTGTGAGATTCTCATAGAATATAATTGCTCTATGGATATCTGACCTCTAAAATCAAATCTTAATTGCTGACGTACAGCTTGTTCGAAATTATTCATTTTATTGGAAATTTATTGTTAAAAATTTATTTTCAAAATTCTTTGGTGAGATCCTTTAACTTTTACTATTAAAGAATCTCTCACCGTACAATTGAATCCTATATCAGATAATTGTTTATCTGATGGTTCTACCATTTTGTAATTACCAAGCATATCGATGGCTTTTCTACTACCCATCAATTCACTATTTAATTGGTCAATATGGAATGCTCTCATTGGATCTTGAGACTTGCAATCTTGTATCATAAAGAAATATTCTTTAGTTCCAATATTGTTGTCACCCCAATGGTTTGGTGAAGAACATACCAAATTAACTTTATGGAATTGATTTGTTTCTATATTCCACAGATTTTTACTAGAATTTGTGGTGCATGGCAATTTGTGTTCTATGTTAAATTTACCGTTTTTGAGTGTTATGTCTGCCACTGGTATTTTACCAACCACTGGCTTATTATATTCATAGCAGAACAATTCACCTTCGAACTCTATTTCAAATTTGAAACCTTTCGACGAATTGCGACCACTGAATTGATTGACATAAAAAGAATAAACACCATCCTTCATTTCATTGATACTTCTGAAATATATGTTCTCAACAGCCAATTTTCCTTTTGGGTTTGTGTTATCTAAATCAAGTTGTCCTCCACAATTAGAAAAAAGATTACTAGAATCTTTTCTAAAACCAGTATTGTATCCAATAAATTGATTGGTTGATTGTTTGCACCATACATCAAGATCAGAAGAATCAGAACCAGATTCATTCCATATCATTGATGCTCTTAGTACACCGTCTATGTTACCACCAGCGGTTTTTACAGCCTCTTTTATCATAGATTTTCCACTGAGATTACCATTGTAGGTCCAACTGAAAGTGTTATCCCATTTAAACAGATTTTTGGCTGTTTTATTTTTCGCTGTAAACAATGATACTAGATTACCTTCAAATCTATTCTCCATGAAGACCTCAATAGAGTTTGCCACAGGAAGAATGTCTGATAAAAATTTGTCTATATGGATTTCTTCCACTTTGTCAAATTCTGAACGTTTGTGTCTATTGTTTGATGATGTCACCACACCTGCCTTGCCAAATAATCCAACTGGTTTTTCTTTTGAAGCATCAATATTGGAATGTTTAATCTCTGAAACATCTATATCGTCTATATTAGCAAATATTCTTTCAAAAGAATCTCCATAACCAAGATCTGTGATGGTTTTCTCTGCCTCCTCTATCATAGATTTTGTTACTGGTGATTTTGCTTTATTGTAGTTGGCCGGATCAACCCTTATATTGAAGTCTTTGCAAACTTTATTAAGTTCTTTACCTTCAACCAATTCTATACAAGTAGTACCTATGAGTTCATTAGCAAAACGGGCAAAAGGTGTCGATTTAAAATTGTTCCACAACCAATTACCTTGCTGATTTACAGATATTTTATTGAACTCTTTTTTGAGTTTTATTACATCTAATACTTTGTTTAGGTACATATCTCCTTTCAACAAAGATCCTTGTTGTATCAAATCTCTCACAAGTTCCAAAGTATCAAGAGGAATCCCCATTGTTTTTCCGAACAACTGTCTTGTGGTGTTTAATTCACCAATGATAGATTCACAACTTTCTCTTTTGAAATTTATGAAATTGTTCGGTATGAACACATGGAAATGGTTAAAGGTATAAGAATAATCTATCTTTTTACCTTTGGCTTCCTCCTCTGTTCTATAAATTTTAAATGTTTTCTCTTTACCCAAACAATAGACACCAGTATTTGTCTTATGTAGATCGATTGGAGATTCTACATAAACTGAATCTATTTCTGAATTTTTTATTCTTTCACGAACATTAATTATTGAATTTTTATATTCACAATCTGAAATATCAAAATCAAACATTGTTACGATCTCATTGTCAACTATGGCTACAATATTAGCATATCTTTCAAAGAAATGCCTATCATTGTCACAATTGTGTACAGAATTCACTCTCCATAAAGGATGAATATCAAAAGAATTCATGTAAATTTCCCACAAATACCCCCCAGGAACATCAGTCTTAAACAGATTCCCTGTCTTTGTGAGTACGTGGAATTGCTCCTGCATTAGTCTATTTAACTCTAAAAAATTGCTCATCTTTCATCTCTTTTTATATTTTATTTTGTTATGATTCTCTGGTTTCCAAATTTACCCCAGTGGATATTTGATGTGTACCAAACAAAGAGAAATAGGGCGAGAAGAATCTTGGTGGTTTTATAATTTTGTTATATTTTAAAATATAACAAACAGTGTCGATTATAGAGAATATAGCGTAGAATTAATTGAAAATATATCAGTTAATACATATATGTATCCATAATTCTGTGTGTGGTTTTAAAAATCTCTTCGGAGATCACAAACGAAGTGACCATTATCTTACCTTTTAGAATTTTGATCACAGAATCGTCTTGATATATTTCATCTCCTCTTAATAATCTTTTATATTCGATAAGATAAAAGAAACCGTTCTGTTCTTTATTGAAAAATTTCGTTATGGAAGTTCTTTTGTTTTTAGATTTTATGGTTCTAGTGATTGCTTCCATTGTTTTTCAAATTTTGTGTAAATTTAAAAATTCTGAACTCTTTAGCCATTTCTTATGTTCAAGACTATACACTTCTTTCTGACTTTCTATAAGCGGTACACAATGGGTAGATATAAAAATTTGACAATCATTTGAAACAGCTTTATTTAAAACCTCTATTAATTTAAACTGATTCCTTGGTGACAGAGCCGATTCTGGTTCATCTAGAAATATTATACAGTCTTGTGCTTTCGACAAAACACCAACCGTGAAATCAACGAGGGTTTCTCCATGTGATCTAAAATGTGACATCAAAGCATTGCCCACACCATATCCCTTTGATCCCCCACCTGGCGTTGTATAATTATCAATGCTTGTTGTTCTTGGATTCATTTTCTCTGTATCAAAATAGAAAGTGTTTATTTCCATTTTGGAGTATTCATCCTTTATCTTAACATCTAGAAATTCTTGGTGTTTTTGCAATCCTAATAACAGTGTTGATTTACCACAACCTTGATCTCCAACAATGAGATTTATACCAGATTTTGGTTTTATCACGAATTTTTTATTGAAACATATACCTTTGGATACTGTTATTGATTCAATGTATGATACACCAATAGAATCTTCCCTTGATAATCCAGATTCTATTCTTGATATTTTTTCGTCATAAGTTTCTTTCATAATCACAAATTTGACATTATTTTTTAAAAATTCTTCTCTTACCCATCTTGGTAAATTCTCTTTCGATCCAGATTTTATTTGGATCTGGAGTTGAGATAATGTTTTTCTATATCTAGCACAATGATCCCAAACAATTTGGTGGGCTTTTTGTGTTTTTGTCATTGGTTTATCTGACCACCATGTTCCGCAACTCGATTTACACATAACGTAAGCAATAATTGCACCAGATCCATCTTCATATTGTAATAGATGAAAATCTTATTATTTCACAAGTTATTAGATTTTCATCTATTATACATTCAACCAATGCACCTATTCTGTATGGATTGGGATTATTATTGTGTTGTGGTATTTCTATATTACCAAAAATGGGTTCTTAAATTTGGTAATTTTGTATGTTTTAGATGGTTTATTTTTGAATATAAATTCTTCTTTCTCTTTGTCTGTCAATCCAGAAGAGACAATATCATGTATCAATTGATCAATGTGGCTTGTTTTATCTCTTGATACAACAATTAACATCTTGGTGTTACCCTCTTCTTTCATCTGATGCTCCATAATTTTGTATTAATTTTTAACAATATTATATTTTGACTTCAAGATCTTGATATCTCCATTTACATATTGGAAAATAACCATGTGTGCCATTTTGATTTTTGATATGGTTTCTAGATCAAAACAATCAATATTAACATCTTGTATTTGATTTTGTACATCTGTTAAATCAGCGGTTTCGAGTATTAAAATATCTGAATTTTTCATTTATCATGAAGATTTTTAAATTGTAATTTTTCATGATAGGATTTCCTCTTCTCGGTATTTGCCTGTCTATTGAATTTCCTTCTATAAAGTTCAATAACACTATATTTTGGTAAGACAGCTTCAACCATTGATTTTACGGCAGAACCAAGGGATCTGTGTTCTGAATATTCTTCATTAAGCCTGTCCAAAACAGTAAATCCAAATAATCCAGACTGTTTTTTAACAATAAATCTTTTCCTTATTTTTCTTAACAATTTGACTTTCATTTTATCTCTTGTTGTGGGGCTTGTAGGATTCGAACCTACCACCTACTGATTATGAGTCAGTTGCTCTAACCTAATGAGCTAAAACCCCCTATTTTAAAATGTATTTCTTGCTTGTCACATTATCTATATAATAAGCATTAAGTACAGTTTCATCAATTGAATCCAAATATGGCTTCAATTCAGCCATTGATTTGAAATCTTCTTTTATATCAGAATTTTTAGAGAACCAACCCTTCGATGGGAATTTTATGAATATTGTGTATCTCATACCCAACCCTTTTCTCGGTTTCTCCAGAATTTACCAAATTTACTATACATACAATAACACAAAAATTGTTTCTCTATTGTTATGGTATCTAAAGTTCTTATAAATATATTGAAATTATCAGCCCATGAGGCAAATCCTGCAACATTTTTGTTATTCATGATCCCTGATATATCCTCAAATCTTGGTATCCATTTTATAAGTTCTTTCTGTTCTTCAAGAACAAAGATTTTGATTTCATCACAATCCTCTGTTAAAAAAGTACCAATGAAATTATTTGAATCATTTGATAAAGAATAACTTGTTACAATATAGACTTCATCTGACCCATTAAGCCCAATATTTATGAATTTATCACCAAGATAGTATCTTGTTTTCAGATCCTGTATTTCCTGTGCCTTTAAGCACATTTCAATATATTCTTTGTCAACAGCCATATATTTTTATCAATTTAAACAACCGAGGTTACAATTTTTGTTGTAAATATTTGATTTTAGACCAATAAAATAATGGAGTTGTGATTCTGCAGAATCAAGTATGATGGCTTTCCTTTCTTCTGATGCTTTTGTATCTGAAATTATATTTAAAATTTCATTTTCCTGTTCCTTTATTCTTGCCTCTATGAAATCGATGTCTGTTGTTGGATCGTACATTTTCTTTCCATTTTTATTGTTAAAAATTTATTTAATCTGATTTCCATTGATTCCATTTTAACACCACTGTGTTTCATTGATATACCACAACCATTTTGTAATTTTGTGATGGGATGAAAGACATGGGATATCATAGATTTGTGGGCTTTTACAAATCGATATAGAGTTGATTTTGTTATGGGCATATCTTTTAGGTTCAAATATCTGATTTTGTCACGTATTTCACGTATTATGAGATTCAAATATTCTTGTGGTAAATCAAGCCTAAGATTAACGATATTTGAATCCTCCTTTATACAAGGGTCAAAAATATAATAACCGTTTGATTCAGATATGATACCAACAAATTTCCTATCAATATAGCATTCTGAAGTTTTTACAAAATACTCAATATTGAATTCCACCAGAAAATCTGATAACATCTTGTTCCTATCCATTATGGTGTGTGGAATAAAAGATCTAATTCTTCTCATTTTTAATCAAATGATTTTATTAATCCAGTATTATCAATACCCATATTTCCATACCCTATATCTGAATCTACCCCAGCTTTACTGATGAGGCTTTGATATTCATCAAACATAAACAGCAGATTGCTATTAAAGTTATCATATTTTATTTTCTTTCTGTTTAAAAATAGATTGTATATTGGATCAAAATCAGGATCTTTTTCTATATCTAAAGAATCGATATATGCATCTATATCATATTTGATTTTATCTGATATTGGATTTAGATATTCTTTTATACTGTAATCATAGCCAAATAAAGTTCCACAATCTATTACTTTGGCTATACATCTGTAATCTTTGTGTATACTAATCTCGTCCATCTTTTTGAAGGAGGTTTCAAAATTCTTGTGAACTGAGATTTTGATCACTAAGCCACCATATCTATAAGCAATACCCTCAGCACCATGCCCAATCTCTATCGCACCAGAGAATTTTAACCCATCTAAAATTCTCTGGTGCGATAACTTTATATTAGCATTATTATAATTTTTCATCGCAATATATTTTGTTATGTACCATTTTTAGGCATTCTGATAGATAATACAAAAATTTGATTTATTCATTCTAGATGTGAGAATACCATATTATAAATTTCCATTTAAAATAATATATTGAAAATCCACAATTCCCATAATACATACTGTACATGAGAAAAAACAGAACACTAAAAGTATCACCATGATAAGGAAATCTTTTAGTAATCTATTCATTATTATAGATCTTTGTGACATTATCATTTATCTCTATTGATCTTCTAACAAGGCTTAGTATTGATTCTTTTGAGATTATGATATGTTTCAAAATTTGTGTGTGGTAAGAACCATTATGCTCTCTAATAATTGGCATTTTTGTTCTATTTCCATTACCACCAATTTTATGTTTTTTCATTATTTTATATTATTTAAATCATAAGCATTCAGAATTGAGTTTTCATCGATTGAGGCATCAAGATAACTTCCTCCGTTTCCAGATTTATATATCTTGGCTTTTTTACTAGCTTGTACTAAAGCTTCTCGGGTATGTGATTTTGTGAACACAACCAAAGCCTCCTTAAAATCCTCTTTATCCATGAGATACTCTGAATCACCTTCTTCAAAACTACATAAGATAGAGTATCTATCAAACAGTTCATCTATTGTTGGTATTTTGTCCATCTTGCTTTGCTTTATGATATATCACAAAAATTAATATAAATATTGACAAAAATAGAAATATCATCAGAATGGGCAACCATAAAATACAATAAATGGTTGTTGTGATAATTTCTTGGATGTCATACCCACATTTGAATTCATTAAACAGAAATCCTGCTATAAATGAATATATAGCAACTATTAAAATTATTAGCATAATGATTTTGCTTTTCTTGAAATACCTACAACTTTGGATTTTTCAACAAATGATTCTGAAACTGTATTATGTGTACCACCAGACCAATCACCTTTCAATAGGAATCCTCTGTTTGAAATACCAACAATTTCGAATTCAGAATTATTATAATCCAAATGTTTCACATAATCACCAATTTCTATCTTGCTCAATGATGACAATTCATTATATGCTGTCATCATATTGCATACAACACCTTTGTAGAAATAGAAAATATCATCATTCTTCAACGCATCTCTCAATCCATCGATATTGTTGGCTATATATTCGATTGGTAATATTTGTCTTTCTTTTAAATAAGATCCTAGCAATTTTTTGTCTACCAATACCAATTGTTCCTTTGGTCTTTCTAGCGGATCACCAACATGCTGAAGGGTATATGATACTCTGTCTGAATCAGCAATTTTGAATAGACCTTGTATGTTATGGAAATCTCTGTGGTGGTTTTCACCAAATTTAACATATCTTCCAATATTATCATCTTTGATGGAAGCTGAGCCATTTCTGTCTGTAAGTTCCGATATGGAAACAATTATTGCTCCATTACCATAGGAATTGGTTTGACTGCTCATTAAACCATTGTTAAATCCAACTAAATTACAATCTGTGTTATTAAAAAATTTTGAAATTTTGAAATTTATACCATGTGGTACACCTATTTTTGGTTGGAAATCCTGCCAATATATGACATTGTTATTTTCCTCAAAAACATATGACATAGACAGATAAGATTCAATGTCTATGTTTTCTTCTGTGTTATCCTCTTTCGCAATTTCTGTGGTTTGAACAGATTTCTCCTCTTGGGGAGATGATAAAGATGTAGATCCTCTCTGTATACCACCTGGATGTTTTTTATTACCACCAATTTTGTGTTTCCTCATAATTTTTATTTATCAATTTTTATCGAAATTAGAAAACTATTATATCTGGCTTCTTTATTATCCAATGAAACAAATTTATCACCAAACAGACTTTTGATGTAATAAATTTCAGATAATTCCAGATTTGATCTATTGTATAATCCAGATTTGATCTATTGTATAATCCAGATTTGATCTATTGTATAATCCAGATTTGATCTATTGTATAATCTGAATATTATTGTAATATTCTAAAATATCTCTACTTACATATTTCAATATCTTATCTATGAATAAATTCAGAGTTTTGAGTGATTGTGGATATTCTTCGAAGATTTTTACTTCGTTGGTATCATCATCCATTTTATGGCATCCACAACAATAATGTTTGCCGTTCAATTCAAACCAACCACTGTCAATAGAATTTTCTATAGCTGAATTCTTATCATCCCAAAAGGAATGTTCACCATCTTGGTATAATTCACCACAACGATTACATTTTACACCATAAAAAACTTCTGTTGTTACCATTATTTCATGCTTTTACCAAATGTTTCACCATTTGAAAATTTCAAGATTTTATATGCCTCATCATATGATAGTTTCAAACCACCAACAAATACACCGAACTCATCAAAGCCAGTTATCATGTGTTCTGCTGATATGGTTTTTGATCCTCGACCTGTCGCCACTACCCATTCCCCTTTAAAAAGATTTGAATCTGAATTTGTAAAAGGTATTGTTACTGTTGGGTTCAAAGATTCAATTTCGAAATAAAATATAGGTTTTTTAACAAAATTCGGGAATTCAATACCAATCATATCACCATATGAAATATCCACAACAACTCCAATCTTACCCACTGTTTCATCCATGGATGAATCCCAAGATATAAAATTTTCAGATCTTTTGTGTATGATTATGCTACTACCAACTGATATTTTATTTGAAATCAAAAATTTCTTGGTTGCTTCTTGTCTTGTCATTCTGAAATTTTATTTAGCATAATATTTATTCAATCATTTTTAAAATTCTACACCATTCCTCGGTTTTGATTTCCATATCCTTAATATACTCTTTTTCTCTGCTGATATCTTTTATGCTTTTACAATTGGTTAATGTGGTCCATATTATATCCAATCTATCTTTTGGTATGATAAGATTACCATCACAGTTTTGCTCACAATCATACAATTGGCGATATCTGCTATCTGACTAAACACTTCTGAAAGATATAGAAAATGCCAAATCACAATATCTTTCAGAAGTATCGATTGTATCTTCAGAATTTTATTTTCTTCCATTTTCGATCCTGCTTAAAACATCTTTTATTTCTTTGTGCATGGGCTGTGGTTCGTCACAGCCAGATTCTATATCGGATAATCCTTGATCGAAATACTTCAAAATTAGTAATATTTCAATTAGAAGATCTTCATCTATCTTTACACTCTTTTTTGCCATATTAATCAGAATCTTTGTTTATGTATACATAACCCTCAATATCCTTTAGCATATCTAAGTCTATTGGTTGATCACCATAATATTTTTTGACAAGTTTACAGATATTTTTAATAGATCTACCTGTAATGTTTTTGAAATGTTCTGTTATCAATGGTAATTGACCATTTTTTATCTCAATATCATAATTATCCAATAAAACATTCCATAACTTTGTGAGTTCTTCATCTTTGGGAACACCATATTCAACAATTGCTGTTGCTCTTGATAAAATCGCATCATCAACCGAACTTGCTCTGTTGGTGGTCATAAACAATAGACCATTGTAATATTCAAGTGTTCTAAGAAATGTACAGACTACAGCATTTCTGTGCAGATCTTGATCTCTTGATTGTATATAAACATCGGCTTCATCAATAAGTAAGACAGCACCCCATCTTGATGCTCTTTTTAGAACTGCTTCAAGATTTTTCTCAAGATCATCTATCTTGATACCAAGCTGATCTGATTGTACTTTATATAGAGGTTTTTCCATTATTTCAGAATAGATTTCTGCAGATAATGTTTTACCAGTACCAGGTATACCTTTACAGATGATAATAGTTCCACCTGTTTTACCAGACACAATATCTTCGAAATTATCTTTTGTGTTCAAAGTTAATATCTCTATTAACTTATTGATGTTTGGTGGTAAAACAAGTTTTTCTTTTAACTTTGGGTTATAGACATATTCTTCAAGAGATTCAGTGTGTATCCAAAAATCTCTGTGTTTGCTCAAAGAAAACATATAAACAAAAGGATGAGTTGGAACTATATGATCTACATCTGTCTCAATGTCTTTATCCCAAAATACTGAATTAACATAATTGTTCGGTATTTTGTTTGTGATAGTATCCATATTGTTAACAAAATTCATATAAGAACCATCACCAACTGTTTTGTTTATACCACCCCATCTATCATATTGTATTATAATTTTGGATTTATATTGTTTACCTATGGATTCAACTATATTCTTATATTTTCCATATTGATTAAAGAAAATCTTTCGGATTTCGGGGTTTTCTTTATAATAACCTTTTGATTCCAAAATTTCTGATACTGTTTTACCAGATACAATATCAGAAGAATAAAATGTGATATCAGTCTTTCTCTCCTCCACGCAAGCAATATGTCTCAATGATATTTGAACATATGCTGGACTTTCTTTTTCCGCTGGTTTGTATATTATGCTATTTACATAATAAGGAAGTGGTATGTCTACATCATTTATGTTTTGGATTTTATATAGATAATAGTCCAAAGAATCATTTTTAATATATTGTCTTAACGCATCTCTTAACGCATCAAGTCTTTTGGGTACTACCTTATCTACATTTGATTTAATGGACTTCAACATTGATATCTGTTGTAATATTGAATTGAATCCAGATTCGGTAGCAACATTGGCTTTTGCCATTTCCTGCAATGCATCCATAAAATCATCATCGAGTTTATCAGAATTGATAGATACTACATTGCTATCATTGTTCCATGATATACAGCCATCTAAATATCTTGATTGAAATCCTTTTGATTTCAATTCTTTTATAGTCTTTATTGTCAATTTTAATTCCATCTTTATTTAAATTATTCTTTTAGTTTTACAATTGAATACTGGTGCTGTATTTTTAATATTGGTCCAAACACCAGTGAATTCACCATTTCTGAAATATAATAGTTGAATTCTCGGATAATAATTTCCAGTGATATGTGTATAATATAGTCTGCCTCTGTACATAACAATGAAACAATGGGGGATATTATTAACAGTACGAGTTGGAATATTTCTACCTACGATATATTTTTCTTTTTCATCACCGAAATTATCAAGTTTTTTATATTCTACATCCTCAAAAACCCATTTATATTTGTTGTTTCTGAACCATTTATTGAGTTCTTCTGAATATTGATTCTTCTTTATCCTTATTGGATTGGAAAAATTGAAACTTTCTTCAGATAAGATTTCAAGGTTGTAGCTTGATTTTAAAACGAAACCGCATCGATTTTTGATGACAACACCAATGTCTGTAATGAAATATTCCACTCTGTTTTCCATAATTTTATTTTAAAATGTTCCTATAACAAGTATAGCAAAAACCGTGCCATATCAAAATTTGGTATTATGACATATCATATGTTTATTTTAATATTATCTTTTTTAATAGAGTGTATATTTGCACAATTGTGGCATATATAAAACCCATAAGTTATCCCGTTCGGGCGTTCCTCAGATAATGGATCATACAATCTAAGATATGGGTGTATCTGATCAAGAAGACTATTTCCACTATATGCTTTATGTCCATAATATTTGTAGTTTTGATAATATGGTGGTAATTGTTTCCTATCAGTAAGATCAAGAAGCCACATAAAACCAGCATAATGCCTTATATTGATTTGGTATGTATGTTTGGCTTTATTCTTTCCACAACACTCACATATATCAGCATCCATAAAGTTGTCTGATTTTCCAATACCAACGCCTCTATAAATATCCACACCTTCTTTTTTAGTTCTTCTATTTATGATTATGGTCTCGCAATAATCACCATTAATACCATGTGGTGATATTAAATTTGTTACTGATTTGCATATCGAATTAAGTATCTTGTTGTATACAGTTTTTGAAGAAAATATCATTTTTTCGAATTCTTTTGTATCAGCATAGCTTCTGTTCTTTAGTTGCAATAGCAGTGGTTCTATTGTGTCTACAAATCTGTTATCTAAAATCAACCATTCAGACAATGATTCAAGATTATCATTTGTGGCAAGCCAATTGGCATCATACATGGGGTTAGACATAATTTCATTATACGATGCTTTTTCAAGAGATTTATAATTTTTGTTTAAATCGAGACTATTGAGTGTTTCCATAATCTCGTTGAATCTATTTTTATTTTTATCGTTCCAATATTCCATCTTTGTATTATCATTAAGTAGGATGTTTTCACCAGACAACAATTTGTTGTTAATAAATTTCTTTGCTGTGGTCATTCCTGTTGATATATTGTTATTATCTATCGATAAGAAATTTATGATTTCATTTGATAATAACAATATGAAAGCTTTGTTGCTATCGGATAGGGAATTTATATCATACTTAATAAAAATTGGATTTATAAAGATAAATTCATCTTTATCCCATCTTACTATAACCTCCCCATTTTTCTTTATTGTACCATAATTTGGTGTATCACTATCAAAGAAATATCTTTCTTTCCTATCAACATGTATTGATGAGAAATCAACACCTAAAGATGTCAGATATTCTGAGATTTTCTTTTTTGTTATAATTTCAGATGTCTTATGATAAGTCCCACTTTTGTGGTTTTTTCTATATAAATCAAATTCTTCCCTAACTTCTTTTAAGATATCATATTTTATAATCTTATTCTTTATTATTTGATTTTGTTGTATTGCCAATTCTTCTATATTTTCAAATATTTCATATGGCAAATCACAATTTTCTATTTTATCATCGTAATTTCTCCATATTGAAGCCCTCTCCATCCTAAGATGTGGTTGTCTAGGATTATCAAAATGTATTTGGTCTGATACTATCCATATTGTATCACCTTTATGAATAGTGAACACGAAACTCGATAGTATCGGATTTATATTTGACAATTTACCAAATAATGTTATAAATATTTTATCAGAATCGGCTTTTTTAATGAATTCTTTTTGTTTAGACAAAAAATCGAGCCAGCTGTTTATATCAGATGATATACCTATCTCTGGATAGAAAACATATTTGTCTGATATAAATATTTTGTCTTGACCACCATGGTGCAAATATGTTTTAAAGAATTGTTTAGAAAAAACCATTTTATTCAATTTTAGAATATCTTGTGGTTTAAACGAAAAATTATCATCAAAATTGAACCCCATGGATTTTATCTGATTCATCCTTGGTATAAAATAAAACAATTCCCATTCACTATACAAATCTATTATTCCAGAGATTGTGTCTATTAATAGTTTGACCGATTCTATACTTTGTTTTGTGAAATCTTTTTTATGTGGTAGGTTTATATAATCTGATAGACAATTATAATAAGAATTGGTTTTAAAGCAAATAGAATGGAGCTTTATTATGCAGATATCCGAATCAAATTCATAAGAATTTTTAATATCAAACACTGTTTTTTTGATATTATCAGATGGTAAGATTCTCACAGATTTTGATTTATCTTCAGGAAAAGCATCTGTAAAATCAAACTCAAATACCTGTTCTAGATTAGAAACAATCGATATTATTTTATCTTTCATATTTTTATTTTGTAGATGTCCCCTTCGAGTTCCTCTATCTGTGTTTTTGTTTTGTTGAAGTATGATTGTTTCACATCATGTTGATATTTCATTCTAAAAATATCAGATTTTTTGTAAAAATCTTCATTAATTCTTTCTATCAGAAATTCCACTATACCATCGAATTTACACAGATTTTCAAAATAGGCATCATTGTTTGGAATCTCTGTTTGCATCTCTGGCACAGATTTGTATGTTCTTTCCTTTAGTACTTTCATGTTCCAAATGAAAGATGTCGATAATATACCCAAAAGATATGAATCTTCTTTTGAAATTTTATTAATATTTTCCTTATGATATTGAGAAAAATAATAGATTAAGATGTCTATTTCTTGCGAACAAAATGCAAGTAGAGGTTTTATGGTATCTTTGATCCTATTCTCCATATTGTTATGGTATTATTATTTCTCCAAACACTGATTCTGCAAATTCTGGTGTCATAGAATGCATAAACAATTTTAATGCATCTCTTTTAATTTCATAGCCTTCAGATTTAAATGGTTCTGTTTCATTTACCCTATTTATGAAAGAAATAGATTTTAGTTCCATCTCTTTAAATACTGCAATAACGGATTCATTAGTTGTTGCTTTTCTTTGTGAGATTATATCTTTTGCCTCAATAACCATACCACTCAAAGCTATCAACAATCTTTGCTCTGCAGATTTATCTTGATCTTCCTCCTGATAAATTCTAAAATATTCTCTGGCTTTCAATTTATATGTATTAAAGATTGTATGATATTTTCGTCTTTATTGAACATCATGCCTGTGATAAATTTATCACAGGCATTTTCAACTTTATTCCAGTCAATGAATTTTGTTGGCATATTACACAAATGTTTATAACCAAGATTAACATCTTCTCTAGATCCTATAATTTCATATGTGTTATCTTTATGCATTGCTATCACAAATAAACCATATCCGAAGAAAATTGGTGTATCCTCTTTTTTGGGATCGAATGCTACTAATATAAAAAGATTTTTCATATCTATTAAAAACTTGGATCCCAGTATTCTTCTTGCATACCAAAAACTATATTTATCTTTGGATAGCTAGTTACAATTTTAGTAATACCATCTATTAATTTCAAGAAACCATTTTCATCAAAATGATCTGGATTATAAACATTTTCTTTTCCACAGAATTGTATAGATCTTGAGATTTGTCTCCAACAGCCTTGTCTGAATACCAATTCCACAGACTGTTCTTCAAGTTCCGAATAATCATATTGTTGACCACTATCAGTTAAACCAAGATTATCTATTCTTTTTGCTCTACATCTTCTGATGGTACATTTGGTTTGGTCTTTTGAAACTTCAACAACTTGATAAGCATGTCTATCTGTCCAAAATAGAACTGTTGCACCTTTACCAACTTCTGGCTTTGCTTGAGACCCAGACATCATATGGTTCATTAAACTTCCTGTTTGTGAACCCAATTTTAGCATTGTATTTTTCATAATTTTTTATTTTTAAAATGTTCTTATATAAATTATTGCAAAAATCGTGCCAAATTTTTCAGATGGATTTTGTGACATGACAATTTGGCAGACATGACACCGTGACATGACAATTTTTAATATGATTATAAAGTTTCTTTGTTCCAACAAGACCCCATTGTTTATGTTTTGATATCAAAGCATTAAAGACAAGAAGTTTATCAATGGAATTCTGATCTTTTTGTTTCATTTCGCAATATTTGAAGACTGGTGTTCTGTATAGACCATGTATCAATTCAAAATTATCTTTGATTAAAGTTATGTGTTCTTCTGTTAATTCAGATAGCTGTTTTTGGATTTCTTTTGTTGAATTTGCCATAATTTTTGATTTTAAAAATGTTCTTATATAAAAATTATTACAAAAATCGTACCAAAATTTAGGTGTGCTTCATCGGATGACAATCTGACATGGTTTGTTTCAGTACAGAAGATAGTAGTTCTGAAATAACCTTATTAAACGAGATAGTTTTGATAAATTCTGTATGCTATGGTATTAAACACACAAATGGTTAGGATTATCATATGGAAGATGTGGTATTATTGAAATGTCTATATAATATTGAGGATCTGTATGTTCTGTTTGTTGAATCACAAGCCCACTATATTTTAATTTGATACTCCTATTTATGTTTATCACATATGCTTCTCTACCATGGTGTGATTGTTTGAATCTATTAAAATTCTCTTCATCTTCATTGAGTATACTACCACCAATAGTGTTTGCTATCTCATCAAGCATTAGAATTTTGTCTCCTATGGTTTTTTGCCAGGGTATAGCTATGAGATCCAAATCTCTGTTCATAGACCCATGTAGAACTATATTATATCCATACCTTAATCCTATCTCTTTTATGATCTCGAAATAAAATGCATATAGACTTGGCTTTGCGTGTATTGGTTTATTATTCATTATTATATTAAATTTACAACCATATCAAGATATATGAATCTTTTAATTATAACCTTATTTTGATCTGATATAATAGCTTCAAAAACAGGCTTAAATTTTATGTATTCCTTGTGTATATTGTATATTTCTTCTGATTCTTTTGTTAGTAGTGTGATATCTGCAAACAATGTTCTATCTTCAACATAAATAGTAGATTCAAAATGAATAAAATCGTGGTGCGATTCATCCCTATAAATATGATCTATTATATTTCTTATTCTGCCATATATTTTGGTTTTATCTCGCATCATTGACAACAAGATATCATTCGTCTCATATGGATATATTCTACCAGAATCCAGGATTTCATCAAATCTGAGAATTTGAATCTTTTTAATAATCATTTTATAATCCTCCCACATTCGTAACAGTTATCAAAATTTATGTGGTTCATATGCCCACAGTCACATTTGTTTGTACTTAAAATAATATCTGACGATCTGTGTGTTGCAGAAAGATCGTGGTGATCTATGAACATTATAACATCAGATAGACCAGGTTTTTTGGGTAAAGATGCTCTGTTTTTATTTAGATATTTTAAAGTATTAATGAATAGATTAAAATACCTTTCATTGAAAATTATCAATAATATGATATGAATCTTTCTCATGATAAAATAAGAAATAATATGAAAATTTTAGGAAAATAGAATATGATATTAAAAAACCAAAATTCAGTATCATTATTATATTGGAAATATTTAATAATAAAAAATCTAAAAATTTCAATGGTCGAATTCAAAAGACTTAAATATAAAGAGTACATATAAATATTCTGCCATTTATCTTCAATACCAATAATATACAATAATAAGGTATAGAAAACCCACCAAAATGATGTATATATAGCCAATGAATCTGGGAATTTATTTATATCTGTGTGTGAACCATATAAATCTGATATAAAAATTGTAAGAATTTCAAAAAGAATCACAGACAGAAACAGTATTTCTATTTTACTAGTCATTTTTTCTTTTGATGAAATTTTCAACAATATGATCGATGTCACTACTATCAGAATTCATAGATTTAGCTAATTCAAAGAGATCAGATCTAGAATAAAGCTTAGAATCATCATTATTGCACATAATACCCAAATCCAAAATTTGCTCTTCTATATTAGATTTTAAATCGAGTTTTATTGATTTAAAACCACAGTTAGAAAGTATATCAGATTCTGCTTTAGATAAATAATATTTATATGATATAGGTGAATTTGAAGCGAAGATTTTCTTGTTGAAAAAACCAGAATCTTGGTTTGTTTGTGATACTTGTACTCTACCTATTGATAAATCGAGATAAATCTCAGATTTTTTAATAAGATACATTTGATATAGAAGATAAACCGAAGCACCTATTATTTGTATTTGCAATTCTTTTATATCTTGTTCCATTTTGTTTTTATTAACAAAATTAGCTATGGTTACAAAATTTCTAATTTAGAATAATTATATCCAATATCTCTGATATTGTTATAGAATATATTATATTACCAAGTTATCAATATTAAGAACCCATTGTTTATCATGGATTTCTGATGTATGAATATCAAAGATTGTGTTATCACCTTTTGATATTGGAGTTATTATAATTTTTGGTGGTATTGGTGAACTAAAAGGTTTAAAGTGTTCTTTCTCAGGAAAACCAAGTTTCTGAAATTTTCGCATAATCTCTATAGAAAGTAAATGTGCCTCTCTATCAAGGGGTAAATTGTAATTTTCATAAAAATGAACTTGTTCTTGATCATAGACAAAATCAAAATCGAATCTTTGTATAGTATCAATTATATTGAACCCCCAAGAATACATTCTGAGATGTAAAACATCAGTTGATATTGAGCGACTACCACCCAATTTTGATATAAGATCTGATCCAAGATTGAAATATTTCTCTATTATCTCTTGTGTTATGAATTGTTTATTTTTAGTGATGTTCACGTTTGAATCCATTTTTCTCCAACATTTTATCGACTCTATTTAGATCTTTTTTCGATTCATAATTATCCCAAAAACCGTCACTAACAGCAGAAAAAGTATCAAGAATTGATACCAAAGATATCAATTCTAAATCTGTTAATTCCAATTTGTGTTTTTTTCGTGCCATAGCATATTTATTATTTAAAACATATTAAGTTACATTAAATTAGTGGTGTGATCCACACTAACCACACCAAAATAACGATTGCTTAAAAAGGAAATTCCGACTTGTTCATCTCTATACCATTTTTTCGTGTGGGTATTTCTTTTATGTCTTTGTTTTCATAGAAATTCTTCAATATGATTCTAATTGCTTCACTAAAAGTACACCCATGGTACATCTGCAAAAAAGATATTGGTGTTGAACCAGAATTTCCACATCTGTAGCATTTATATCTATCAAGACGTTTAGATACTCTCATGATAGTTCTTGATGAAAAATCTTTACATTTTGGGCAAAAACATTGGAAATTAGAACCTTTTTTTGTTAACACCAAATATTTAGATAGCACTTCGAATGTTCGGGCGTTTTTTAAAACAATATTTATATCTTCCTGTTTGAAATAAAAATTATCTTTTATCCTAGATTTTAGACGAGGTTTTCGATTCTTTTGAAAAATTTTAAATTCAGATGTATCAAAAACAGAATTTTTCATTTTATTAATTCAAATCCTTTTTCTATAGCACGATTGAGTGCTGTATGATAGTTATACCATTTCTTGTCTGAACTATGCAAAATGACACCATTTTTGAATATAACAAAATCAAAAATATTTCTAAACCCTTTATCATCATTGATAGTTTTTATTTTTCTTGGTGATATATCGATTTTATGTTTTGTTCTGAACCAATCTATTGCATCTTGATATGTTGGTACTGGTAAAAGATTTTTCGGATCTTCTGCCTTGCCATATATTGGTTTTTCACCATCATAATACATGGTAAAATCAGCTTTAAAATGTTTAGTTTTAAAGATTTCAGCTATGTTTCTATTCACAAATACAGTTTTCATACTTTTGTTATTTTGCACCAATCTTTGCCGTCACCATCGATATTATTAATAAAAAAGAATACCCCATCGCAATTAGTTGCGTAAATTTTATATCCAATTCTGTGATGCTGTTGAAGAATATTCATATCAAACTCTAACTCTCTATGATCATTAACATCAAAATTAACTGCTACTATTTTGATGTTTTCTTTGCTAATATAAACCCTTTTGCTCTCGATCATTATTAAAACAAATCTTTCTCTATGAACCAAAAATTTTTTAATTGCCCTTTAGCAGAATTTGGTGCAAGCAATAAGATGTAAGATACAGATCTAACTATTTTTGAAAGAAAATAAAGAATAATACCAATAGAGAATATAAATATGATATAAAGTATGAAAATTACAAGTCTGAAGTATTTTTGAATTCTGTCTTTCATGTTGGATCATATTGTTGTATTTCTGATTCTGATATGTAATCTATGGTATATCTAACATCTGGAACACAAATTGGAGTTCCAAGATATATCCTTGTTTTACCACCAATAGTAACAACTTGTGCTATTGTTGTGTTTTGATTGTAAGTCTTTATTTTTGCACCTTCTACCAATTTCATAACATATTATTTTGAGTTTGAGAGGAGAATTGAACTCCTGTTAAATTAGTTTTGCGGACTAATCCCTATACCAACATTGGGTACTCAAACATATTATTTAGTTTTTAAATGTTGTTCTATTGTATTAGATACCGCAAGTATCATTTTTGATTTGAAAACATTATCATTTTTCAAATCATTGTGTACTTTATCAAGTAAACTATCATTAACCTGCACTATATTTTTGGCGAGTTTATGTGAAAATGCTTCTTTTATGGATTGTTTGAAAAAATCAGAATCAACAATTTCTGTGAAATGTTCTCTAATGATAGAAGAAATTTGTGGTTCGAATTCAGTTATGACTTTTGAAGTGAGTTGTGAAAGATTATTTTGGTATGAATCCTGCAATTTCTTTTTGATCGCTTCTTTTATAGCACCTTGTACCTCAGCAAGAATTGATTTTTCCAAATCCACTGGCTGATAGGTACTAACGACTTTCTTATCGATCTTTTCTACCAAAGACTTTATATCGCTTCTAAAATTCTGATTCTCCTCTCTCAGAATCTTAACAGTCTCTAATAGATCTTTTATGTGTGCTTCTTCTTTTTGTGTCATATAATTTTATTAAGAAATTCCATAGAGGTTTCCTAATTTTTAATAGAGGCTATATATTCATAACAGAAGGCTCTGGCTTGAAGCTCTGCCTCTATAGGTGAATTATCTCGAAAAGATTTTAACACAATATTATCTTTTATGACAGAGCATTCATAATAAGAATTATCATTTATTAGTCTGAACCAAATGCCATGGTACTGCCACAAATTCATTTTGGTATTCATATTATAAATCCTTTTGGTTATCTAATCCAATTGTTTTAGTATGATATAATATTTTTAATCTTATGTTCCTTTTATATAAAGGGCAATTTTTATAATTGAAATCCAACACAATTTTTAATCAGAGTACAGTTCCAAATCGAAGTACAGTTTTATTGATTCAATCAATGGGGTTTTTGACCATTCACTAACTTTACCACCGCTTATGATATATTCAAGTCTTTGAACTGCACCTTTAATTGAATTATCCACATCCTTCCAGTCCATGGAAAATAAGAAATTCCATTCTGGTGAAATCGATTTCAATCCAGTAAATTGTTCTGACCATTTATGAAAATCTATCTCGCCTGATAAATCATCAACATAATTTGCTTTCACATTTTCTTTATCAATAATGGTGCAGTGACCTATTATGCACCCAACAGATTCACATTCTGGGTCATAATAATTATATTCCTCCCTGTATATGGACATATCGAAACTTTGTTGTGGTATGGTTTTGATATAATCAGCCATTTTCTGCAAATTAACTTTGTTCATACTTTATGGTTTTGGTTTTTCTCTTTTAAATGTATATCTTAATTCAGGAATACTAGGTGGTCTGAAAGTGTCAAACCAATAAGTTCCCAGCCTTCCTCACCGTACTTGTTTAAAATACTATCAGTAATATTTTCTTTGTTGTTGTTAAGTGTTAAGTATTCAAATTTTTTAGTAGGTTTCAGTTTTTCTTTATTGTCTTTACTTGACTTTAATGATTGGTGATTTTTTAAATCATTCAATCAAATACAGTTTAGTTCACTGAGTAATGAGTATTCCTGTTCATTCAGTTCAATAGCCATGACTGTATCAAGGCATTGAGTTATAGGGAAGAGTTTTAAAGGTTTTGTTGACTCATTAAAGTCTTTAATAAATTTATTTGCACGCTCCTCAGTTAAACAAACCATATAGTTTTTAATTACAATTTCTTGACTAGGGTTGCTTATTTCAATTAATGCTACTTTGTATGCTACCATTTTTATTTGTTTAAATTTAATAATTTCTCTTTCATCAATTAGTCATCCAATGGAAAGGTAGGGGGATTCGAACCCCCACTAGAAACCAGTTTTAACATGGATGAAGAACCAATACCCCATTATACTTTACCTTTCATAAAAATATCCAATCATCACTTTTCTGATATAAGTGTACCATTATTAATTGCATCTTGATACTCTTCAAAACCCTTTTTAAGTGTATCAGCAATTTTATTTGGAACAACTGTATAATCTTGGTCTCTTATTTTGACTATATTTTCAGAGTTTGTCCAAGATGTTTCTATTTCTCCATTTGGATTTTCAAGTTTAAATATAAGACATTTATTGTGATCATCAAAAATCACTTTAACAAGTCTATAAAATGTATTTTGCATCCTTTTTATTTCAGAAATGTAGATTACAAAGGGTTTATGAATATATGTACCTTCTTTCCACTCAATAATGGATTTTACTTTTTCATATTCCTCTAATTTAGTTTCATAAATGGTATAACCATCTATTCCATTAGCTACAACTATCACAAAACATTCTCCTACATATACAACTGTAAAAATAGTTTCAATTGAACAATGTTTGATCTTATCATTTATGGAAGTTTCACTTATTTTCATATACAAAATGTTTAAAATGTGCTTGTCTTTCCAAGCTGTCCAATTGTTTGCAGTACCAACTAAATGTAAAAGAATCTAACTTTTATCGCTTATTTAACCAAACCTCAATCAACGGGCTGAATAGAAAAGCATTTGTAGCAAAGGTAAGATTTGAACTTACAATGGTCATAATAATTAATTTATCGGTCATTCTCACTTCCACATGGATATTACCCTTAATTTATTACTAGTGTCTACCAATTCCACCACTTTGCTATTTATTTCTACAGTTGTTGTAATAGTAGTATAATCTCTGTTTGGTAACTACTCTCACTTACTACAACAACTTACCATTTAAGGCAGTAGAAATGTTTAATGTTTTTAAAGATTTTGTTCAATCCAAGTATTAAAATCCTCTATTTCTGATTTAGTTGAAGTCATTCCATAATGTTCAGCTAAATTAAATAATAAGATTTCAACTTCATCTCTACTAAAACTATCTTTAACAGCTTTAATATTGATTGTATTGTTTGGATTGGTTTTTAATTTAAACCTTTCTGGTTGACATTCTCCACATAATGTAGAACAATTATTACCACAACTTCTTCCATACTCAACTAATACATCACTAATAATATTACTTTTATTATATTCAGTAACATAGTGTTCTATAAATTGTTGAGGTATTTGAGGCAAATGTTCAAAATAACCAGTACCATCACCAAAACCTAATTCATTATCTGTTGTGGCTATAATTTTCTTCCACTGACCATTACACTCATGTTTACCTAAATGTTTTTCAAATTGACCATATAATTTAGAAGTTTTATCAGCCATCATTCTCCAATCACCTTCTTTTATTCTATCACATGAAATAATATAAAGATGTTGAAATGATTGTGTACAATTGATAATTTTTACTCTATCTGTAACAAGTTTGTTAAACTCTAAACAAATTGGTGCTTTATCTTTAGTCGGAAGTAAAATTGCTTTACATTTATTCCACATGATATTGTTGTTAAAATCTGAATTTCTTTTAAAATAAAACTATTTGGAAGAATTCTAACTTCATATTATTGACTCAACGCTTAATTTACTCACAACAAGAGCTAAGTGAATTTAATACCTTTACAATAGACACAATCTCTAGTAAGATTTAATAATATGAAGTTTTCTAAGACTTCATGTAACCCCCGTTACAGACTTGTTAATTCAAGCAAATATTATTGCTTATCTTCAAGCAAGTAATTTTAAATGCTAGTTTTTTACAGAACTAGCAAACTGTTAGCATTTATAAAATTGTTGTAACTAACAATACAAGGTTTCAACATCCTAGAACTTTCCAATTAAAGTATATTTGTTTACAACAACTTATCCATTTAAGGACAGTAGAAATGCTTATTTTTTGATGTTAACCATGTCATAAAACCCATTTTGGTTAACATATTGTGGCATGGGGCATTTGGCATCGATCCATCCCTTGATAGCAATTTCTTTTATATAGAGTTCTTTTTCTTTTAATAAAAGTTCTGTAACACCCTGTGATCTTGCTCTGTTTGCTTCCGAAGTCAAATTTGCTAAATCAATTTCTTTCTTTGTATTAGCAAGTTTTTTATCCAGAATTTGAGATTCTTGTTCAACCTTGTTTCTTTCAGCTATCTTTGCTATCATTGCATCTGTGAAAGAAAGTTGTGATGAATATGTTAGAAGTTCGAATCCTGCTTTTTCAAATATTTTTCTTAGTGTATCTGTACAAGCCTTCTCATACCTTAATTTACCACCATTGTTCATTAATTGTTCATCAGATAAACTGTTAGAGATCTCTCTTGATATATCTTTTATCCTTGGTTCTAATATTTGGTCTTCAATCATATCTAAATCAACACCAGTTCCAAGATGTTTATAATCAAACACTATATCTATTGCCCTATTTTTCAAAGCTTTATAAGTATACATCGGTGAGACATAGTAATTTGTATTATCCGTTGATGAAATTGTCAGTTTATCACCATACTCACCTTTTTGTTCGAATAGAGGAACTTGTATGAGTTCAGTTCCCCAAGAAATTGTTGAGACTTTACCAGTAACATTATGGAAATCGTTTTTCCCATCTCTACCATAATTTTCCATCAACACACCTGCATAATTTGGTTTCACCCAACTGTTACAAGATGTAATACCAATAACTAATGCTAAAATTATAGCACCAAATCCGAGATTTTTGAAATTTTTCATTTGTTTTTAAAGATTTTTGTTAATATGAAATAAAAGCCTATTATTGTTGCTCCCATAGACAGAAGGGATAGAGGTGGTGAAACATAATTGAATATGTAGACATTGAGATTTACTAAAATCATAAACAATATTACTAAACCAACTATTATAGATAGATTTTTCATTTCTATTCTTCTGTTTTTGTTTCAGTCAATGATTTAGCGATCGGTGAAGGTTGTACCCATTTACCACCATTCATCCAACCTATTTGATTTTCAGTATCGAAAACACTCTTTCTATATTCAGTATTGCGAACAAGTCCCATAGTAACTGATTTCACAAATTCTGATTTTTCTTTTTCTACAGTTAGTTGTGATTTTAAAATCTCTAACTCTAAATTGAATTGCATTTTATTCAATTCTCTTTCCCTTTGGTCAAGTTCAGAATTTCTCGCATCATGTTTTCTGTATTCTTCTACAATAGAATTCAATTTTTCCACTTCTTGTGATTTGGTGGCAAGAAGATTTTTATATAATTCTAAAGACTTAGCATCTTTATCTGCCTGCTCAAGTCTTACTTTCAAGACATCACCAACATGTGCTGGTAGATTTTTCTTTATGATTTCTTAAATCTCCTTGTTTGTGTTTGTATCCATTTTTGTTTATTGTTTAGCTCCTGTTTTGATTAAATATTCTGAATAAAGAATTTCTATCATACCATCAACTGGTTGAAATTTCTTATTTCCTTTTGTATCAATGAAAAATTCAGAGGTTTCAGAATTTTCATGAACATTAAAAGAACCAAAATATTTTTTACCAATGTTAAATGGCTGGAAATTTATTAAAGCATTTAGAGAATCATATGTTATGATCGGTAATGCTTTAATAGCATCTGCAAATTCAGTTCCTTGTTTTGGCATATATCCAAGTCTAACTTTCTTCCAAATCTTAGAATCTGGATTTTTGTCGAAAGCGATAGCTGATATACCACCACAAACAGCACCCATGGAATCAGATCCATAATAATCAACATCCTCCTCTACAAATTTCATGAATAAAGATTTAGATTCAGATACTGCATTTTTGCAAGAATCAGAAAAATCTTTAAATTTTTGGTGTAATTCAGATTCTTTATCTATTTTGTAAAACATGTTATATTTTAGTTTCTAGTGTTTTTCTCAATTCTTTTATCTTCTCAAAAATATCTGGATTTTCTTTTTCCATGAACAGATCGTGTTCTAGATTCTCTTTCAAGATGTTGTCTTGATTTATATCTTTGATTATCTCATTATCAGAAATTTCCGATAAAATATCTGGATTTTCAACAGATTTGTGGCTATATTGTGGTGATCCTCTACCATCAGTTATTTTTAAAAAACCATCACCATTGTGATTATCTATAATAAATGATGTTCCACAATACTTTATTTTTATACCTTGTCTCGTAGAACCAACATGTAAATTCTGCCAATGGAGTGGAGTACCAGATGGTGTCACAACATAATTAATACCAACAATTGATACCTCTTCATTGTTCCAATAATATTTTATCATAGATTAAAAGTTTTAGTTTCAATATACTCTCTTAATTGTATGAAACCTTTATAATTTTTACACCAACCAAAATTGTTTGGATCTGTTATCTTACCTCTACAGTAGCTATTATATTCATCAGTAGACATAGATTTGGCACAATGTTGCAAAGGACTATTGTGATTTTGTTTAATTAAATTATCAAAAAGTTTAAAATCATTTTCATAATTATGTTTGTCTGGATGGCCAACTGTTGTATAAGAAACCCTTGCACATCTTGCTGTTGCAATCTTAATTTTTGCTTTCACGAAATTATCTTTTGAAAACTCCGATTTAGATTTTAGGATTTCAACAAGTTTTGTATTATCAATATCATCACCAAAAGGTGTGTGCCATTCAGATGATTCAAGTATTTTTGGGGTTGAGTTATTGTAAGCATCATACATATCTTCTGCCAAAGATGATATATGTATTTCTGCCATCCCATCATTCATAGATAACCAATCTGTATCTGACCATTCGGAAATTTTCTCATAATCGGACAAACCGTTTTTGATACTGGACCAATGTTTTTTAGCCTCTTCCCTACTCTTATACCTAAGATCATTTTCTTTACCAACATATTGATAGTATTGTGGACATCTTAGATTATAAAAATTTTTTAAAGCAGATTCAGTGGTTGTACAAATAACTGTTTGCCACATGAAACTTTCCAATAATCTATTGGAAATCTGCTTGGTAAGACCCATGGAATCAAGATATTTAGCATTTTTAACTGCATCATTTCTTGCTATTAACCATCTATCTTGTAATCTTTCGATATCACAAATTGTTTCACCACCAACCAAATTTTCGATACCATCTGATTCAGTGAAATATTCTGAACCCTGCATACCTTTGTGTTGTTTTTGCCAGGCTATTGGTATGAATGGATCTTCCTCTACAACAGATAACATCTTGCTGAATGGTATAGCCCTAGAAGAACTTGAATTCTTTGAAAACATATTGTGTGTATTGAGTTCAGCAAGAACTATTCTTGGTAAAACACAAACAAAAGATATCAAATCCTCCCCACCAGATATTGATTTACTGTGCGCTACAATTTTGGCTGAAATTTTTGTTTTATTATTCATTATTTTATTGTTAGTATAATTTATTTTCCGTTGTGTATTTGGTTTCTGAATTTTATGATATCAGAAAGTTTTGAACATTTTTCATATTCTTCAATTTCTATATAATATTTGTGCATATCTTCTATCAAATCAGAATCAAGACCCACCATTCTTTGGTGTCTTTCAATGTACATTTCAATACTTTTATAATTTGGATACATTAACATTATAGTTTCATATATGTTATCATAAACCACAAAACCACCATTGTTTATCATATGATACAATATTGACATGCATATGTTTATGTGTGCACTTCCTATATTGGTCTGATAACCATTGTGCTGTAAATTACTAGAGGCATAATAAAGAATGTAAACATCTGATTTCATCATTCTTAGTATGGTATTCATTTTACTGTTGAAAGCCTGTAATCTGTCTTTTATCCTTTTCATGATTCTAGCAATACAAATCTATTTTCCTTTCATCTGATCTGAAACCATGATTAAACGAACATCTGAAAGAATTCGATATTAATTTTTCAATTTGATCATCGCTAACACCACAAAATTCCTTCAAAATTTTGAATTCTTTTCTAATAGAGGTCTGTAAAAAAGAAAATCCGTCAGTATTTATAGTATAAAGAATTTTATACTCATTAAGTTTATCAAAAATGTATTTAAAATCCTCAATGGCAGTAACACAATCAGTTACTATATTTGATGTTGGGCAAATTTCAAGGCAAATACCTTTTTCCGATACAAGTTCCAAATGTTTGTCATTATCTACAATACGAATACCATGCCCTATTCTATCAATTTTTATGTTGTTTAGCACAAAATCCAGTTCATCGGAAGAGCCTCTGGTTTCACCAGCATGTATTGTTATTCCAATGTCTGTAGATTCTAAAGATTTAAAGACCTCAAGGTGTGTGTCAAAATTTTTATCTTTGAATTCTCCAGACATATCAAATCCAACTATACCCATCTTTGAATATTTATATGCTTTATCTGCTAATATCAAAGAATTTTCTTTGTTGAAATTTCTTGCTGTTTCTATTATGATACCAATTTTTATTGGATATATAGATTCTGCTTTCATTTTGCCTTTTATAGCAGATAGTATGATAGCATCTAAATCATAGAGGCCAGAAAAATTCCTAAGCATTGGATTAAATCTGAACTCAATATTAGTAACATTGTGGTTTATATAGAGATTAGAGGCTGATCTATAAACGGATAATTCAACACCATATGGTGTTGATTGTATCTTCTGTGTTAGATTGAATTTTTCTAGATATTTGCTATGATCTATTTTATCAGAGAGATAAACAATTTTCTCGAATTCATTATAATCCTTGTATGGTAGCGCTATACCCTGTTCGTGAGCAATTTGCCACAAATCTTCTGCAGAGCATGAAGATCCAAGGTGGCTGTGTAAATCAGAATACATAAATTATTTGTTATGGTTAATAATTTTAAAATGTCTGAAATAAGAAAGTGTGGTATCGACTTCAAATGGCATAACACCACAATTTCTATTTATCCATGGTATACACATGGCAAGTTCGAATGTTGTGATATCCTCTTGTGGTTGCCATATCATTTCCAATGGAATTTGTAATTTAAAATTTGAATAATCCACAAAAATCGCTGTATTATCAAATTTAACTATGTTGCCTTCTGATTTAATTATTGAATTATCATCCATACTAATATTTTTTTAATTCTAATATTTCTTTTGATATTGTTTTAAAAATTATTTTTGATAAAGACAAGAGGTGAGATCCCTTATTTTTATTATAAATAGATCTTTTTCTCTTTGAAAATTCCTTCATAAAATTCAATACATCACACTGACTCTTATTTTTTAGATAGTTAGCTTTAAACTCCAAAAAATCATAATGTAATAATATTGCTTTATAGAAGGATAATTGTGGTTTTTCTAAATTTAGAACAAATTCATCAAATTTTATTGAAAATTCTTCATCTACCAAATCTTTATACTTGGTGTGAAGAATTTTCAAATAATCATAATTCAAAGTTTTATATATACGTGTTGTTGACATTAAAAAATTTATATCTAGAATCTTACAAAGTTTCTATATTGATATCTGAGAAATTGCCGTCGTTTGTTACCGAAAGTTTGTAATCGAAATGGTGGCTTGGTATTTCTGAGTGGTTACAGATAAAAGTATGCATTTTAAGTTCATCACAACATATCTGTTTTATTGTTCCTATAATGTGATCTCTTGATTCGACATCTATAGAAGATAAAACTTCATCCAAAAATATGACATTGATATCATTATATTTGGATTTTATGGTTTTTATGATTGATATTAAAGTACAGATGTCCATTTTGGCTCTTGTACCATCAGAAAAACTATCAAAATCAACTGTTATACCATTTCTATAAAATGTTGGTTTGAATTCCGCATTGAATGCTATATTGCCATTGACATCAAATTTCGGTAGATTTCTAGATACTTCATTGTTTATGGCTGGTATAATTTGTTGTAATATAAACGCTTTTATACCAGAATCAGAAACAATATCCAATAAAATTGAATCTTCGTATTTTTCAATCAATAATTTGTTTATAGCCTCTTTTTTGGTTGAAATATTGAGTTCTTGGACACTTGAGATTTTTGTCAAATCTTCTACTGCTTTATTTATATCTGAAATGTCTTCTAAAACAGATATCTTTGAATTCAGATGTGTGATTTCTTTTTGATAAAGATTTTGGGTTGCTAAAGAGGATTCCAGAGTTTGATTTATATATTTCAGAGAATTTTGTATATCTATCAATTTCAAGGGATCAACATCTGATTCCAAATTTTTATCCTTTGTTTTATCAGAAAGTATGGATTTCTTTGAAACCATACTTGATAATTCAGATCTTTTAATGGTTATTGTTTTTGAAATAGATTCAGAAGCATTTTTTATCTCTGATATATTCGTTTTGATATCAGATTCCAAAATCTGTTCTGGTAAGGAGGATTTTGATTTTTGGATCAGAATTTCTGTTTGGGAGAAATCAAAATCAGTTGTTGTACCAAGATTGTTGTAGAAATCAAGGAGATTAGTAGAAATTTCTTCGAAATCAGTTATAGTATCAAGCAAATTTTTGATATCTGAAATCTTGCCTCTCATGTCACGAAGTTTCTCTGAATTCTGTGATGATATAAGATATGAATTCTCCTTATCTTTTATCTTGGCTTCCATAAAGTAGTTAACATAAACCAATTTGTCTTCATCTTCTTTTATTGAAAGTTCAAGATTTTCTAAATAAGATGTATTTAAACCCGAATGTAAATCCGAATTACAAGTTGGGCATTTATCATTTTTTTCATAAACCTCTTTATATTTCTTGTTTGAAAATAAACGATTTTTTATGTCAGAGACAGTAGCTAAATTGTTCGCAATGTCTGTATTATAATCTTCAACAAGTTTCGAATGAATTTCAATATTTGATTTTATTGCACCGATCGTATTCTGAATAAATTTAGAATAAGCTACAATTTGTTCAAATTTATCAAGTTTAGCTTTAAGAATTTTATTTGATTCGGCAGAAATGAGTTCCTGATACAACAATTCAATATCTGCCGTATTTTTATTTACAATAGATTCATTTAACTGAATATCTCTTTCAATATTGTGAATCAATTGGTCTATATCAGAAAGTTCTTTCTTATTAAGAAATAACTCTATATCAAGCAAATCATTTGATAATTTTAAACGATCAGCTTCTTTTGAAAGTGCTTCAGATTTTAAATTCTCTAATTCCAGACTATATTTATCCACATATGCTTTACATTCAGAGATCTCTAAATTTCTCTTAGAAAGCATATCGGTTCTGATCTCCTCAATTTTTGCTTTATTGGATTCAACACTATGCTCTAGACCAGATATTTCATCATTCAATATATCAATATTGTCTGATTTCTCTTTATAAGATAGCTTAATTTTAGTAAGCATCAAATTCAAAACATAGAAATTGAAAAGTCTATCTCTAATTTGTCTTGCATCCTCTGGCTTCATAGACAAGAAAGATTTGAAAGATCTTATATTTAGAGATATTGTGTTTCTGAATATGTGGATAGGTATGTCTGAAACTTGATTTTTGATGAAATCCTTTAATGAATCAAGAGAACCCAGATCTTCAGCCTCTTGGGAATCATTTTTATATAATTTTATGAAATCTGGAGAATAACCCATATGGATTCTCCATTTCGTATTGTTGGATACGATCTGGATATCAATTTCAGCACCTTTCTTGTTGATTTCGTTTACAATCTGTTTTTTTGTTTTACCACCAAGATCAAAATATAATACTATTTTTAAAATATCAAGTATGGTGGTTTTACCAGTTCCGTTTCTTCCTTTTAGTAGCCATAGACCAGTTGGTAATGCTTTGAAGTCTATCTCTTGCCATTTGTCACCATAGATTTTAATATTCTTGAATCTTAAACTCTCAATTACCATCTGATTTTCTTTTGTATATTCCTTGGTTTTTCTGTGTTTGATTTGGATATAAGTTCCACTTTATCATACAATCTTGTTGCACAGATTTGTTGGAAATCTTTGAATATCTTATCTTTAAAATCACTAAAAATATCAAAATAAGAACAGAAACCATAACCATAAATTTCACCCACCTGATTAAAAATATAAACTGCCACATTATTATCTCTCAATTTAACAAAAACAAATAGGTGAAAATTGGCAAAAAGTACTCCTTGCTCATAGAAAATCTCGTCAAGGATTTTATGTTGTTCTATAGAATGTATCTCTCCCATGTTGGTGATGATATCAAGATTGTAATGAAGTCGTGACTTTTTCTGCAATCTTATCTGCAAATTCTTCTATTTTCTTACCAATTTTTTCAGAAACCATTTTCTCGATCTTATTTTGGGTTTCAAAACTAAATACTGCTTTGTTTACAATCTTGGCAAGTTCTAATTTGGTTGCTTCACGAACAGATTGAACGAAATTATCACCCTCACACAAATCATTTAAGGCAAGTTCAATCCCTTTACCAATTTGTTCCTCAATAGTTCCGTGATGTAATTGAACCTCCTGGATAAATTTTTGTGCGTTGATTCCTAACTCTAGTCTAATTGTTGCTAATTCTCCCATCTCTATAAGTTAATCTCATTTTGTTTAAGTTCCATTTTGCATTCATCATACAAAATTTTTAACCTATCAATAATTTTTGGTTTCAAATCGTTCTCTATCAAAGATTGGTTTACATATGCTGGTATTGTAAATTCTACATCGACATTTGAATTGAATTCTATATCCTTGTTGGAAATTGTGATTTCTTGTGTTTCTGTATCAATTCTAACAAATTCAAGTTTGATGTATCCAACAAGAAGTTCCTTTATTAGATTCAAATTGAATTTTTCAAAAATATAACCCTCAACATAAATTTGAACAAAAGAATTTCTGACGTATTCATTAGCTTTTTCTTGATTGAATTCTATAAATTCTTTCAATTTTATCTGTTTGAAATCGAAAGAATAAGGGTTTCTAAAAAACGTTTCAGATTCATCGGCAAAATCTAAAAGAACAATACCTCTATCCTCTGTATTAGCATCGGTGAAATTGAGTTTATTATATGCACCAACAAATCTTATATTGGCTTTTTCTTGTGGATTATGAATATGACCAGATAAAACCCTTTTGAATTTTTTAAAATCTTCTATATCGTTGGCTTTCTTTTTTGTATTGGGTATATGTTTTGGATTGTACTGGCCATTGTACCAGAATCCATACATAAAAGTATGACAAAACAAAAAAGAATCTTCTTTGAATTTATCAATAACAGAAATTTCAAGTTCTGCAGAATGATTCCAAGGCATCAAAGATAATGTTTGACCCCAAATACTTGAGATTTCTGTTGGGTGTTCTACCACGAAGATATTTGGAGTATTCTTTAGGTCTCTTAGAGCATTTTTGGTGTTATCATATCTTTCATAAATGTCATGATTTCCAACGAGTATTATGACAGTACAGATTTCTGCAACATCATTAAAAATATCACAAACATCATTATAAAGTTTGGATCTATTGAATTCTGGATTGTCAAACAGATCACCAAAAAATAAAATTGAATCCCCCTTTTTAAAATTGTGTTTTATTGTTGGTATTAAATGATTTGTTATTGAATGTTTGATTTGATCAAACCAAAATTCTGAAGAGGAATGAACTCCGAAATGAATATCACCAATCAACCATAATCTAGATGGCTGTAAATTTTTAATATCGTTTTGTTTTACCATAAAGGTTTTATATTGTTCTTATTGAAACAACCAGTAGAACTGTTTAGTTCTTTTAGTATGGCTTCTTGATAGAAAGTTTCAATCGAATTGAACAAATCCTTTGTGTGGATTTTAAAATAATCGCAAAAAATATCAAAATAAAAAACATTATAAAGATTTTTTATTGACATATTCAACATTATATCTGAATAGAGTTTGGATTTTACATCAACAGATACCTTATAAAGAACATCATCAAGAGGTATGATGTTTATTGATCTTTCTTCTCTTGTTATAGAATTTTGTGTTATGGTAAAGATTTCATTGTTAATATCAAGTATAGTCCATTGATTTTGTACAGATCTTGATATTTTTTTAGATCCATCTCCGATTAGAATTATATCACCAGATTTCAAAAGATCTTTGTCTATAATTCTAAAAACATCATAAGCTGGATTTTTTTCTATCGAAGTTTTGAAAGCCTGTTTGAAATCATTTCTTATATTTTGGTATTCGTTGTATTTTTCTGGCTCATAAACAGAATCAAGATAGGTAGCAGAGTATGAAACATCTGGCCTGTAAGAAACAGTTGAGGGTCTTATCATCTCAATTTCATCCTCATTTATATCATTCTGTTCACAAGTGTCCTCAATTTCGTCTTCAAAAAGCATAAAATAATCCGTTTCCTTGTTTAATATAACAATAAAATAAGTTACATTTAATATAATTTATTTTCTAAAATTCCATGGTTGATTTGGATCATCAATTTTCTCTTGTCTTTTAGCCATTACGCAAAGCATGTGGTATCTTATGCTGGTCACCAATCTTTGTTGTTCCATATTAAATTCAATCTGTTGGCATTTAATATGGCTTCCATTGAGAAAATCACAAATATTATTAGCCAGATGTTTATATTTCTTGTTTAGTACAGTGACTTCATCACCATTTTTAAGGATCGCTCTTTTTTGTCTCCTGCCAACAGAATATTGATTTGATAATTCTGCTATAGATTTCCTTTCAAATTTAATCATTACCCAAATCGTGAAATTCCTCAGAAAGATCCGAAGGATATTTTTGTTGTTTGATGTTTTTCAATTTCTGTTCCTCGAATTTCTGTTGTGTAAGTTCAGATAAAGATTTAACAATAAAACGCTGTGTTGGAACAGTAAAAATTGAATAGCTACCATTACATTTTTTATTAATATCCAAAGAAGAGGCAAATTCAAAAGGGATTGATATTCCAATCTCTTTCTGGTTTTGGATAAATTTTAAATCTTCCTCAAGTTCTTTTCTTCGGTCACAAATGTGTGTATCAAAACCAGTACCATCACTTGTTGCCCATTTGATTAGAAATTCATCTTTTGTCATAATGTTTATTATCTAGAACCACCGAAAGCACTAGCCATTGGTAACATTTCAAGATTTGTGTCTATAAGTCTTGCATATGTCCAATCTGCTCTCAATTTCATTTTATAATTTTTATATTCAGAATCCCTTGCTTTTAAATTTTTGAGTTGGTATTCCCCATTTGAATGCATCATATCATCTTGGATTATACCGAAAATATTGTCTGCTCTATGATTTAAGCCAGATGATTCAGCAAGAGCATCCATTCCATAATCAGATAGACCATAAGCCTGCTGTTTTAATTGATGAGCGGTGATAACAGCCCAATCATCTTTTACTGATGATCTAAACATATCGTTGGCATTTTGTTTGTGGTATTGATACATTTCGTTAGACATTGTACCATTGGCGTTAGCCATTTCACCAAGATAATCAACCACACAAGCGTGGAATTTGATTTTTAATTCTGATTCTTTTTTCCTTTTATAGGCTATAACATCATCCATTGTTGCCGATGCAAATCTTTTCACAATGAGTTCGCCAAGTGGTGTCATATCATTGTTATAACCATCAACAAAATCTTTGATCTTATTTCCAACATACATTTCATCCTGTGATTTGCTGTTATATTCAGAAATTGGAATATTGAAAGCATTTGAACCCATTCTTTTCAAAATCTTTGGTGTACCCATTTCAAGACTAACCAAAAGAACATTGTAACCAAATTTGTACATATTTAGTGCAATATTGGAGAGAAATAGTGATTTACCAACGTTTGGTGCACCAAGAAAAATTGAAAGAGTACCTGGCTCAAAACCACCACCAAGCCATTTATTCATAATGGGCCAGCCAGTGTTGAATAGATTTGATGGATCTATTTGTCTATGGGCTGAAGCATCTGTGAAGGAAACACCATCATCACTATCTATTAGAACAGAAGATCCATCAACAACAAAGTCTTTGGCTTTCCTTATGATTTCTTTTACCGTGGCTGGAGTAACTTTAACAGACTTTTGGTAAAGTATGGATTGTTGTTGTGCCTTTTGGAATTTTTCCCATTCAATCCAAGGTTCGACATTTTCTTTTATCCAATCTTCATTATATTTTGTATAAGAGAATTCTATGACATTTCTAACCGTGGTATAGAAAAGTGTTTTATTATCATCTAAACTTTTATCTCTATCTAATTTAGATACAACATCAAGTATATTTCTTTCAGCATATTCAATGAGTTGTTCTGCAGATGGAGATGAAACATTGAAAGGTAATTCCTTGAAGTGGAAATACCATCTTTTTGTTAAAAGATAAGTGTTTGCCAGATAGATGTTTTTGAAAAAAGATTCTTCAACTATGGGAAAAAGATTTGTATTTCTACAAATATAATGGTAACATATTTGATCAAAATTCGGTATTCCATTCATTTAGCAAAAATAATATCTGTTGTTTTCCTCTCTTATTATTTTCTGTGACGCAAGTTTTTTTAAAGATAAATCAGTTACAATCTTTTTATCTTTTCCAAAAAGATCCTCAATATCTGAATCTGTGAAATATTCTTTCCCTTTGAAACAGATTTGTATATCCTCTGGGGTTGGTGATTCTTTCAAGATTTTAAAAATGCCACTTTTGTATTTTATTGAATCACCAGAGTTTGAATTCTTCTTTGCCATCTTTTATATTTTTAAATATATGTGCTATAACATCAACAGTCCATGAATCACCGATAACATGGGCAGATTTACACCAAGAATTTAATATTTTTGTATAACCTATCGGTAGAGTTTGGGCAATCTCCATTTCCTCTATGGTTGGATATCTGTAAATGTCTTTATCTTTTATTATAATAGAATCGGATGGTTTCTTGTGCATAGCTTTCATTATGCAAGGTATCTTCAATGATTCTGTTGTAATTATTCTTATCCTTGGCCTTTTCAGCTTGTTCAATTGTGTTCCTTTTAAAACCAAAGATTCATCATATTGTTTGGAAACATTATCTTTAAAAAGGATATTCCTATCTTTAGGAATATCTATTCCAGGGATATTAGTCCAATAAAGTCTCCCTCTCGTCTGACAAGAAACCAAAGAAGAACATATCCTAATTGGCTCGACACCAAGTATGCTTGTTATATGATCTTTCCATTGTGTTTTCATCACAACATTTTCAAGAAAGAAATATTTTGGCTTCGTTTCTTCAAGAATTCTAACATACTGATAAAACAAACCAGATTTTCCATCAAAGCCAGTCATATCACCAGAGAAACTGAAACTTTGGCAAGGAGAGCCACCGATCAAAAGATCTATTTTTGGTAAATCTTGACCTTTCACTCCCCTCACATCGCCAAGTTGTATTGTATTAGGATGGTGGTGTTGAGTTACTTTGATTGAATCCTTGTGGATTTCCGAAGCAAAATAATTCTTAAATCTAATATGTGCTTTCAATAAAGCAAGTTGCCCAACTGATATACCATCAAATAAAGAAACAACATTTTCTATATCATATTGCATCATGAGTACCCATGTGTCTAATTTCATCCTTCAAGAAAGGTAAGACCATCCTTATTTTCGAAAACCCAATTGCTTCCTCTTTTTCTATGGCTTCTATCCATTCGAACCATTTTCCATCAAGCATTCTGATGAAATTTTCATCACTTCCACGTTCTTTATATCTATCCAAAAATTCATTCTTTCTTGTTATTTCTGGATATACTAGATAGAAGAATATACATTCATCAAGTAGAGCATCTCTGACTTCTTTGTGTGATGAAACGAAAATGATCTTGTACTTTCCTATATTGGCTTTTATGTGATCAATATAATTCTTTGGAAATTCTGAATTTCTTGTCTTTTTGCCATTTTCGTCTACAGACCAACTAAATTCAGAGGAATCTGAATCAAGTGTTGTCTCTTTGTTTTCATTATAATATGACGTTTTACCACATCCAGGAAATGCTGAAATTATCTTTGTTCTCATTTTAGATATTTTGTTCAAATTTAGATATTTGATCCATGAAGGATTCAGATTCTTTTTCAAGTTCAGCATCTTCCATAAAATAACCCTCATCGCCAGTATTTTCAAATCCAGAAGATAGTGTGAAATTCGGTTTTATTGTAACCTCATCAAGTTTCTCAAGGATTTCTTTTGTGAATACTTTAGCCGAAAAGAAAGTTTTCAAATCAACAGCAGATCTAAGATGTTTCACTATGAATTGACCAGAGGCTTTGTTAACGATACCAACCTTATCTTCTATCTTTTCATATTTTCCATTTTCATCAAACCTTGTCAGTATTTTATCTGTGAAATAATAACTTTGCTTTCCTTTACCATCTATGTCTGTGAAAGGTTTGATATATTCCTCCTCTATCATAAATTTGAGAGATTCAGACAAGGCTTCTTGCTTACCTTTTGCGGTTTGACCCTGTAAGAAATCGAAGTCGAATTTGTATCCAACCACTGAATCTTTTGTTATGATTTTTTTGAAGTAGAATTCATAAGCTATGTCGACAAGTTCAGCGAATTTACCTCTATCGATACCACAAACATCCCATGATACATGTTCTTCAAGACCAATATATGGGTTCATACCCTCGCCTTGTTTGATATAGATGTGAACTTCATTATATCTAGCGTACCTAGATTCAAAGGTGTTTGCCGTGATATCAATACCAGAATAATCTTCTCTCTCAATTCTCTTTTTAAGCATATCAACAACAGAAGCCATGTAGATGACACCCATACCACCAGATGGTGTTTTCTTTTTGTAATGACCCATATCTTTGTCGTATGTGTGCGCAGTACAGATCACGGGAATACCAAGTTTACCTGCTCTTTTTGAAAGCATGTTCCAAAGGATTTTCCATTGTTTTGCAACCGTTCCTTGATCTGCTTTCAAATCACCAGATAAAGCATCATTGTATTGTTTCTGTGAATTAACACCAGAAATTGAATCTATACAAATCATAAGTTTTGGTATCGGTTTACCTGCCTTAAAATCTTTCATCATAGGTTCAGTTATCTGAATTATCTTCACAATAATTTCATCAACTGTCTCTGGCTGATAGATTCTGCAACCAGCCATGTCTATACCTTGTTTCACAAATCTTTCTCTGTCTGGTGAGTTCTCTGTCTCAAAGAATAGACAGAAATAGCCCTCCTTTTGTGATTCTCTTATGCCATTCATCAAAAGATAAGATTTCCCTGTTTTCGGGTCACCTGCTATCAAATGGATCTTACCACAGGCATACCCTCTCATAAGAGAGCCAGATATATGAGCATTGTAAATATAAGAACCTGTATGAATCCAATTTGAAATTTCCATTGGTTCATAAGATTCGATAAGTTCACCCTCTGTATCAAATTGTTGGAGATAACTGTTAATATCTGCAAAGCTGTCAGATTTTACTACCGAATGTTGTTTTGCCATGTTTTGATTTTAAAAATTTATTATGATTTTTTATTTAAAAAGTTACAGAGGTTTAAATTTTGCTGTTAGAATATTTGTTATATTATCATACAAAATTTCACAATCGAATTCTGATAATATCTTGTGAAATTTTGTATAATCAATGGGATAGTTCACACCATGGATTTCGATTTTCTGATTTTCATCTTCAAATCTAACTGGTGCTGATATAATTTCACCCATGCAACAGGCTTTTTTATAATCAGAAATTTTTACGTTGTGTGTTTTATCTATCCGCAAATGGCTTGGATCAAATATTGGATTTTCAATTTTAACAATTTTGTAACCCTCTTTTTCCAATGTTGAATTTAAAAATTCCCACCCCATATTTGATCCAAGCCATTGTACAATGGTGGCTACTGAAACTCTTATTTCATTTGTGATTTTTATTCCAAATTTGAATTTGTTGTTAAAAAGTAATGATTCAAGTATGTTTGCTTTTTGACACCACGAAAAAGCAAAGGTTTTTTCCGCATTATTCCAATCATATTCCTTCATCAGCAAATTCTCTTCAATTCTATCGTGGTGCAATCCTTTATTTTGTTTACCTAAATAATCTATTGCTGAGCATTTGTTCTCAAGTTCTGTTATATGATCCAATAATGATTGAATATCTCTTGTATGGAATTCAGTTGTTCCATCACCAAATTCTGCTATTTCGTCTGATATTTTCTCTATTGTATGTTTCATAGATTTTTATTCTGATATTGTTTTGTTCGGTTGGGGTTTCTTTTAACATTGATAAATACTAAAAGCATATTTACATATGGATCAATTTATAAAAAAGAATGAGATAAGGGCTATAGATATGTTCAATAGCACCACATCATATCTTGTTAGAAAATTTAATCAGGCAAGACAAATGTTTAGCTATAGTACTGCCTATGGTCAAATATTGCTTGTCTTACAAAATCATTTTCAACTCATTTTATATTATATACAAGATTCAATTTCAGAATCAGTCATAAGCCAAGCCACAAGGGTTAACAACATTTATGGTTTAGCGGCCTTAGCTGGTCATGATGCTCAAAGGATGAGAACTGCAGTTGGCGAAATATCTTTGTCACCAAAATCTGCAACGATAAATTTGAAAGGCAATTCTGTCGTTATACCAAATTTAACAAGAGTTAAATGTGTTAACAATGGTTTAACTTATATCATACACCTTGCACAAGATGAAAAATTGATAAATATAAATAACACAAGAACAACGAACTTCAAAATTCTTGAGGGCAAATTTGACTACCAGATTCTTTATGGTACTGGGGAAGATATTCAATCAATAAACCTAAATATTGAACTTGGTAAAATGGTTGACAATGATATTTTTGATATAGAAGTCAATGGTGTGAAAGCATCCAAATTTGATTCTCTATATGATATACCATATGGTGTACTTGGTTATATCACAAGAAATTCAAACAATGGTATTTCATTTATTTTTGGTAATTCTTTGCAACACAAAATACCACAAGATGGGGAAGAAATCAGAATAGATTATCTTTTGAGTTCTGGTGTATCTGGTAATATTTATCAATCCGAAAATTTAACTTTCATATTTGTGGATTCTGGTATAGATACCGATGGTAATGATGTTGATTTGAATGATCTTTTCAATATAACTTGTACACTACCTCCAAGCCTTGGTGCTAATATGGAATCACCAGAACTAACAAAGGTTTTAGTACAATCTTTTTCAAGAAATCTAACAATACATGATAGAGAAAGTTTGGAATATCATGTTAAAAAATTGAATTATTTTGCAAATGTTAAAGTTTTCAAAGTTTTAAACCAAACAACAAAAACTACCAATGAATTCTCCATATTGTTATTTCCAAATATTAAAAACAAATTAACAGTAGATGATTATTTCTCAATGCCAATTTCCAATTTTTTGGTCTCGGAAGCGGAAACCACAAGATTGAATGATTATTTTGATGAATCTGGTATAAAATCAACAAATCTTGCGATTTCTTATATAAGACCAACAATAAAAAGATATTCAATCATTATACAGATTGATGCTTATAGATCTTTTAGAGGTGTTACAGTTACTAAAGAACTTATAAAAGAGAGAATAAAGGAGATTCTTGCTGATTATATGATTAACAATACAAGATATAACAAAATACCAAATTCAGATATTGTTAAGATCTTAACAGAAAAAATTGATTATATCGATGCTGTTAAAGTAATCTTTAAATCAGAGGATGGTAATGGTTTAGATAAAATGGGTAACATAAATGTTTCTTATGATCAAATCGCTGTAATAAGAGGTGGTTGGACCGATCAGGTTTCAAACATTTTCTATGAGGATTCTTTTAATATAGAAAATGATAAACCATCTGCAGTAAACTGTTATATCAACTTCATTAACGAATTTTTCATATGATAGTAGAATCTAGATACAAAGCCAAAAAAACAAGAAATATACTTGTTGAAAACACAGGATATAATTACAAGGGTAGAATGCTATTGGATTCTCTAAATAACAATCTTTTTAAAAATCAAAATCTTCTAGAATTTCTACAAAAAATCGAGGGTATATTAAATGAGGCTGTATATCAGGTTAAAACTATAAGAAAATTTTATAACCCCCTTGTAGATAAAGACTCAGATTTAATAAATTAGAAAGATTTTATATCACCTTTATCTACAGAATTTTCTTATAATTCTAAACACAGTCTGTTCGGATTCATATCAAATTTTTGCGTTTAAAATATTCAATCACTGTCTTCGTTCTTAATAAATTACATCTATCTGACCAATGACTAAAATCTATTCCATCGGAAATGTGACCATCAATATAGGACAAATCATCATCACTGGGTTCAAAATCTTTGAACCCTCTTTTATAAAACAGCTCTGTTAGTCTTTTAGCGTCTTTAGATAGAATAATACCATCAGATTGTTCTATATTACACATCAAATTAATAACTTTACTAGAAAAAGCAAAATATTTTTTAGATGATTTAGATATTTTTGGTGGCTTACTAACATATTTCCTACCCCTGAAATATGATTGCCTTAACTCTATTTTTAATTTAGCACCATTATTATATGCTTTTTGATTGTACCAAACAAACCATCGGCGTAATGTCATAGAACCACCAAAACTTCGTTCGCATTTTGATATAACACCACCCAAAGCACCCTCAAAATTATTATTAAGAAATTCCATCAAATATGATTTATATTTAAAAATATATAAATGTTTTTTTAAAGATGAAGTTTCGTGTGGTCTAAACCAATATTCTGTATTTCTATGATTTCTTATTTTCATATTAATTTTTCTTTAGATTTTATATCATTAAACTACAATTTACCCCAACCACCTCTTTAACAACAACCGAAATCATCAGATAGAAATTTATTGCGTTTACCATAGAGGATCTTTGTGTCCATGAATAATACCATTGAATATATGTGCTATCACATCAACGGTCCAGCCATTACCTAGCATTTTATATCTTTGGTTGTCTGAGACACCCTGTGTGTATCCATCTTCAACTGTCTGTAGTCTTTCACATTCTGTTGGTGTTAATTTTCTTATAAAATTATCTGTTAAAACACCATGCCTATCGACAGCAGTTAATGTATAGAATTTTGATTTTGGTGGTTTAAATCTACCTCCATTGTGCCTAGATTTCAATTTGTCTGGTACTAAGCAAGGTATGGCATATAAACCTGTTTTTGCACCAAGACCACCACCATTTGCTGATAATGTTACAGATTTATAATGTATGTTATACACTCTATTCCCTTGTGAATCTGTTCCAATAAAAGCAATCTTTCTTCTATCAACTTCATTATCACAAATTATTATAGATCTTTCAGTATTTATGATATATTTTTGATCAACTTCCTCCTCAAGTATATCCTCCACTGTTAGTTTCGATTTTTCATATTCAAGATTCACTGGTATGTTCGTCCAATACCACCTTATTCTTTCCTGTGCTGAAAAATCTGTAGAATCTATTCTGATTGGATAAACTCCGACCAACTTTGTTATGACATCCAAATACTCCTCTTTCATATTAACATTTTCAAGAAAGAAATATTTTGGTTGAAGTTCGTTCTTTAATCTCAGAAATTCAAAAAACAATTTACTCCTAGGATCATCAAAGTTTAACTGCTTACCAGCAAAACTAAAACCTTGGCATGGGCTTCCTCCCATCAAAAGGTCTATTTTTGGCAGATCTGTTGTCTTTATATTTCTAACGTCACCAAGTTGTATTGTATTAGGAAAATTCTTTTGTGTGATAAAAATAGAAGATCTGCAAATTTCTGAGGCAAAGTATTGTTTGTATTTGATACCAATTTTGTTTAGTGCTATCTGCCCACACGACATACCATCAAAACATGATAAAACATTTTCTATTCCAAAATTCTGTTGCTCCATAAAATAGCTGATTCTATATTTTCTTTTTTATGGTTATGTTCTTATACAAACCATAAAATCCTGTCTTTGGATGTTGTAAAAAATCTATGCCATTTTTTCTTGATGGTAAAACATCCTTAACTATCCACTCACCATTTATTTCTTTAAATTCAGATTTCACTATAACAATATCATTAAACTTGAATTCACCACCATTCTTTTTGAAAAGATTTAATGATAGTGCGACCCATCTTATCTTGTTTAATCTCAATTTAATGGTATCAATAACAGATTGATTTGCCGTAACAGTTGGTGTTGGATCTGTTTGGCTTGTCGTTGGATGATATACTGAGCCAATCATCTGAACCTCTTTTTGAATTTCTTTTTTCTCTTGTGGATTAATGTTCTTCAGATTTTTGTTTACAGCCATATTGTAAAAACCGAATTTTATTGCCACGAGAAAAATTATTAAAATATAGAATTTTTGCATGATAATGTTTTTATTTTGTTATACTTATTATATCTTTAACACAAACATATGGCGGCTCGGATATTTTTAATGATCTCGATGAATATTTAATAAAGATACCATCAACTTGAACAAGACCATCAAAGAAAGATATCTCTGAACAATCCCTTGTGGTTTTTATGGTAGCAACACCATCACCAGTATCAATTTTATCATTATATTCAAATTTCATAGTAGAAGATTCTTAAGTTCTTTTATGGATTTTTCTGATGTTTCGAAAGACAAAGCCCTGTTTATGGCTGATTTTATATTAACTGGACACCATGCCCAATCACCGAAATCTTCTTTGCTTGGCAATTTCTCCCTAGCAGGCATTATTACACCATTTGGTAGTTTTTGCTCTTTTGCTCTCTTAATTTTAAAAATTTCGTACACATTCGGATCATTGCTGTACTCACCATTTGCTTCATATATTGCAACAACTTCGCCTCTAAATATTTGTTTGAAATTGTATCCAGAATTTTTGTATTCTTCTGGTAATGGCTTATATTCTAAACTCTCTTCTGTCATAATACTTTATATTTCAAAAAAATTTTCTTCATTTCATTGTTCAGACCATATCCACACAAAATTGATATGTAATCTCTGATTTTATCAACTGTTTTCATCTTGTCAAGAACTGATAAAATTTTGTCTGTGTAAAAATTTGTACGAATTCTGTTGTCTTGTATAAAACAAAGTATTTCAAATTCACACAATGTTTTCAAACCTTTGTTATATGGTTCAGAGTTTAAAGTTTCTAACCATTTCAATATCAAAATTTTCAATTCTTCTTGTAAAACACAAAAATATTCATTATCTATAGAAATTGTGTTATTGTCAATGTAAATGTGACAATTTTTTATAAATGAAAGTTTTATATCTAATGAACCAATGGATTTTTTAAAAGATTGTGATCTTTTGCACTCTGCTATGAAATCTTTAATCATTTATTATTAATCAAAAATGCCATATTCCTCAACAACACCATTTTCATCAAAGATTTCATAATAGCCTTTTTGGCCTTCATAATAGTCTATCGTTTCGAAGATTATGTGATTAGAATTATCATCAAATCCATATGTTTTGAAAATACCATGTTTCAGACCATTTTTGTAAACACCAGATATTTTGATTTCTCCAGAATTGAAATAGACAGTGTTCCTTCCATCAAGAACACCGTTGTTGTAAGTCATGCTTGAAACAATGCAACCATCTTCATCAAATTTCTTTGCTACACCGTGTATTTTCGAATTCTCATTCAAAACGAATTCAAATTTCAATTCACCATTTGTGTGATAAAGTCTGATTGTTCCCTTTACATTGTGGTTACCATCTTCAAAATCAGATGATGCCAATTCTTCTTTATACGCTGTACGTATTTTGTCACGAATCCTGTGTACCCTTGTTTTTACAGCACCTTCGGTATTAAGTTCGTATTTTTCTTTTATCTGAGTATAATCATTTTGTGAGAAAATCGCATCTTTAAAAAATGTTAATTTATCTTCCTCAAGATTTTCAACAATGTTAAGAACTCTATTGTATTGTTTATCGAAACTGTTATGTAAAAGTTCACAACACTCCACAGAATTCATTGAATCATCTTTATCTTTATTGATGATGTCTAGTAGATCATTCGAATCTTCAATATCATCGAAGACGTTTAATTTTGAGATTGCTACAACTTTAGCTTTTGCAGATTTGTTGTAAAGCATTTTAGAAAAATTTTGCGAAAGAGTGTAGATGTAAGATAAGAAAGATTTATCATCTACGAAAGTGTAATTTTTGTTGGAATGGACCTTTATGAAGACCGTCTGTGCGATTTCTTCAACCAAGGCTGAATTTCTAAGAATGTTGTTTGAGGCTGACTTTACTATCGGTAGACATATTTTGTAAAGTTCATTGAAATTTTTTTCACTACGGTTTTCGAAATATTGTTTTGCAACAGCCTGGATTTTTAAAGATTTTGGGTTCATAAAATGCTCTCGTTTAAAATGTTTCTATTAAACAAAGAAAGCATATCTGTGTTAAAATCTTGTAAAAATTGTATTAAGAATTTGTTAAGAAATCAGCTGGAGTATAAACTTCATATCCAATGGAGAAAATATCTTTTATGATAGATTTGAATTTGTTGTATCCAAGTTTTTGTATTTCATCTGAATAGACGTGATATAAAGGGTTTTCAAAATATTTTTCGGCATTAGAATATCTAAGTATATCTTCTTTTTTATCTGAAAGTATTTTATTGGATTTCAATATATCAAAACGTTTTTCAGTCAAAAAATCATCGATATTTGATATAAAGAAACCGAATTTTTCTTTTACCTTATCAACATTTGCCTTGCTAGTAGTCATACCGAACAACAAGTAATAATCCTTGTTATAGGATGTTCTAGAGATCTGAATGCTATAGCAAAGATTTTCGTCATATCTGAATATTTTGTAAAGTGGACTATTTAAGCCATCAGAAAAATAATCACAAATGAAAGATGAGAGATAATGATAACTTGATATTTTGTTGGTTAAAAATAATATTGGATAGAGGTCATCTGATTCTCCGATTCTAATGAAATCCGATTCATTAGATGGCCTTCTATCAGAAAGATCAAATTCGGTGAAGGATTTTTTCTCAAAATTGGTCTCTAAATTTTTTGAAACATTTACTACTGAAGATGGATTTTCAAATATTGTTTTTAACCATTCATCGATTTTTGGTTTTGTGCAAGATCTTATATCTTCTATAGAACCTATTGGCATGTAATCACTAAAAACCTTCCTGTGAACATTCATCAACAGATTACCAAATGGTGAATCTGTTGAATCATAATATTCTTGAATTATTATGTTCTTTTCTTTTTCTATAACTTCCTGAGAGAATTCTAGATTCAATATCCTTTTAAGAATTTCTTCTTTATGAAATGATAGTTTATCTTCGAAACCTTTAAAATGGAAAACTATCTGTTCAGGAGAGGTGTAAGCATTCCATTCTATAAAATCTTTTTGTAAATCATCAAAGATATCATTGAGGCTTTCACATATCAAATGTTCACAGATGTGAGAATATCCTCTAAAACCATAATACTCAACAGAGGAAGAACCATTATAAACTATCCAAAGAGAAGATAGATCATTATTAGATTTTATGTTTATGATATTAGAAAGAGCAGAATCCATGTTTTTCTATATATAACAAAAATCTATCTTTGAATAGGTATGAATTGTGGTTCACCATTTTCTATGGTGAAAGAACCATATGGTAAAGCGAATTCTTTCACATCTTTTACATCTTCATACTTCACTGGTATGCCAAATTGTAAAAGTAAAGTATAAAGATTCGTAGCTGTTACATCAATAAGTGTTCTATCTTCCTTATATTCCACCTTGAATGCTATTTTATCTTCATCTATATCAACACCAGAATTGTGTAAAGCAAGGAATACATCTCTTACAGCTAAACAGAATTTTTGTTTGTCTGTTTTATCACCATCTTTCTCGATATCAAATATATCTTTTATAATAAGTGAAACGGTTGCATTGAGTTTTTCTATATCAAAATTGGCTATGATCTTCTGTTGGTGAAAATTTCTAGCATCTTCAATATTATCAAAATTTGTTGATAACACTGGATATATTTTAACTATATGAGATTCTTTATATTTAGCAACTTTATCCACAAGATCTTTAAAATCTTGGCAGATTGTTATAAGATTTTTCGTTGCACTATCAGATGTCTGATCAGATAAAATAAGACTTGTTTTTTTCGTGAAATAAACTACGTATTCTGGTTCTTTAAATTCCATTTTAAATATTATTTTCTATTTCTTCAATAATTATATCGAGATCGTAATCATTATCGAGATCGTAATGGTATTTCTTCTTTGTGGCATCTGGTATTTGATAGACTTCAAAATTCTCTACATCTATGCAGATGGATTCAGATTCCGAGTCCTCATCATCAAAGAAGCTAAAACAATCTCTGTTAAATCCAATGTTTATAAGTCTATCTTTTAATTTGATTAAAAGATTTGGATCTGCCTCTTTTATTAGAACGAACAATTTTTGTGCCATATTTTATTGGAGAGTGTTATTTAAATCACAATTGGTTTTAATTAAAGAATCTAAACTTGAAATCTGATCAAGTTTCTTTTGTTCATACATTTCCTTTATTCTAACCATAGCATAACCACCAAGGTTCAATCTCTCTTTTATGGAGAAAGATGGTGAAGTTTCTATGAAATTTACTGAAACATCTCTACCATTTAGAACACCTATTTTGACATGGATGAATGAATCAGATTTCTTGGTTGATATAACAAAAGTGTCGTTTGTTTGTATTATGGTTGAATCTGGATCATTAACAAGGCTCAATATTTTAAGGAATATTGAGTAATCCTCCTTGTTTGTGGTTCTTTGGAAGTCTGTTTTTTGCAATCTTTTTTCATTGAACAGCTGATACCAAAGTTTGACAAAATTCAATTTTATTTTTCTAAACATTTTCTTTTTTGTTTATTTATATTTTGTAACACAAATGGTTACAGAATTGCGTCAGATATATCGTAAACAATCAATATCGTGCGTACTGAGATATGCTTTGAAGGATGGATCATTATCTATTACAAAAATTATATCATTCTTATCAAAAAGAGAAAATTGCCCAAGGAAATATGTGTTCAATATTAATATTTTTGATTCTATATATGATATTCCGTTTCTCAAGAAATGTATATCATCAAAAGGTATATTATTATCTTTCAGTATGAATTTGAATTTATGCTTTAATTCAACATTGAATTCTGACAACATTATTATGTTGAATTTTTTATATAATTCTATCAGCAACGATTTGAATTTCTTATTTATATCATAAAAAAATTCTCCACTTTCTAATATTATATGTTTAAACACAATATTAGAATCAACAACAAGCAACATAAAAATTCTTTTAGGCTATTTTTTCTTTATTTTGGCATAAACCTCTTTCTTGGAATGAGAAAGCCCATTGCTAACAATTGTACATTTGTCTAGGTGAAGGTGTGGTTTTATCTCTCTATATTTTGTGTCGGCATCTTTGTCTGAGCTAAGTAATTTTACAATATTCTTAAATTCATCTTCTGAAATTTCAGAAGATATTTCCAACAATAATTTATACATCATTTTTATTTATGTAATAAAGCCACCAATGAATAATTCATTGGTGGCTTTGATTTATTATAATTTTATTTGTTTTTCTGATAATACGAAATTCATATCAAGATCTAGACCATCAATCCTCATAGAAAGTTTAGAATTTTCGATTTCTGAGAATTCTGGAAACCATTTCCTTGAGAGGATCTGAGAAAATTTCATAACAGATATTTCATTCATTAGTTCCTTCTTCATGATGTTTACATCTTTCCTATAAAGATTTATCCAATCACCAAGAATTTGGCTCTTGGTTTTTTCATCAAATTTAGATAAGACTTCCGAAGTGGATTCTTTTTTAAACGAATCTATAGTGGGCTTCATCAAAGATTCAGTTATTTTTAATGATTTACCATCTTCTATGCTTTTCATAACATCCTCAACTTTTGGCAAACTTGAGCATTTTGCTATTTTAACCTCCAAAGAAAGTGCTGTGTAAGTATCCTTAGTTTCCTCTTTAATGGTTTCTGGACTATATCCATTGAATTGGGTAACACCAATTGATTCTAACCACACCTCTGCATCAGCACCATACTCTTTAATAAAAGATTCTGAAATCTTCTTGTTATCAAAAACTACTTTGTCGTAATAACCAAGAACTTTATTCATTGCCTGCATTTTCAGTAATTCATAAGAAAGCTGGCCCAATTTTGTGGCTGAAATTGAATTGACTTGTTTCCTGTTTACTATCGGCAGAGATTCTAAATCCAATATAATAAAAAATGTTCCTGTTTCAAAATCAGTATCTTTCTCTGTATCTGATTTATATTCAACACCATTTGAGGTCAAGAATTTGAGATCATTAGCTGTACAAGAAATAGGTAATTTCTGAACATTCAAAAGACCATCTTTCAAAATGGTGTAATTTCTGTAGATAAAAGAGGGTAACTGAATTAAACCAAAATCGTTTTTTGGTAATTTAACCACACCATCATATCTTACCCTAACAGAAATATTGGCTCTATCTTCGTTGTATACAAAATCTTTTACATTGTGGCCAACAGTTTTATCATAGACAAATTCAGCTTTAGAATCTGCGATTTCATCCATTGTGGCTTTCATATCTGAAAGATTCTTAACATCTTTCAATTTAGAAATATCAGATTCAGTTACTTTTGTATTAACATCAGATCTTTTTGCACCAATTCTGTTGTATACAAAGTCTTTATGCCCAGGATAAAATAAAATCGTTTCTGAATCAGAGAGATAATTCAACAATGATAAAACAGAAAATTGATCCGCTTTGATCTGAATCTTTTCTTTTGTTACAAAAGGCAAGACCTCGTTCCCAAAAAGTATAGATTTTAAACGATCTCTGAATTCATTGAGTTTCTGTTTACCATATGAATTTGTATAAGATTTCAACAATTCCTCACAACGAAGTTCCATAAGCAAATCATCAACTTCATCCGTTCTAAATTTATCAGATAGAACATAAGAGGCTAGCAACAATTGCTCATTCGTAATTTTACCAATTTCTATCGGTGCTTCAAAATCATTAACAATTTCAATAAAATCGATGAAATCGACATTTGATGGTAATAGAACTTCAGAATTTTGAACAGAATAAATTAGAATTTGGTCATCAATCATAGTCCAAGCTATACCGAATTTTGGTTGTGTGCCGATATTGATGAGCGTTTTTGAACTTGATAAATTTGAATTTGAAAGTTTTGCATCAAATTCTGGTTCAAAACTTTCAAAATTGGAAGAAAATATTTTATCTCCACCACAAATTTCAGCCATTTCCTGCATAGCTTTTGTATCAGCATAATAGCCATATTCAACAAAAGTAGAAGATTGTAAAATTGGTACTAGAGATTTCAAGTTATCTCTAACATCAGACCAAGAACCTTGGTTATGATAACCATCAGACAAGAAAACCATCGAAAATAGGGAATTCGGTCTATTAACTGAGATTCTTTCAATTATTTCCTTTGCTATCTTCAAAGGTGAATCAAATGAAGTCAGACCAACTGGTTTTAACCATCTATCAACTGCATCATTAAAATCTTTAAGATCTTTCAATGATTTAATTTCAACTTCTTCTTTTAGAACACCTGCTTCATTTTTACCAGAAAACCAAACAACGGAAATTGTGTGACCATCTTTCATAACAGATGAAAGTTTGTTTTTCAAATGTCTTCTTATGTTAGAAAGTTCTGATGACATAGAACCAGAGACATCGACAACAAAGATGTGATTGATTGGTAAAACATTTGGTTCTGATTTTTGTAATTGAATTCTCGTTAGAGAGAAATTACTAATTTGTTTTCTTACTACCACTGTTTGCATATTTAAAAATTTGATTTCTTGCTTTATCAAAACTGACATCTCCCATTGATATATAAAGAAATATTGTTATGTTTTATTCTTTAATACCTTTATTGTTATCAGCCATTTGTTGTTCTGTTATGGATATATGTGTTCATAAATTCAAAGTTTCAATATTTAGTAAGATAAAAAACGGATTTTGGTATCAATGGTTTGATGGGGGTGATTCTTGGAAAAACAAATATGTTGATAGAATCCCCAAAAATGGTTTTGTCAAAATGAAAATTCTCGGTATTATTTTCAACAAACCTGTTCAACTATCAGATTCTTGGCATTTCTTCAAGATGTTGTTTGTCTGTTTCTTTATTTTATCGACAATTCTTGAAGGTTATTTTATGTACAATTGTTTCCGACCTGTTGATAATCAATTTTTATATTTTTCAGTCAAATATACCATCTATGGTGTTCTTTGGAACATTGTTTTTAGCGTATTTTATCGCCACATCCTTAAACTCAGATCTTAATAATTTATTTTGTAGGAAGACTTTAATCTTGAAAACTCAGCCTTTAACAGTCCCTTCTGGTACATCATATTCATCAGCAAGTTCTTTATATTTATAGCCATCAATTATCTTAAAAAAGATTTCTGAATGTGTTTTGTTTGGATAGGATTTTATAAAATCTTCAAGCATTTTGGTGTCGAAATTGTTAACTGTTACACAAGATAGATCCATGGAATTTTCTTGATATGAGATATCAGAACATATTGGTGTTTTTGAAGACTTTCTATATCTATCAACAGACATATTTTTCATAACAGTAAAATACCAAGATTTGAAATACCCTTTCTCATCAACATAAGTATCAAGATATGACAAACATTTCAAGTTGGTATCCTGTATTAAATCTTCTGCTTGATCCCTATCGAAATTGCAAAGTTTAGATGCATATCTTTTAATATAATCTTTATGGATCTTTACATTTGACACAAATTCTTCTTTCGTCATGATTTCGTAAAATGTGTAAATTCAGACAAATAGTTATTGAATTCAATTTTTATGCACAATTCTTCATCCTTTGAAACAAAAATAAAAAGAAATGTTCCATCCAAACGATTAAATTCACAATCTTCGTGGCATATATCATATAATTCTAATTCATATTGATCAAGGAAATCATCCAAATTTCTGTAAACATCTGATTCATATTTAAATTTTTTTATGGATTCTTGCTCTTGCTTTATAATATCCTTGAACAATTTTTCAAAATTGAAATATCTGTTGATATTCATCATGATGTTTTTATTTCAAAATTCTTAAATAAAGATTTGGCTACCATTGGTAGCCAAATCAATAAAAATCAAATTAACTACTAAACTAAATCTCAAATCTCAAATCTATCCTCTGTATATTTACCAGTTCCAATCCAACGCATTTTAACATTGGAGAATTCTTTTGAAGATTTTATGACAGAATAAATATTTTCTTCTAACCAATCTTTGAATTTATCGGTAATAATATCTGTTCTCTCATTCATATTCCAATCCACATGGTTAGCAAAATTTACTGATATGAATATTTTATGTGGTGTTTGATTGAAGATTATTGAATCTTCCAAATTTTTTTTAGAAAATGTTGCAACTCTTCTTGGTAATTTTGTTAAAGTTGTTAATGATGTTAAATCTTCGTCTGCACCACAACCAAGTCTAACATCTTCCCAAGTTATTTCTTTTTGATCATCATACCAATCACCAGAATATGAATCAACCTCCTGATAGTCGTAGTTACCAGATTGAACTTCAGCCCAAGTCAAGAATTTTCTTGAAACAATATCAATATATTTCTTGCTATTGATACGAATCGGAAATGTTCTAGTATTTAATGCTATATTGCCAACAACTGTGACAGGCAAAAACATATCATCAAGACCAGCAGAAACAGTCACATTTCTTGATGTGGTATTCGTACCAAACAAACCATAGCCATTAGAAAGAGGAAATCCTTGAGCAAGTTCCAACAAACCAGACTGACCTTGGGAAAGTCTCGTTAAAATTTCCCTTGGAACATCACAGATAAACTCAGCAAGTTCTGGGACATCTTTAGCCAAAAGTTGATTTTTATCTCTCAGCACACGTCTTGCTCTAGTGCATCCAACACCACTTGATGTGCTACCAGTTGCATAAGTACCCTTGTGTTCTTCAATGGCTGGTTTACCATCAAAACCATATTTACCTTCTTCATAGAGTCTGTCGATATCTTGAACAATAGCTGTCATTGGAGAGATACCAATTTTGTTACGAGGGATACCTGTAATTTCAATTTCATTGAAAAATGCTTTCAAATCTATGATGCCACCTTGACCAATATACATTTTTTCGAATTCGTAATGGCGATGTGCATTTGAATTAAATTGTTTATAAACAATTTCTTTGCTACCATTGGCTCTATCGATTACAGTATGTGATGCTTGTGGTGCAAATGTATTACAAACAAATTGGAATTTACCAACATTTTGCATCGTAATAAAAGAGCCAAGGCTACCTTTGCCTGCAGAACCAGCACATGAATCGAGTATTACCGATAATTTACCTGATAAGAAAAATTCGTCTTCTTTTTTCATTTCTAATTTTTTTGGTGTTTCTTCTATTATTGCTTTACTACATGGGGGTTTCAATATAAATGGTGTCAAGAAACTTCAGACGTTCCAATGGTAAATAAAGAAAAGGAACAGCATGAACACCAATGATATTAAAATAGGAAAAGAATTTATTGAAATTATACCGAACCAAGAATATTCCTTGAAGAAAGCATATCTTGGTTTTTATTGCCCCAAATGTTTAAAAGAAAAAACCATATGTTTATTGTCTGTTTTAAAAGATTATACCAATTCTGTTGGTTGTGGTTGTAGAAAGAAAATAGGGAAGCCTTTTATAAAATCAAAACCATTATCTGAATCAGAATGGGAAGAAATATTTTCAAAAATACCCATACAGCCTTTGAATTTTAATGATCTTCTTGGTTTTACAATATCGGCTAAAAAACAAATCCCTTTTATTTGTGGTTGTGGTAAGATTTTTGAATATAATATTGGAAAGATAACAAGTTCCCATACAAAAACTTGTGGTAAATGCAATATAGTAAATCCAAAAGAAATCTCTTACAGCAACGGCATTTTGTATAATGGTACTTCTGATTCGATATCTTCAACTTTATCAAAAAATGAAGATTTTATTTGTGGTTGTGGTAATCAATTTAAAGCACCCTTTAATTGTGTTGTTTCGGGGAAACAAAAATCTTGTGGTAAATGCAAAATTCTTTCATACCCATCATATATCGGAAAAACATTTGGTAGACTTAAAATTTTAGAATTCATTGGATCAAAAGGCAGAATAAATGATCCAAAGAAATCGGAGAATTTCTTCAAATGTGAATGTTCGTGTGGCAATGTAAAAGAAATAACAACATCTGCAATATTAAGAAATGGATCAAAAGGAAAAATTTCTTGTGGTAAATGTTCAAATGTTGCAAAAGAAATTAGAATGGCTAATCCTTTTCCAGGTTTGCATGATTACAAAAAATTGGAACTTTGGTTTGAAACACAATTCATAAAACCAATTGTTCCTATCAATGAATACACAATAAACAAAAACAAAATACCAATGCACTGTAAATTGTGCGGTGACGATTTTGATACATCTTTATATGATATTAAAAGAGGCAAAATTTTGAGTTGTGGTTGTTTATCAAACAGAATATCTCAAATGAACACCGAAGTTGGAACATTTATAAAAGAACTTGGCTTTGAAATCCAATATGAACATTATCTTGGTGAAAATTTACATTCTGATATTTTTGTTAAGAATAAAAACCTTGTGATAGAAATGAACGGAATTTATTATCACAAAGAGGCTACAAGATTAAGTGAGATTAAAAAATTCAATAAAGCAAAAGAAATTGGATATGATTTTTTAATGTTCTATGAAGATGAATGGAGAGATAAGAGAGATATTTGCAAAAATCTCATTAAACAAAAACTTGGTATAAATTCTGATATTATAAAATTAAGACCAAAGGATTGTGAAGTTAGAATTGTGAAATCACCATTGGTTAAAGAATTGTTTGAAAAATTCCATATACAAGGTTACAGACCATCAAGTTTTAATATAGCTGTCTATCATAAAGATAATCTAATAGCCTGTATGGCAATTAATAGACCATCAAGACAAAATATAAAAGAAGATTATGAAATTTCAAGAATGGTTTGTGATACGAAATATAGGGTGAACGGACTTTGGTCTTTTTTGTTCAAATATATTGAAAGAACAAATCTGTTTACTGGAACTATTACAACATTTTCTGAAAACAGAATATCAAACGGAAACATATATTTAAATATAGGAATGGTGCATTGTGGTAATGTGAAATCAGATTATTATTGGTGTGACACAAGGAACAGATTCCACAAATCTATGATGAGAGGTAAAAATGAAACTTTGATTAACAAAGAAAAAGGCTACCACAAGATTTTTGATTTGGGAAAGAAGAAATTCTCAACAGAGATCTTGTGATAACCTTTCTGATGTTTTTATTGTCTGAATTTTGAAAGTCTCGATTCTGAAATAGATTTCTTTGGTTTTATCTCTCCGTTATATTCATCTATGGTAATATCTGTCTTACTACCAAAATCCCCAATAAATGTTTCTTTATCGAAATCCCAATAGCAAACATCGGCATTGTTGATGAAATTATAGAGTGTTCCATCATCGTATTTTTGGATGTCAGATTTTTCTATACCACTATATGGTGGTGCATATAGCATAACTTGTTTGTCTGAATTTGTTGATATATTATACCAAACACCATCAGATCCCATAGCTTCTTCTATATCACGCTTTGAATCAATATTCCAGCCAGTATCATTCTGTTTTCTATATAATAGATGCATTTCATAGAGATCACCAGAATCCTCCAAATTAGATTCTGATATTTTACCCAAGTATTTTACTTCTTCTTTCGTCAACAATCTTGAAACAATACTGTCATCAATGTAACCATTATCATCAATATAATCGTTCATTTTGTTTAATATTGGTTCTGTTATCCTATTAACTGGCATATTTTTTATTTTTTTTACCAAATCTTGTTGAATTTTTGTAAAATTCATTCCAGAATTTCTTTCTATCTTTATCATCCATAGTTGATTCTTTAATTTTGCCACCATTTTTATATGCTTCAATCTCTTCTTTAGAAAAATCAGAAACGATTTTAGACATTTTTGGTGCACCTTCAAGAGAAGTCAATTGATTATCGGAACAATAGAATCTTTCACATTCTTTTGGTGCACCCTGTAGCGAGGTTAATTCGTTGCGGTCACAATAAAACCTCCAGGATTCTTTTGGTGAACCTTTTAATGAAGTTAATTTATTGTTAGAACAATAAAAAACCCCATCTACAATTCCGAATTGAACTGGAATTTCCTTTAATCCTTTATTTGAGATATCAACATACCCATTAACGTCGACTGTTAGATCGTCATTAATTATGTAATTATTGATACCCATTTCATTAAGCCATACTCGAATCTCTTCTCTGCTTTTTAACATAATATTTCTATTTTTTTATATTTATCTTCTTGCCACTATTTCAAATTCTTGATCAACATAGTTAGTACACATACCATGGTTTTTATTAATAAAAATGATCCTATCACCATTGTGTTTATACGGATTTGCATATATACCAGAAGATGCATTCCTGTCTAAATGTCTTATATCTAAAACAAGATGCTCTATAGTGTAAAGTTGTTTATTGATCTTATGTTTGTAGATATTCATGGTTTATCATTTTGAACTCACTCTTTTTTAATATCTCTATAGATACCACCATGTTCCTTGTATTCGTGATCTGTTATGGCACACACCACTTTTCTTACTGTATCAAGATCAACCCCTATTTTTCTGCTCAAATTTTGCATCTCACTCGTATTGGTTGGTAAATAGACGGGAACAATACCTTTCGAGAAAGCATCCATTGTGTTATTAACTACCATTAACTCCTCTTTGGATAAACTAAACAGTGATGTTACACGTTTTGATAGGCCACTTAGTGTGGTAACATATTTTTCATTATGTACGTTCATTGATACCTTTAAGTGTGCTTTGAAAACGTCTATTAATCGTTCTGTTAAGGAATATAAATCATTAGTCTCTCTAATCCTCTGTTTGAGAGAAACTATATCTTTATCTTTAGATGCTAATTTGCTCTTTGGGATTTCTTTATAATCTTCTTTTAACATATACATCTGATTCCTCAGTATGTCTGCTAGTATCATCATGTGAAGCTCGTTGTGAGTCATGTTTTATTCGTTATCAATAACTAATTTTATACCAAATAATATTGCTTTTGCACTCCACTAGCAATTTTAGCGGTGGATATATTACTCCTGCAATCTTTCCAACTCATATCTTACCAAAGCCATTTCATCAATAGCCCTAATATGTTCTTCAATTTTTTCACGTTCTTTAATCAATTTGATTACTTCTTCGTTGTTTGTTGCTTTTGTCCAATCTATCATATCCGTAAATTTTACTATCTGCTAACAGTTCATATAACCCCCCAATTGATATAATATTTTGACTTTTTATGAAATTTACTTGATACGAAATCATACTCAATTTTATAAACAAGATTATTACCGAAATCAATATCATATACATTACACACATCTACGAGTCTTTTAAAATCATCATCTATATAAAAATCGTTCAAAGTGTCCAATAAGGTATCATGGGAATTAATGAACAAATTAATACCAAGAGTCCATCTGAAAACATTTTTTGCTATCAATTCAAACTGTTTTTTGTTTGAAAATGTAGAATCTATGAAAACATTTTTTATTTTATTTTCTTTTATATAGTTATACAAATATTTATCATATCCATCTTTATCTGAAGATTTCGAAAGATGTAAAAATGGTTGTAAGATATTTGGTAAATTGCCCATGACACCCATGGATTGGGCAAATTTAGAGGCAATATCTATTTCATTGGGAATGATGGAATCGTTTTCCAAAATAATCGTGTGTGATTTACCATGGATATTTAAAAAATATCTGTTATCAAAGCATTCGATTATTTTATTGTTATTCAAGAATATTTCCCAATCATAGTAAGTACCAAAATAAATCCCATCATTTTGGCGTATCAAAATACCACAATCTCCATTAAAATTTTTTTGGCAATAAGCATTTATGATGCTAAGATCCTGTTCCTTTATAAATGTTTTTAATTTCATATCACTCCATGATTTAATTTTGTGAAAATGTGTGGTTTCCTTATCATGGTGTTGTTTGCAACACCTTTGATTTTATCAAAACCAAATTTCCTATATAATTTTATAAGAGCATCTATATCAGTACCAAAAGAAGAATCTGGCTTTATAAAAGATTTCAATTTATGTTTATCGCAAAAATCAGAAATTTCTTCCAAAACTTTAGTACCAAACCCCTGTCTTCTATATTCTTCTTTTATTTCTATTAAGCAGATATTTAGAAAATCAGATTTCACAGAACAATTCAAACACAATGATTGAATAGGATATTTGTTCAAGAGATTGTTCTTTAAGCAAATAGTAGCAAGTTGTATATCATCACCATTATAAAGCATATTGTATTTCTGCTCTGATTCAGTATGGATGATATTTTCTATTTTCTTTGTCATTGTCTTATGGATTTTCAATAATGGCTGTCAAATTTTGTTCAAACCATATGGACATCTTATCTCGTGTTGGTGTGTCGTGCACACTAAATTTTATTGCATCATATTTTATATGATCTGGTAGTTTATTATAGCAAGCAACTATACCCTCATCGCTTTTTATATTTAAACCAGTTGCATCAAAAATCACATCATGCAATCTATTTAGTGAATCTCTATCAAATTTTGTTACCATTTTTTATATTTTGACTGCTACCATTTTTTATATTTTGACTGTTACTACTTCTATATAAGGCACTAAATATACCTGCGGACGTTAGCCGTAATGTTAAGAACGTCTGTGCTTAATATCTCCTGACATAGTAGAAATAGAACCACCAACCATATTGCAATCAACATCACCAGACATTGTAGAAATAGAGCCATCAACATCGCCAGTAACTTCAACATCACCACTTTGAGTTGAAATTGATTTTACACTTCCTTCAACTGATACCTTGTTGCAAGCGTCTACCTTCAATTGTTCAATATTACCAACAACTGAAATATTAATTTCTTTGCTGTCAGGCGTTACATCTTTGCCGTTAATTATGACTTTGCCATTTGTTACTACAATACTATTACCTGAATATGTATTGCCATTAATTGTAATTGTACTCATTTTTATATCAAAATTTTCTTGATCCTATATTAAACACTTCTAACTCACCCAGAGATTTAAAAATTGTATTACCAACTTCTACGCTTTTTGATATACCATAATGAGAAAATATGAACATCGATGGTATATGTATCTCTAACAGTCTATCAAGAAATTTATTGGTTGGAGTAAGTTGCGTGGTATCTGCGAAATGGTGCGATACTGACGAAGGACATTCATGGCTTATAACAACATATGGTTTGTGGGTAGCATAAGATACAGAACATTGTTGCATGTCATAAAATGATAATTCTTCTCTTTCAAAATAATCAACATCCAATGTTCTAAATATCCTATCTCTTGATTGTGCACCTCTTACGAAGAACATCCCGTTGTGCATACCAAAATCACCAAGACTGTACTTCGAACCAAGATAATTCAAATCATCATTATTTCCAAACAAAATTTTATTCTTGCTGTTGTTAGTACAATTTTCATGCCATTCATGATCTTCTCTAAAACCAAAATCACCAAGTTGTACAGTATCAACTCTTTGGTTAGAATGTAGAATATCTTTATAACTTTCTATTGATGAATGACATGATCCTATCAATATTGTTTTTTTAATTTCCTTGTATAATCTACCTCCCATTTTGTATCAAAAAATCTAAATCTTTTATCATGTCTTTTTCCAAATCAGCCCATGTGCTCCAATTGTGTGCTGGATTCTTTAATTCGAGATTTGGATAAGTACCTTTGTACTTTTTGATAAAATCTTCCTTTGAAAATCTTGGTTTATGTATATTGTAATAGATTTTAAGTTTTCTAATATCATCGTTTGATGCATATTCTGATATTTTATTACAAACATCATCAAAATCAAATTCTACAATGTGGCGAAAACCAGGATCTACAACCATATTTGTATCTTTCACAAAATTCTGTGAGATTTCCCCATTGTAATATAACAGGATTTTATGATTTCCAATACCCAAATCAAGATAAGATCTAAAGAATTTCATATTGAATCTATCCTTTTTGTGTTCTTTTTCCATCTCTTTGGCTTTAATATAACAATTCAAAAGCGATTGATCTTGTTCAGATAAGATACCAGAATTTGCTCCACAACAGAAATATGAAAAACCAAAATCTTCTAAAGGCAGATATGATACTGGTGGTTTTATATCAGATTCAAGCGATATCACATGGTTTGAATTGTAGTATAAACTAAAATTTTTGTTAGAATTCCAATATTCAAGATTCATTGATAAGCATCTCATATTGCTCATTTAGAATTTATTATTTTTGTGATTTCATTGTCTATTTTAACAATATAAACACCTTGTTGTTCTATGAACATTTTGTTATCAAAAATTTTGTAATCCACATCATATCCTTGTATATTTTTAACAAAACCTATTTGGCCTTTTATATTAAAATAACCATCTTGGCTAGGATTCGGATAGATCATATCATTTTGTATAGTATATTCATCTATAACGTTCACTATGGCTTGATTACCTATTGTGATTCTATGAAATGAATAATATCTTTGTTCATAAAATGTTATGCTACCATCTGTGTATTGAATATTATCAGATAAAACAGAACCCCCATCAATTGTTATATTATCATCATATTTTATGGTTTTCATACTAGACAAATCATCACTGATTCTCACTAAATATCTACCATCATTGCTATATCCTACAAAATCTAAATCACCATTGTTGCTTGCCAAGAATTTTTTAATATACAATTGTGAGTTAGATGCAGTGCTTATGTTCATAAGATTACCGATAGCACCAGTAGTTCCATCCATTGTCGTCAGAAATTGGATTTCTGGTCTATCCATGTCTCTGCCAAGTAAATATATTTTGTTGGATTTTGAGAAAATCGGTTGTGGACCAACACCATAAGAATAAAAATTTGTACTAAAATTTTTAATATTTAGATTTGTATCAAGTTTTATCATACGTGGATTAAGTCGATAGGTATCAGAACCAGATAGATAGATATCAGAATCATTTATGAATATTGAGAAATTATATTGTTTATCTTGGTAGAGTGCTATAACAGATCCAACACTGTCTATTTTATAATTTTGTAGTATTCTATATTTTGTTAAAATGTGTTTATACATTGTAACAGTTTTGTTGTTGACAATTTTATATTCAGATGTTGTACTTTGAACATATAAAGAATTTTTGTATTTGGTAGATTTCAATTCAGAATTTTCAAAATAGCCATAACCATAATCATATGGTAAAAATTTGTTATTGGCTTTGTTGGTTGAAATTATATCACCATTTAGTGGATTTATTACCATATTTTTCACACAACGTTCATTGGGCTTTGTAACAATTTTACCTGAGTCAATAAGAACCCAATTTACCATCACATAGTTTTGTATGGTATCAACCATATACATCAAATTCAATTTACCATTATTGTATGAGAAATCAACGAGATCGCAATTTTGGTAATATTTGTCTGTTCTTTGTACCTTCAGAATATTTGTATTCCAGACTGTAACCCCATCAACGATTTTAAATATTGAGAAATTATAAAGACTGTCTTTTTCAGAGATTACTGTGTTGTTGAAAATACCACCCCTATACTTGGCTTTTGATAGATAATATCTTTCGTTGCCAACTTCTATGACTTTCTGAATGTTGATACCCAAATAATCTTTTTGAATCGATTCATTAGAAACTTGTGAGAACATCTGATTTGATACCATAATTGATATCAAGATTGCGATTACTTTAGAGAGATTTTTCATTTTATCTTTGTTTATATAAATAATATAGCAAAAATCGTGCCAAAATAATTTAATTTAATTTAGTTATTATCAACATGTCAAATTGTCATGACAAACTGTCAATCTGTCATGCTGTGGGAATTATTTTGTCGTGACAGATTTGTTGTTATCATATCCAACCATAGCAATTTCTTGCAAGAATTGCTTAATGTTTTTATATAGCTGTGATTCGGTATTGAAATGTAAAACGACAGTAGCATCTATTCTACAATATGTGTAGCCAGTTGTGCAATTGGTGATAAATTCTATATCCGTGTCTTCTATTGAAAAAATATTTGTTGTCACTGAAAAATCTGTTGCGTTTTCTATATTAATATCATGTTCGTGTGATATCAATCTCTCGATCAAAGTCTGAATTCTTGTTATCTTTGGTTTCATATTTCTATTTTGACATTTTGGAAATAAACAACGGAATCGTCAATTATTCTGAGAAGAGATTGTTTCTTTTTATCGGGGAGTTCTGATTCTTTAACAAGCTTTATTGAGAGTTCAAATTGTTCCTGTTCTACCAAGCCTTCATAATCGGAGGTGTTTGGAGATGATAAAAATTGTAAATTTATATCGTGTTCTATATAAAATTTATTAGCTACAGCTTTTATAATAGGGATATGGGCTTCGTTTGTTGTTATGAAATTGACATATTTATAATTTTCAAATTTCAAGCTTTCTATGCAGATCTGGATTTGTTTATTTGTATTAAATGATACATCGAAATGTAAATTTATCTTTGGTACTTTGTGTGATTTTTTAGCCATATAAAAACAATTTTGACCAAACAATTGTTTGGTCAAAATTTTATATTAGGAAATTGTTATGGTTTCTTATAACAATCTATATGAATCTCTATCATAAGAATTCTGAGTAACCGATACAGATTTATTTAAATTACTAATAAGTTGTGATATAGTTTTAGGGTTTTTATTTATCTTACTATCATATTCATTACCTGTTAAAAGAGTATAACTAAAATGATTAATCAGTTCATCCAATGTACCAGTTGTTTCCCTGTCCCTATCTTTTCGTGTTTTAACAATAGTATATGTTGATTGTGTCTTTGATTCTTATACTCTAAATTTTGAAAGTCTTGTTGGTTTCAAAGATTCAACAATTTTAAGAAAATATTCCATTCTAATTCTATCTATATTTTCTTTTTTATCGAAAGTGTCTATATAATCTCTCAATTCTGATATTGAGACATCAGCATCTTTATAATATTTCAAATCTCCAGATTTATCACAATAATCCATAGATATAAATGATATTTCTGTGTTGTCTTCCAAATTGTCTATATGTTTTTAATCTTTCCTAAATTTTGAAAGTCTTGATTCTTTGATTTTTCCACCATTTTTATAAGCTTCAATTTCTTCTTTAGAAAAATCCGATATTATATCAGAAGATTTTGGTGCACCTTCAAGGGAAGTTAATTTATTATTATAACAATGAATCTCTCTACATTCTTTTGGTACAAATTTCAATGTGGTCAATTTATTGTTGTAACAATCAAATTCTGTGCATTCTTTTGGTGCAAATTCTAATGAAGTTAATTTATTGTTGGAACAATTGAAATACCAACATTTTTGTGGTGCACCCACTAGCGAAGTCAATTTATTATGTGAACAATAAAACCCAACACATTCTCTTGGTGATCCTTTTAATGAAGTTAATTTATTTCTTGAACAATCAAAATCACGTACCACAATTCCAAATTGAACTGGAATTTCTACTAATTTTTTGTTTGATATTTTTACAGTACCATCAACATCAACTGTTAGATCATCATTGATTGTGTAATTTTTGATTCTCATTTCGTCAAGCCATGCTTGAATTTCTTCTTTGGTTTTTAACATAATGTTTTTGGTTTCTATTTTATTTAATACAAATCATCAACACCAACACCTTTCATATTTTCATGGAATTGCGATGGATCAAAGAATGTTTGAATTCTTGTTGTGTCATCGAAATATCTACCAAGAACTTCTGAATCTGTCATCAAAATTCTATCCTCTGATTCTTCATTCAAGAAATAAACACCAGAATATTGAGTAAAAAATATTCTATCTCCAACCTTGAGGCTTTTAACATTGTCACCGATTGATTCTATTGTACCAGAATTTGGTCTGTGTTGTCTTTGTGAACCAAATATATTTATGAAAATACCAGATTTTGTTGTGATTGGTTGACCGTCTTGAACAACAATTATATTATTTTTGAGAGGCTTCATATTGTGAAAAACAATTTTGACCAAGTAATTACTTAGTCAAAATTGTAATAAAGATTATTTTAAAAGTTTCTTTTTATATTCTAAATTTCGAAAGTCTTGTTGGTTTTAAAGATTCAACAATTTTATCATCATATGACCCGCCCCCATCTTCTACACGTTGCAAGACATATTCTTTCAATTGATCTAAATGTTTTCTGTTGCCTGTTTCGGCTTTATAGAATAATTTCAAGTTGGTATACCAACTTGTTGCTTTGTATTCTTTACCACCAACTTTTGCTATAAAATTGACACAAGGTAAATGATCATCAGTAAATTCATCAATTATTTCTATAGAATCTATTTTACCACCGTTTTTAAGTGCTTTGGCAAAATCGCTTGCTATATCATAATCATCTATGAATTGTTCAAATTCATCTTCGTCTGTTATTTCTGGCATCTCTTTCTTTGTCTCCAAATGATTTGAAATAATTTTAGCACCTTTCGGTGCACCTTCAAGTGAAGTTAATGGGTTATTGGAACAATCAATTCTTTCGCAGTATTCAGGTGCACTTTCCAATGAAGTCAATTGATTATTGCGACAATCAATTGACTCACAGTGTTTTGGTGCACCTTCAAGCGAAGTCAATTTATTATAACCACAATGAAAATGTACACATTTTTCTGGTGCAAATTCAAGCGAAGTTAATTCATTATCTACACAGTTGAAAACTCTACATTCTCTTGGTGATCCTTTCAAAGAGGTTAATTTGTTACCATAGACCGAAAAAATATCTTTTACAACCCCGAATTGAACAGGGATTTTTGTTAATTTTCTCCATAATAGTCCAACACCGTCAACACCATCAACGTCAACTGTTAAATCACTATTTATAGTGTAATTTTTAATCTCCATTTTATCAAGCCATGCCTGAATTTCTTCTTTAGTCTTTAACATAATGTTTTTGATTTCTATTTTATTTAATGCCAAATATTCTCTATGTTTCTATAGGGTTGTGATATAACTGTTTGGTGATAACTATTTTATCTCTTTATAAGAAACCAGACATAAATAGATATATACATCAATAAAAACATCCCTAAAATGAATATAGCAATCAAAAATAGTATTTTATTGAAAGATAGCATGGAAGCTATTGAAAAGATCTCAGAATCTCAGTCAACCTTGATGGCAAAGAGCTATTATACCTTGGAAAAATTAAAAAAAACCAATAAAGAATTCAGAGAGTTCCTAAACACAGTAAATGATAAACGAACTAACTAAGGAAATATTACTAATGGTAATTATTTTTATCTATGGATCTAGCAAAACAACACATCTATCTTGTGTATGATATTCAAAACCTTCGGACACATTTAAAAATAGGCGAGATCCAAATTCTTATCCATAAAGAGACGGAGATAGAAAAATGGAAAAATCCAAACAACTACAAGCACCAAGCTTTGGATATCTGGATTGAAGAACATAATGAATATCTTAAAAACGATTTGGTTGCATTTTACACTGGTGATTTGATACCATTTCTATAATTACTGTCAACATCAGCTAAACTAATAATTATTATATTTATTTCTTGGTGTTTTAGTTTTTTATTTAACAACCACACCCCTCTGATATGTTATTTGAATCTTTACCTATTGTTTCAGCACCAAGAATTTCCAGATTTGCTGATTTGTCGTTTTTGTTTAGAATTTCAATATTCTCTATTGGCATATCATACGAAGTCAAAAATAAAGTCTGATCCATCTTTAAAAATTTCTTTGCATTTATAGTTGAAAATTTACCAGATATGTTCATTATATCTATATTAAAAGATTGTGATGATGAACTCAACAAAACACCATCCATAACACCTGTTATAATAAAATTTGGTGTTATGACCATATTCGAAAGATCTGCACCAGATAAATCAAATTTTATGTTGTAAACAAAGAAATCAACTGTCTTTGAAATTTCAATGTTTATTGTTTTATTACCCAAAGTATCTTGTTCATAAACCGCCACAAAAGGAACTTCAAATTCTGGATAATTAACTTCGTTCGAAATTGAAGAATCAGACAAATCTCTCCAAGTATAGGGGTTTGATAGCCAAGATGTGTAGGTTTGTTGGTCAACGACAATAATAATCCATGTTATAGAATCTAAATCAAAATCGTTTTTTATGGAAAATACACCACTAACGTCTGATTGAGTAGAATTTTGGTTTGAAATCGTAAAATTCAATTTGAATTTATAATTTATAGCATGGGTATTTCTTGTATATTTTGAAATGTAACGATATTTCAATTTATCTTTAGATTTTAAAAACAACATCCTGATGTCATCCTCAAAATTGGTTAAAACTATGCTTGAATTTGGTTTTATGTTAATAGTCTTCTTGGAAACATTAGAAATATCATAAGAAATACCTGTTAGATCAATACCATCATAAACATTTCCGTTTGAATTATATTTTAATTTATTTGCCTCGAAATATGCTTTATTGTCATCACATGTACATACACACAATGTGTTTACAGTATTTTTATTGTCTAAATTTATAAGCATAAAGAGGATTTTAAATATATAATGAAAAATGACAAGAGCAGAGTTTATTGAGAAAATAAGATCGGATGTTTCAGAGGATTATAGCATATCTCTTGCATTGAAACCAAAAAGAATTGACACAATTGTTAATAATACCTTAAGACATTTTTGGCAACATTACGAACCTGCTACTCAAACTGAATATATCATACTTGATGTTAAAATGTTCCAAACAGAATCTTTTAAAAACACAAGGAGAATAAAATTACCATCTTGTGTAAGAGCTGTTTATGAATGCAAAGAAACTAATGGTGGTCTTTTCATAAATAACATAAATCCAGATTATAGAAAAACAGGCAATTTTTGGGGAACTGCAGTAATGGGTAATTCAGATAATATGGTTTATGCTGTTACTGCTCAATTCTATTATGATTTCACAAGAAAATTCATATTAAGAGATATTGGTTTTGATTATAATGATCTTTCAAATGACCTTTTGATACAAGGTAGAGATCCAAACATAGATGTCATACTTGTAGCAAGAATAAATCTTGATGAAGAGGATGTTTTCAATTCAGATATTTTTTACAGATATGTAAGAGCAGAGGCCAAAAAATCTCTCGGAACAATAGGCTCCATATTCGATTTTAAATTGATCGGCGAAACAACCTTGAATATTTCACAAATAAAAGATGATGGCAAAGAAGAGCTAGCTGAATGTAAAGAAGAGATAAAGAGGAATAATAGTGGTGGTGATTTCTTTATTGTTGGTGACCAATTCATATATTAAAATGATCACCAACAATAAAGAAATTTATTTTCTAAATTTTGAAAGTCTTGATTCCTCAATTTTACCACCATTTTTATAAGCTTCAACCTCTTCTTTAGAAAAATCTGATATTATATCAGCAAATTTTGGTGCGCCTTCTAAAGAAGTTAATTCATTCCATGAACAACTAAAATATTGACAATATTTAGGTGAACCTTCAAGAGAAGTTAATCTGTTATAAGAACAGCTAAATTCTTTACATTCTCTTGGAGAACCTTTCAATGAAGTTAATTTATCATTGTGTGAACAATCAAACCATTTTTTAACAACCCCAAATTGAACAGGGATTTCTGTTAAATCTTTTTCCGTGATATTAACATATCCATCAACATCAACTGTTAAATCTTTATTGATCTTGTAATTATTGATACCCATTTCATCAAGCCAGGCTTGAATTTCTTCTTTATTTTTAGCATAATTTTTTGATTTCCACCTTATTTAATACAAAAATAGTTCCAAATTCAAAATCTGACAGATTGTCATGTCATTATGGTAGATTAAATTTTTTGAAACCTTTGGTATAATCATCTTGTTTCCGTGAATCTCGTGATTTTTGTATTTCCTTGTCTGTAGTTTCTATCAACAATTCTTCTGACTTAATTATTGGTTCTATATTTTCAAATTTGTCTTGGTATTCTATCATCAGATCTTCATCCTTTGTTTGATTGATGTGATTCACCCATTCCTGCTTAAATTTTTCGATGGTTATATCATTTTCTATTTTTTCTATGGTAGGTAGAATTATTTCAAAAGCTTTTAGTTCTGTGGTTTCCAATTTTTCTTCTTGGTTCTCCCTTGGAGTCGTTTCTTCTATCTTTCCAACACTATAATTTCTATTTTCAGAAAATTCTCTATCTTCTATCTCTTTGTTCTCTTTAAGTATTTTATCTATCTGATCCCTAATATCATATTTTATGTGTTCAGATAATGTTTCTTCATTTTGCTTTTTGTGGGATTCATCCATATTGTCCAAAGCCTCATTATATCTTCTGTTTAGATCCTCTCGATCTATTTGCCATGGTGATGGTGTCGATTCAGATTTTGGTGTTTCCTCTTTCTTCAAGTATTCTGTCAAAGATTTGGTTAAAAATAAAGAAAGTGTTGGTATTGGAACACCTATTATAAACGAAAGAATAAAAATATTTATATCTGAATCTCGTGATTTCCCAACTATTATATCTAAGAATCTCAAAGCATGATTAACAAAATTTTCATCTGTTGCTGTTTTGGTTAATATGAAATCAAAAGAATAAAAGACATTGCCCACATATTGCATAATTGTAATAAGAATAAAGGCAGACCAAACATAATATGGATTAAGTCTATTCATTATTACAATAGCATAAAGTGTTGCAATTGAACAAATTTCATATATGATAGCAATTGTAATAGCAAGAACAAGGGAATTACCAAGTTTCAAAAATTCTATCAAGTGAAATCCTGATATGACAGAAGAGGTTAACGGCACTGATATGAAAAGTGCAATTATAATATTTTTAACTATGTTTTTATTCATAATAATTTTAAAACAAGTGAAGCACAAACAATATTGTTTGTGCCTCATTTTTATGTTTGGTTATATTGTTGGTTTCCTTTTATTTTTGGATTAGTCAAATTTTTCTTCCAGATATTCTGAAAATTCCTTAATAACACCAATGTTTTCTATTTTATTTAATACCAAATGGTGAATATTATGGTGAAACTGTCACAGTTTTTGATACAATATATGGTTCAAGAGCATTACAAAGATTTGATGCAACACCACCACTGACAGGCAACTTTGCATCGATGATAGTAGCTAAACTTCTAAATAGTAACATTACACCCTCCGCCTTGGCAACACTGAATATGGGATTTGAAGCAAGTCTTACTCTACCACCATTTATGTGAGCAAGTTCCGTATTTAATGTTATGTTATTAACACTTGATATTGAGGTCGAATTATTAGTTACAATGTCAATATCTGGACCATTTAGTTCTATTGAAGAGGTCGAATCTTTATGATTTATAACAATATTATTATTTGGCTTCATAATAAAAGTAGAATCCTTTATATTAATAACCAAACCGTCCAATTTTGTATAGAAAATTGCTGTATTTTCCTCTTCATCATATGAAATTATTTTCGCATTTTCATATGACGATTTAACAAGATTTATAAGATTTTGAGGAACTTCATTTATACCAAGGTATTTTGGATGATAAAGATCTCCATCAAAAACAACTCTAACAAGTGTGCCAACTTTAGGTACTGAATAATTGCCACCACCAGATTTTGAACCAAATTGTGATGAAATTGGTGAAGCCCAGGGTAAATCTTTGGTTGAAATTTGATTCTTTAAATCTTCCGCAAATCCAAATATACCAAAAACCCTAACTTTGCATCTAAATTTGAATTTGGGATCGCTTATATCTTCTACTCTACCAAGATAAACCTCTTTGTATAAATCATCTTGATATAGCAAATCGTCAAACTGATCCATTTTTATTCTCTAAATTTTGAAAGTCTTGATTCTTTAATTTGATTACCAATAATTTTTGCATCACCAAATCTTGATTTTTTCATTATAACAGATTTTGGTACAGAAATTTCCTCTATATCGTTTTGTTCACATCTGACAATTTGGATATTTGGTGGTAAATCAAGATTTTCTATCATATTGTTTGAACAAGTCAAATATTTAACTGACTGTGGTAATGAAAGTTCTGTTAATCTATTTTGGTCGCATTGTACTTCAACAACACCATCTTGTAAATCAAGTTTTCTTAATTTGTTATTAAAAACAATAAGGGTTCTAACAGATTTTGGTATAGAAAGCTCTGATATGCTGTTTGTTGAACAATCAAGATATTTAATACCATCTGGAAGATCCAAACTTTTGATTCTGTTTTTATAACAAGAAAGCTCTATCATCGTATTTGGTACGGCAAGTTCTGTCAACGAGTTGTTCGAACAATACAACTCTGTCACCCCCTCTGATATGACAAGATTTGTTAGTTTGTTGTCAGTGCACATAACATACACCACTGATTTTGGCACAATGAGTTCTGTTAATTTGTTGTAATCGCAACAAACTTGTGTAACACCCTCTGGTATGGTAAGTTCAACCAAATCTTTATTTGAACAACTCAACCAAGCCTTTTCATCTGATTTTATTTCATCTTTGTTATTAAAGATAATTTTTTGATCACGTGTTAGCCCATTTGTAATATCAAATTCTATTGTTTCGCCGTTTTTGTCTTTGCCTATCGCCTTAAACATACATTTATTTATTTATTTATTTATTTATTTATTTATTCTATAACACGAATCCGATTATTTTATTTAAAACACCACCGATTAAATTTATCAGAATTCCATTGTATTTCATTAAAACCAATATCGAGATTGTTAACAAGAAAATGCTTTTTATCAGAATCCACCAACTTAAATATTGTGGTTGTGGAACATATTTTACAAGAAAAACTATTTTCTCATCATCTTCATCATATTTTTCATATTCAAATCTGACTATGCCAGATAAACCTAAAACAACTGTACATTCAGAAAGTTTATCATATCTCGAATTTATCATATCTCGATAATGTCTATCCGATAAACCCGCTTGGTATTCAACAAATCCATACATAACACCAATGGGTGAAATCTCAAGATCCAAAGAATCCCACAAATCTTTGTAATCTTCTTTTATGAATTTAAACATTTGTTTTGTTTGATAAAAATTCCAAATATCAACAAATATACCAAAAAAAGAAAGAAAGATCGAATAAAAGAAATTTTTCATGTTTTTTATAAAAAGAACTTGGAATTTAGTTTCTGATTTATTTTGGAAGCAACGCTTCGATTTGTTTTACTTCATTACATTTCGTAAAACTTCATCTTGCTCTCCCACCCCCACACCCATGTAATTGTCCAATTTGTGCAAGTTTCAGAAAATAAAATAAATCTTGTTTTATATGATTTAAAATCCAAAGTGTTTTCTTTTAAAGTTAAGATTTAGTCTTCGTGGAGTGCCGTAGATATGTTCCTACTCAACCCACCCTAACCACCCACGTTATATCCCCTCTTCGCAACAGTTTCAAATCGATATCCAAAGAATAAAATAAATTATAATTCGTTCTTATTTTGGTGAAACTTTTTAAAATTTGTTTATTAAAGGTTTTTTCTTATTTTTGGGATATCCATATATTAATTTGTTGAAACTTTTTAAATTCCGATTTATATTAAATTTATGAAAATAACAGGACTGTATCACAGTAGAGATTTAGATGGCTATACATCTGGTGCTATCATTAAAAGAAAATATCCAGAGGCAACAATGATTGGGTGGGATTATGGACAGCCAATTCCAGATATTAAAGATCAAGATCTGGTAATAATGGCTGATATATCATTCCCAATGAACGATATGCACCTTTTATCAAAAAATAATGGTGGTAATTTCGTTTGGATTGATCACCACATTTCTGCTATAAATGATTATAAAGCTTATCTTGAAGAATATTCTGCTATTATAGATGGAGAAACATTCTTAAAAGATTCAAATCTGAAAACAACAAAATCGGCTTGTGAACTTTGTTGGGAATTTTTCTTTCCAGATGAAAATATGCCTCTTGCTATAAATTATCTTGGTGTCTATGATACTTGGAGAGAAAAAGGTACTGAAAGATGGAACTGTGAAATTGAACCTTTCCAATATGGTATGAGAATTCTGTGTGATTCACCAAAAACATTCCCAGACGAAATTTTTAACAATGATTTAGAATTCAACAAATCAGTTATTTCAAAAGGTATAACAATACTTGATTTCATGGACAAATACAATCAGGAACAATGCAAACACGCTTTTGAATCAGAAGTTTTTGGTAAAAAAGCAATATGTTTAAATACAACAGGTCTTGGTTCAGCAGTTTTCTCAAGCAAATGGAATCCAGATGTTTATGATATTATGATTGTTTTTAAATTCGATGGTAAGAAATGGAAATTCTCAATCTATACAGAAAAAGATGATATTGATGTTTCCAAATTTGCTAAATCAAAAGGTGGTGGTGGACACAAAGGGGCATCTGGCTTTGAAATTTCTGATATAACAGAGATTTTCCCACAAATAAGCGATGATATGGATTTAAAACAAATATACTGGTGAAAAAGAGAAAGACAATAGATGAAGATTTTAAACCTTTGACAATAAAACCATATGTTGTGATCATAGCAATCTGGCTAATTTTGTTTTATATCTACAATTTTCTATGAAATTGGCTGATGAAATTTGTAGATATTTACCAAAAACAGTTATATCTTCTCCATACGATGTTGGGTTACCAAATTCTTTCATAGGAAATTTTGAGGCTGACTATTTTAAACTATCTAAAGCACAAATTCTTACTGAATATGAAGTTAAAATATCAAAATCTGATTTCAATAACGATTTCTTGAAGACTTGCTATAAATCTAATAAACACAATCTCATTAAAGATGGTAAAAGGTGTAACAGATTTTATTTCGTTTGCCCAAAAAATTTGATAAAAATATCAGAAGTGCCAGAATATTGTGGACTCATCTATTATGAAAATAGAAATTTTTCCACAATCAAAACTGCACCACTAATAACAAAGAAAATTCTTATGAAAAAGGAGGATTTGTTTTATAAAATTTCTTTGAGAGAGAAGGCTTATAGGATAAAATTGTTTGACTTACAAAGTAAATACAAAAAGTTAGAGAAACAGATCAATGATAATAAATCTAAACGATAGTGGTGAACAAATAAATTCAAAAGCAAAATCCACAATTTTACAAGGTTTAGAAATTCTATCGCCAGATGTTGATCCTCTTCTATCAGAATCTATTCTAGACAGCATTACCAAATCAGAACTTTCAAAAATAGATTCTCTGCCGAACGCTAGTATAGATTTGTGTGATATAGAAATCCAAAAAGAAATTTCTATCCCAAAAACAGATGTTTGTGATTTACAAAATCCCATCCTAAAAAAACAATCAGATATAAAACAAGAATTGTTGGCTTCTGGAGTAGATTTAGATAATATATTATACAATCTAACAGAAGAACCAAAACAAGATCCATGTGTAGATTCTTATATAAATGATTTAAAAACATTATCAAACAATCTATACAAGGAATCTCTAAAATTACAAGATTATTATAAAATTTTAAACGACAATTTTGATCATTTCATAAAGATTCAGTTTCCCATACTTTTAAAATCTTATTTTTTAATATTTCTTTCAAAATCAGAGAATAAGAATGACATCTTAATAAGAATAAAATCTAAAATAAAAGATTATTTCACAGAAGACCCAAATTCTGAATATTCTGATAATAATGAATTTTATAATTTTTATTCAAACATATTGAATTTAATTTCTGAATATTCAGAATTTTATATAGATCCGACTAAAAAAGGATCTATAATAGTTGATATACAAGCATTTCTCGGCAAGAATACTGCCCTAAATAGAAAACACAACAATTTTTTATCAGATATTGACAGTAATATTTTTGATTTGAATATTGACTATAATAATTTTAAAATAGATTTCAAAAATAATCAATCAAATACCTTCAATACATTTTTAAATGTTGGATTCAGAGGACCAGATCAGGATTCTGCTTTAAATATAGAAAAATTTTTTCTAGATAACAGGACAATAAGAGCAGATTCTATCAGAAATCTTGATATAAATTCTTATTCTGAATTTTTAAAATCAAATATAAAGGATTTTGTAGAATTCTTTAATACTTTGATTTCCTATAAAATATCTGATACTTCTATTTATACTGATATTGAAAACTCTCTCTATGAAGATTTAGAAAATTCAAATATTAATTTCAAAAAAATATCAAATGCTTTAGAATCTATAAATAATATACAAAATCCAGAATACGCCAAAAAACAGATACTTAACATAAAGAAATGTGGTGAGACTATACAGATACCAATCACAGAAGATATTGATATCAAAGAAGATATTTCAAAACAAGGTGAATCTTCATATTCTCAATCTGACATAACAAGGATTTCTTATTGGAGACAATATGCAAAATATCTTACATTAACTTCAACAGCCTTACCAAACACTTGGTCTGTTGGTTTAATTCTCCCCAATGGCACTAGAGTTCCACTACCAACAATATACATAGCTGTTGTAGCATTTTATTTTGCACCAGTTTTAACAGTGGTGTTTATAACAATAAATGGTATTGTTATATTACCAACAATTTATCAAATCCATCAAATACCACTTGATGAAGCAAGATCGCTGATTCTTTTTGGCACTAAAGGCTCTAATATAACAATAAGACAGAAAAAAACAGGTAACGAGATTTTGAATTTGCCTGTTATAAAGGGGGTTAATATTGATCCAATATCAAGTCTTATTTTACCTTTCAAAAAAGACGATTTACCTATTCTGGAAAGAATGTCTTTAAGAAATATCGTGTTCTTGAATTATTTGAGGATGTGGATAACTAATATTTCATCATATATGGGATTATAAAGAGAAGCCAGGATGCTATTGCCCTGGCTTCTAATGATCTGTTATCTGCGTCCCTACATAGATGTGGAATTGATAACAGATCGGGATAGAAAAAGCGTCTTATGGCGGTAATCGCAGACGAGATTTCATAATCTTTATGTTTTCGTTGTGTTAAAGTTTCAGAATTCCTCTGATAAATCCTCTATCATATATTTATATTTTTGATCCCAAAAATCTTGATCACATAGAAGCAATAATCCATTTTCTTCCATATATACAACTGTTTCACTAAGTTTAGAGATTTCATCAAGAATTTCCTTTAGATTACCGACATTCTTGAATATGAAACCAGTTGAGATTTCCTTATCAGATAGAAATTGTAGGATCTCTTTTAGATCTATGGAGAATTCCTGATCAAAAGGGTTCTTCATTTTGGGGTATTGTTTTATACCCACATAAAACAAAAGATTGTCTCTATCAAAATTCGCTGTTATTGGTGTTTTTATTTTATCTGTTTCAAGAGCAAATAAGCTATAAGTTAAATTATCATCAACTACGTTCCACATAATTTTAAATTATTTATGATAAAGTATTTATTTCTTCAAGTATCCTAAGTTTCTCAAGGATTGTATCTTTGCCATAGCCATGTGGCTTGAGGAGTTTCTTTTCAACAATTCTCAAATCTTCCCTTAATTCAAGAATTCGTATCTGATCAATCAAAATCGGACAACTTTGCGGTATTGGTGTTCTACTATCTGTATCACCATCAACTTCTTTTGATGATTTTTCACAAACATAAACAGATTCACTAAAAGATTCACCACTATATTTACAAAATTTACATTCTGAACATGATGATATTTGGGTAACAATATTGACTTTAATCATAACAATTTGTTATTCTGTCGTTATAGTTTCCTCTGGTACATTGTTGCTTGATTTACCAGATTTCTTGATGTGGTCGGATTGTATCTTACCTCTACAATCTGACCAATAGATATATCTACTCCCATCCACAAATCTATACATGGTGCAACCATCGTGTTCAAACAACTTCTCCACAGTAAAGTTTCCATTTTTAACCGTTGATTTTAACCGTTGATATAGGCTCTTCCTTACAAGAAACTGCAATAAACAGTAAACCGATTACTATCGACAATTTTTTCATATTATTTGTTTTCTAATTTCTTTTTATCTGCTTTAACTACATTTTTAACCCTTTGGTAAGTTAATTCAAGATCTTTAGCAACTTCACTTATGCTTTTGCCAGAATTTAACAATTTTCTTATTTTGTCATTTTTTGTCTCTCCTTTTGGTGCTTTTGGCTCTTGAGAATTTGTAATTTTTGATTGAGATTTTGTGAAAGATGCCAAAATATCTTCAATATTTGAAGAATTGAAATCTTGGTTGGATGTTTCTGAAACTTTCTTTGCTATTTCCCACCCTTTCTTAGAATCTTGATATCTTTTACCAAGAGATAGTGCCAAACTTCTAACATTGTTTGGTTGAAAGTTTAAAACTTCTTGTGTCAATTGAATTTTTGCTGTTGTTGCCATGATTTTTGCTTTTTAAATTTTTAGAATGATTTATTAAATTCCTTATATAAATTATTGCAAAAATCGTGCCAAGTTTTATAAATTATCTTTTGATACATTGGAAAGGTTTCATTGACATGACAAACTGACATATTGTGTCAGTTTGTCATGTCAATTTTTTGATTATTGATTCCAAATTTGCAGTTTTTGGTTTTTTACCTTTGTCAAATAATATTTCTAAACTTGTTATAGTTCTATATCTTTCTGTTACAATAATTTTGTATCCAACATCATCTAAATTGAAACAAATATAATGGTGCTTCCACATAGATTTTATTTTATTCTTACCCTCGATCCTTTTCGTTTTTATACTAGATTCCAATAGAGCTTTATAAATAATTTGAACCAGTTCTTTTCTTTTATCATAAATAGAAACTTTTTCCATAATATAATTATATAAAAATTTTGAATTAGTTTCAAAGTTATGGAGTATAGAAAAATGATGAATAGCATATCCCCAGTTGATGGAAGATATGCAAAAAAATTGGAAAATGTTAACCAATATTTTTCAGAGATAGGAATAATAAAGGCAAAAATATTGGTTGAAGTTGATTATTTGGAATTCATATCAACAGAATTTTCAAAAGATTGTGATATTGAAAAAATAAGAAAATATATACATAGCCTCGAAGATTTTTTGTTGTATGACAATATCAAAATGATTGAATCTGTAACAAAACACGATACAAAAGCCATAGAATATTTCTTGAGAGAGGTTCTTACCGATACGGACCAAAAACATTTAATACCTTTCATACATTTTGGCCTGACATCACAAGATGTCGTAAGTTTTTCATATAATTATAATATCTTAAATTTCAGAGTTGAATTATTTGAACCGTTGTTTAGAAGTTTAACAAGAAAGATGCTTGATATTGGACAAGAAAGATTTGAAAACAGATTTATAACAAGAACCCATGGGCAACCAGCTATCATAGCAAATTCTTTTAATGATGAAGTTTTTGTTTTATATAGAGATAGAATAAAAGCACAATATTTAAAACTTGAGAGGATAAATCAAGAAGTTAAATTTGGTGGTGCTATTGGCAATCTCGATGCACACTATACTGTGAAACCAACAAATTGGGAATCAAAAATGAATGATTTCATGAAAAATTTTGGTTTAAAAAGACAAATCCGTACGACACAGATAGAAAATTATGAACATTTGGTCGAGTATCTCGATATAACAAAAAGAATCAACAATATCTTAATAGATTTCTGTAGAGATTTTTGGTATTATATTTCAATTGGATATATTAAAATCAAAAAAGATGAGAATTCTATTGGTAGTTCAACAATGCCCCAAAAAATAAATCCTATTTTGTTTGAAAATGCTGAGGGGAATCTAGAATATGCAAACTGTCAAATATCTTTCTTATCTGATAAACTTCTGAAATCAAGATTACAAAGAGATTTGACAGATTCAACTGTCATGAGAAATATTGGTGTTGTATTTAGTCATTGTGTTTTGGCTTATGAAAATATTATTGATGCAATATCAAACACATCACCTAATATTGATAAAATGGAATCTGATGTTCAAGAAAATGGTCAAGTTCTATCAGAAAAAATTCAAACAATTTTAAGATTTTACGGTCATAGTGATGCATATGAAATTATAAAAGGTCTATCAATGGGTGAAAAAATACCGATGTCTGAAATGCAGAATAGGATAGATGATATAATCAATGAAAACACATTTGTCTCTATTGTCAAAACTAATACACCATCTTTTAATAAGGAAACAGAGGAATATTTAAAGATCAAAGAATTAATAAAATCGTATCAAATATAAGGAAAACAATATTTTTACACAAGAATGATATACTCTCTGTGGAGATATTTGATGGAGAGAAATATGGCAAATTCTTTAAAACAGAATCTAGAAAAAACATATTTTCAAGGAAAATTGCTTCTTATAAACTTGTATCAGATTATCCAGGCTTTCAGCCAGTTAATGTGTCTCTAAATTCTTTTGAATCTGTTATGAATAAAAATATGCTTAAATTAAAGGAACCTGGTATTATCCTGCAATTTAATAAAGATTTGGAAGCATTCACCTTGCCTATGGTATTGGTCACAATGAAATCTAGTGGTAATATTAAACACGATTTCTTGGTAAAAGATTCTTATGATGAAGCAGTGAAAATTGGTGGGGATATGTTATTAGGAGGAGAAGGTTTTATTAGAATAGATGTTGATAACGACAATATTTATATTGCAAAATGATAGTAAGAAACAACAATTTGATAGACAAAACCATAAGTTTAGATCTTTCACCAAACATAAATATAAATTTAACAAAAGATGAATATGATAATCTTGTTAAATCTTTGTGTCAGTCGATGTCTGAAGAAATTGAACAATCTCACAAGAGAGAACAAAAATCTCTAAATAGGAATAAGCAGGTTAGTGATTTAATAGAAGATGTTAGGAATTTCTTTTATGATTGTGATGGTTTCTGTATTAAAAGAGATTTAACAGAATTAAAAGATCAAAACTTACAGGTTATACTTGATAAATATGATGAACTTCTTGGCTTTTAATTTTTTGATGATAAAGCACCTGCTTCGTGCATAGATACACCATTCTTGAAAAGATAACTCAAATGTTCATATTGTTTTTTTGAACATTTCTTTTCTTTTATTATCTCTTTGACTATATTTGTGAAAAATCTGTTATTCACATTATTGTTGTATTTGTTAGGTAAAGAATTGAATTTCTTAACAATATCTGAAATTTGTGTACTAGAAAATGTAATAATTTCCTTATCTGCGGCAATTCTTTTTGGTGTTTCTTGTTTCAAATCAGAAATTATGGTAGTACTAACGGGAGCAAAATTGAGATTTTCAAAATTGTTGTATTTACAATATAATCTTTCACACTTAGGGCAAAATTCAAGAGAGGTCAATTTGTTGTTTGAACAATAAAAGACAAAGCATTCTCTTGGTGAACCTTTTAAAGAAATTAGTTTATTCACACTACAATTGAAAAATCCATCAACAATACCGAATTGAACTGGTATCTCTCTTAAATTTCTGTGTGAAATATCAACATTTCCTTTAACATCGATAGTTAAATCCTTGTTGATTGTGTAATTTCTGACACCATTGCTATCTAACCAATCTTTAATTTTCTCTCCTGTCATATATTTTCAGCAAGTTCCCCAGCACCAAGACTTTCCTTAATATCTTCTATATCAATCTCTATACCAAACAATTCACACCATTCTTCCAAATTACCAATATCAGCACCAAATCTTTGGACCAAATAACATTTATATGGACTATCTGGCTGAACTTCTTGCAAGACAAAACCCTGTGTTTTTAGGACAGGATTCCTAAGCAATTTTATTACAGTATATTCTTTGCCTTTTTGTATCCAATTGGTTTTTTTAACACCTTCTGGTCTATTTGAATCATCTATACATATAACCTTGCACATAACCTTCTTTTATTCAAAATCTATAAATTATTATATCCAAAAACACTTTTGGTTACAAAACAAAAATTCTAACCTATATTATATACTAAAAGTCCATAAAAGTATATGATAAATTCAACAGATCCAAGATTACTAACCTTCATAAGGTCTGGTATGTCTAAAGACATAGCATACATAGATGATCCAACTTATCTTGGTTTTACTCTGTTATTTGATTTCGAAGATTCCATCTCAACAAGATATAGTTTTGAAAATTGCTCACCTCTTTTTTCAGAAGATCCGAATAGGAATTCTGCAATAAATTATCTCAAGAACATAGGGGAGACAGGCAGAGCAATTTTAATGAAATCTTTCAAAGAGAAATTAATAAAACTTAATCGTGAATTCCCATATTATTTCCAGAAGGTATCAGGTATTGGTGATATAAATTCATTTGTGAAGCATAATGCTACGGATGCAAAGATTACCATAGAAACTTTGGATTCTATGGATTTTAGGGTGACTTCCATGATTGATGATTATATTAATGCAGTTTTTGATTTTACAAACAGAAGGCAAGTTGTTCCAGACAACCTTCTGAGATTCAAGTTTTGTATTCAAATATCTGAAATCCGCAATATCAAAATATATTCTGCAGATACTAAAACCTTTGAAAATCTCAACACAAAGGAATCATATAATGATGAGGTTGGAAACAAATTGAACATGATTATCCTTGAGTATGATTATTCCCTTTTCGATTTCAATGAATCAACTTCTTTTTCCGAAATTTTGAATACTGCACCAGATGCACATTCAAACATATTCTCCATATACCCAGGTAGACTTACTACAAGCAGAAAACTAAATTTTGCAAATTTCTTGAATCAAGTTGTTATAGATTCAATAAAAGGATCTGATTTCAATTCAAATTCTGAGTATTCAACAACAGCCCTTTCTAAACCCAAAGAAGTTAATACATCGCTTCTGTCTAGAACACAAGACAGAATAAATTCAGACATAAATGGCTATATAGCAACAGCTTTATTGAAAAAACCCACTGGTAATTTAACACTTGAATCCTTGGCAGAAAGAGGTATAAACGATGTTTTAAATCAGATAAAATATAAAATAAACAATCTTCTTCTTGGTAATATTTACACAAATACCAACACAAACGATTTATATTCTCAAATAAAAGATTTTGTCGAAGCAAAAATAAAAAAACAAAATAAAAATGTTATAGATCCAATGACTTTACCAAATCTTGACTTAACAAAAGTATCAGATATAGGAAACATTGATAAAACTAAAAAATCAGATAATTCAATACAACAGAATTCAATAGAGGTAGGAAATCAAAGTTCAAACAAAATAAATAGAACATTATTACAATCCGATATTTCAGACAACAGCATCAATTCAAAGATTATAGAGGATGCTGAAAAATCTGATAACAAGATACCCAATAAAATATTAGAAGAAACAGAATCAGATAATAGCATTGGTTCAAAATTTATTGAAAAATCTGACTCATCTGAAAATAAAATACCCTTAAAAATCGAATCTATATCAAAATCTGATAATAATATAGGTTCGAGATTCATTGAGAAATCAGAATTGTCTGAAGATCAGATTTCCGACAAAGTTTTGAAAGAAACACAATCAGATAATAGCATTGGTTCAAAATTTATAGAAAATGCCAATATTTCAAATTCAAAAATTGCCGAAAAAATTGAAAGACAAGAGCCATCAAATTCAGAAATATCAAATAAAATTATTGAAAAATCAGAAAATTCTGAATCTGGGATATCAAACAGAATCATAATAGATGAATCAATAACCAATAACAGTATTGATCAAAAATTCATCGAAAGATCAAAAAATTCTGATTCAAATATTGGTGTTCAAAATATTTTATCAAATGAACCAAGCGCTAAAAATCTTACCGATACAGATTTGGGTTTTTTTAATTTTGCCGTGTCTTCTGATTCAATTATACCAAACAAAAAAATTGAAGAGGCACAGATATCTAAGAATGATATTCCAAATACCATAATTGGAGAAATGGAGCAATCAAAAAATTCTGAGCCAGCACAGACAAATATTTTATCAAACGATAATCTTCTGAAATTATACATCAATAATATTGGTAATATAGAACAATCACCAATCGAGGAGATCATAAAAAGGGTAACTCTGGGTAGTCTCGGTAATGCAAGAGAAAGAAATGAAAGAGATAATAAAGATAACAAACCCCAAAATCAAGCTTGATGAGATTTTTGTGGATGATGCTTTTGAAGGCACAGCAGATCCATCAATATATTCTGATAAAAAATATTACAAGGCTTATGGTGTTTATGCACCAATGGCATCCATAAACAAATATGTTATGGGGAAGAACGATATAATAAGTCTTGTGATAGATTCTTCGTCTTTCTTACCAACAGTTAACATGACATTCGTTGATAAAACTGGTGTATTCTCTTCTAAATATTTTCCTTTAGATGGTGATGTTGTTTCTATTCATATTAGAACACAAAATAATAAATATAAAGGTGTCAGATGTGATTTTGAAATAATAAAAATATCTGGTACACAATCAGCATCTGACAAATTAACAGGTTCAACATATTCATTGCAAGGTGTTATGAAAATACCAAATTTGTTTGTTGACCAATGTTTCTCTTGGTCCAATTCAACTTCATTTGATGCTCTGCTAAATACTTCAAAATTGCTTGAACTTGGCTTCGCTTCAAATGAAACAAAAACCAATGATAAACAAAATTGGATTTGTCCTTTCTCAAACACCAAAAATTTCATAGAAAAAACAACCTTGCATTCGTATTTAAATGATAACTCTTTTTTCACAACATATGTTGATACAAATTATCATTTAAATTTCGTTAATGTGAATGATATTTTTCAGATTGATGCAGAGCCAATTTATGTTGACTATGTTGATTTATTCAAAACAGAAGATCAAGTGAATGATAAAAATATAGAAACCGATACTGCACCATTAATACTTAGTAATGCACCATCTTATACAAGATCGCCAAATTATGTGGCTTCTATATCTATTTTCAACAATTCTGGTGATGTGAACATAAGAAATGGTTACAGGAGATACATCCAATACTATGATGCCTCGAATATAAAATATGTTGAAAATTTCATAGAATCCTTCACCACAGATGGTGCAGAAACAAAGAAAACCAATAAAGGCAGAGAAGATGAAGATTATACAAAAAGATTAAAATATAAATATGTTGGTGAGATCGATGATGATAATGTTCATAAAAATTATAGGTACGCAAGTATTCTAAATTATCAAAATTTAGAAGATATAAATAAGACTGGTATCACAGTCGATTTACCAACATTCAACCCAACATTAAGGAGATTCATGGTAATACCCGTTGCAATATTCCACTCTTATAATGAATCATTATCGAAATCAAACAACACCAAGACAGATCAAACAGCTTCAGTGGACAATTTTTTGTCTGGTGATTATATAATAAAAGATATCAAAATAATCTATGATGGTATTAACACTTATCAAAGGCTTATTTTGGTTAGGAGAGAATGGCAAAAAGATTAATATATTATGGCTGGACCAAAGGACACCAAATCATCTGAAAACAGAAACAAAAAAGGTAATATAGCTGCACAGAAACACAGTAATTTTAAAAAGCCAGATTTAAAATCATCTTTACAAGATAGAACTGGTGCTATAACAAAAGATACTGTTGATTCTTCGAAATTCAATAAATCCATTGATTATTCAAATCGTGATATTGCAAACAACCCAGCTATAGTAAGACAGATGAATTCTGTTCAGGATAAAAATCTTGCCTATGCCTATGATGATATGAAAGAAGTTGATAAAGCACCAGCAAACACAAAAGGTGCACCATCAATATTCAATGATCTTGCCATTGTTGTTCACAGACAATACAATAATAAAAATGACTTCTTTGATACAGATGGTAAATCTGGACCATATGATAAAGCATCAAGAGAATATACGATAGATTCCTTGCTAAGAGATTTCCCATCAAAAAATGAGAAAATTGATTCAAAAGGAACTGTTCAAAATGTAGTCAGTACAAAGCCATATTTCAGATCTGATTTTCTCATGACCAAATGGTCAAGGATTCTTCCTATAAATCACATGATCACACTGAGAAGATTTCCATTCCCAACTTATGATAATTTGAAATTCGATGGTGGCAGACAATTTAAGCCAATAGCACAGGCAGTGGCATATTTTGGTGCTGACACCGAGAATTCATTAGCAGAATTATCCAAATTTGCTGGTGGTATAAATTGGGAAAAATTTGAAGCCAAAGAAAATGAAGTCGAAGGTAATGAAAAAGGATTTGATGATACACCTTTCATGGACGATTTGAAAGTATCTAAAATGAAGATACCTTTTACTGGTAAATCTGTGAATGGTAATACAGTGGCGCAAGGGTTAAAACATGCTACTGGTCTTGAACAATCAAGGGGGCAAACAGGCCTGTTTGATTTGGATCAACAAGATAGACTTCGAATGGCTCAAGATATAAATTACACAAACAAAGTTCTTGGTCCGGTGAATGTTATAACTTCCACACATATTAGAGCAAGAGGTATACAAGCAGATCAACAACAGATATCTGTTACTTTCGAGTATGATTTGGGTTCTTACAATGGAATGAATCCGAAGATAGCCATGCTTGATCTTATGTGCAATATGCTTGCACTCTGTTATAACAATGCTAAATTTTGGGGTGGTGTTAACAGATATTATCCAGATTTAAAAGCACAACAGCATTCTTTCCTTGGTGATCAAAGCAAATTCTATTCTGGTGATTATGCTGGATATATAAGCACCGTTGTTAAACAACTTGGTGATACTGCAGGTGGTGGTGGTATGAATATGCTTGGTGGTATGATACAAAATGTATTAAATGGTGATTTCAGAGGAGCATTGAACAGCCTTGGTAGTGTAGCCAAAGGTATAGGGAATTACATGGGTGATTTACAAAGAGCAAAATCAAGACCAAAAGTACTTGGTTTTAAGGCACTTTTGACTGGATTACCAATAGGTGAGTGGCACATGGTTGTGGGTAATCCATATAAACCTATCATGACAATGGGTAATTTGATCTGTGAAAGTTTTGATTTTTCATATGATGGTGAACTTTCTGTTGACGATTTCCCAACAAAATTGAAATTCATTATAAATCTTAAACATGGGAGGCCTCGTGATAAGGGAGATTTGGAATCGATATTCGCTGAAGGACAAAGAATTTATCATCCATCTAAAGGTGTAGCCGATGTAGCTAATATGTCTGCCGCTACCGAAACTGTATTTACTAAGAAATCGTCAACATCAAAGGTTGGCAATGATAAAAATAAAAATTATTTTGGCAAGGAAAAATCTGCACCACCCTTAATGGTTGCACATGGTAATCAAAGTTTGGAATTCATGAAATTTGCGAACGGTACAACCTATTGATGATTTACACCCAATGCCATTAGTAAAGCTTGTTTTAATCCATCTTCTAAAGCATCTTCATAAGATTTAAATGATGGATTAAAACATTCTTGATTCTCATCTCTGTCCTCTCCACATTGATTAAAGCTAGACCAATCCAACAATTGACATGGGTTTGTTCTAATGATTTGGAAAGAAAAACCATCTCTCCTAAAACTATCATAACCACATTTTTCTCTAAATATTGGTAGAACATAAACCTCAATATTATGAAAATCTCTAAGCCATGTCTGTAATGAAGTTTGTGTTGGTCTAAGATAATAGTCTTCTCTGCTACAGTCTTCTACTTGTATTTCACATTCTTTAAATGTAGACAAATCAAGATGACCATTATCATCAGTTTCACAATAGAATCCATTCACATATGTTGGATCTGAAGATCCAAACATGAATTCCAGTTTTTTAGCTAAAACAGATGTCTGAAATTCAATACGTCTTTCGTGATTCAAATAATTATTAGATATATCTTTCATGATTCCAGTTATCATTATCTATTTAGTGAGCATTTTCAAGCGCATATATTTACTTATCTTCCTAACTACAATACCGATTTTTATCATATTGTTTTAAGAAATTTATACAAATTCAAATTCCATTTTGCATCATCAAGAGCATTATGTTCATTATCCTGTTTAGGATAATCTTCTCTTGATTTCAAATCATATAAATATTTGTTGTCTTCAATCCCTCTAGATATACGCTCATTGTTTTCTTGTGTACCAGCAGATGCTTTTTCATCAAACGTCTGTTTCAAATCTCTACAATACATTGGAAACCCATTTGGTAAATCTATCATTCTACCAAACAAGAAACAAAATACCACCCAATCATATGAACAATAGTAAGCATAAAATTCTACATCCTTGAATTTAAAACTCGGTTTGAACAAATCTGCTGGACTTAAATCTTCATCTTCATTATATGCAACGAATTCTTTTATCTCTTTTGCTATAATTTCATTGGTCTTACCAAATTTATTAATCAAAAATCTGAAATCTTCAATACAAAATATGATTCTGTTGTCCCTTCCGAATTCTTTTAATTTTGTATCATAAGATATATGTGAGTACAATTCATACAACTCATCAAAGATTGATTTTAATACATTTTCTTTTAACCAATCATTTTTCCAAGCTTTTTCAATATCGAAATCTTTAGATATCGAATAATATTCTTTGTTATTTTCTGCAACAATACCTATCGAGATAAGTTCTATTGTGTGAACTGATCTACCCATGAGAGGTTTTGACTTGTATTCATGAAATTCAGTATCGAAGAAATATTTCATTTTTGATTATTTATTATATCTATAATTCCTTTGTTGAATTTATCGTTTTTCCAAATTGTCACACATGAACTCCATTTTGTTTCAAACATGGATGTTGTTACCATGACAATACGATTTTCATCACCGTCTTGTCTTATTTGAAAGTCACAATTTGAAGTATATGTACCAACAAAATCACCATCATCTGTGTAAATATTAAAACGAGCACCATATGGCAAAATTCCTATCACATGGTGCAAAATATCTTGTAAATATCCTATATCAGTCATGCCGTTTTATTTTTCTTTTTCTCAAGAAGTTCCTTCATATTTTTGATATCCACCTCAATCTCATCGGCATTTTTACCTGCCTCAACTCTACCAAAAAATAAATCAAAAATTATTTCTCTCATAACAGAAGATTTTTCTTTTGTGAATATTGCTCCAGACACAGAATTTACCATTGTATCATCAATATTTTGCCTTGTACCATCTTTGTGGGAAATATAGGTCTTTGAATTTTCTTCTCTCATACCAAGATAGGTATCTAGACCAGAATTTACCATCATTTTTATTGATGGAAACAAACTCTGAAAATCCCAACCACAAACATATTTGAATTTACCAGGCATTGGTTCTTTCACATAACCACCAGCATAAGATTCATCATCATCCCCTTTGAAGAAGTCGTATTCAACTTCATCCATTTCTTCTTTATACCCTTCATCATAATCTGTTACGATTACCATATTTTTGGCATAAAGTTTCTTCACCAAGAGTGCTTCGATTGTTTTAGAAGCATACAAACCATTATCGATTTCTGTATTTGCCACAAAAGCAATGGATCTCAATGAATCGAAACTGTTTATTTTTTCATCTATTAAAGAGACTATTATGGCATCAACAGCATTATAGAAAATATAAGTTTCAAAATCGTTTTGATAAAGTTCTGTTAAAGTACCATTGTATTCAACTTTCTTAACACCAAAAAGTTCATTTGCAACCCAATCAAGTTTTGATGATTCTTTGATAGCGACAGATGTATCAAATTTTTCATACATTGCCTGATAGTCGGTTATAAGTCTATGAACAGGAAACTTCGTTTTAACGCCTTCACCTTTTTTAGCGAATTTCCTTTTCAGAAGGGAATTCTTCATCTTTCCTGTTGGTGATACCACAGAGACATCAAGCTTGAGTTTTTCTGCTCTAGCTATAATATATGCCCAGTCAAATGGTTTAAAATTCCAACCACTTATAAAAGGCATTCTCGGTATATCATTTCTTAGGAGATCAAGAATCATGAGTTCTTCGGAAGTGTAATAACGATACTCCCATCTGAAAGTTCTGTTTAGTTGTTTAAAATGAGCATCAATTCTCGCTTGTATCTTTTCTATTTGAAGACCAGTCAATTTCACAAGACCAGTAGAAGTTGCTACCTTTGTTTTTTGGCTATAGAAGGTGTTGGTTAGGATTTGTTCTATCGGGTTCTCCATCAATTCTTGGATTTTGAGTCCGTGTGTCATTGATGTTTCAATATCCATAAACCATTTATCAACCTTGTGGAATTTGAAAAGAGTTGATTTTATTTCATCTGGTAACCTCTGTATCAATTCTGTTACTCTGTGTTGGGTAAGATATTTAGTTTTTATTTTTTTAATAGCCTTCTCATCATGAGAAAGCATTGATGTACTTCTACTTGGATCTTTTTCTGAGCAATAAACCCATTTATAAAATTCTGATTCTGGTATTTGTATTTTATGGAATCCAATAGAACCATCCTCTTTTATATAAGAGATAATAAGCTGATCTTTTATCTGTTCTGAATTTATCATCTTTTAAAATAATGATGGGAATAATATCAAGTTTCTATCCAACTCCATTAAATTCATAGATTTTAGGATATTGTTTATTGGAGCAAGTATTAATTTTTCGAATTGCAAATCATAATCAATATCCTTTGCAATTTCTATCGGATAAGTTCCTGGTAAAAAAGAGAAAGTTTCAATTTCATCATTTTTCGTATAGTAATACTTAACCCTATCACCAGATTGAATGAGTTGATATTTGTTTTTGTACTTCGTGTTGTACAAAAGATAGTTGTAAACTGCAGAACCTTTCGTATGTGGTTTACAATTTTTACCAATTTCAATGGCTGTTTTATCATTCAAGATAAAATCATAATAATTTGAGATCCTCTCTGTTTTACAGATGTTGTCTATATCAGTGGTTTCAAATTCATTTCTCAAAGATAGAAGTATGTCTAAAAGTTTATTTTGATTGAACTCATTGGATATGATGAACTTTATCATATCCTTGAGTTTGTTTCTGCAAAATTTTGGTATAGAGGATTGAGAGGTTTCAATCCCCTTGGTTTCAATTTTCTCCAATGACTTGAATCTATTGCCTTTCTTCCAAATAGTATCTTTGATATATTTTTTCTTGGCTAACCAGATAACAGATTCACAAATTTGTTCAAATACTAATTTGAAGGCTGGACTACCATCGGTTTTAATTTCAAATCCATTGAATTTCTTTACATAGGAAGATAAAGAATCAATTATGAAATTGTTGATTCGAAATTTACAAATATTTTGTATGAAATCAACAAAATCCAATTTTTGACCATCTTTCCAAACAATACCATCGTAAACTGAATCAAAAACAACAAAAACTGAATCTGTATCAAGATAATTAACAACATTGTGATGTATTCTTGATACAGATTCAATACCAATTCTGTTGTGCAATTCTGAATCTCTATACCAGATTTCTTTGAAATAATGATTGAAAACCCTTTCTGTATATTGGATTATATCTTGTGATTGTAAAGTTGTTGATTCCGCAATGTTTCTAAGATAGAAAGGGAATCTGTTAAACCCCTCAACACCATAGACAGAATTTAGAATAACTTTACAGCCTTGATCATAATTCCTATTAAAGAGTTTTGATGATTCAAGCCTCTGTATTTCATTCTCTATATCATCAATGCTTGAATTTTCATCGACAGAAGAATGCTTGAATTCATACATTTTTATACTCTCGCTTTAAATATTGGGATCTGTAAAAACAATTTAACAAGAATCGATATTAAAGGTATCTTATACAAAAATGTAATATCGAAGGTAGTACCAAAAACCAACAATATTAAAGAAAGTATTATTGAATCTATGATACATCTGACAAAAATCTCCGTTAGAACCTTTTTATTAAATATTGCTGAATATACAAGGCTAAATTTGTTCATGGTTATTATTTTTTAAGATTTGACAATGTTACTAGGATTTGATCATTGATATCTTTTTTAGCCAAAAGCAAAAACATATCATCAGATTTTGGGTGTTTAGAAATGAAGAAATCGTAAATGTTCTTAGACATAAGATCGAAAACCTGTTTTGGAACAAGATAAGATCCTTGTGTGAAAGAATCTGATTTTTCGAAATCTGATTCATAATCAAAACTCCACGCATCTGATTTAGATGAGAATGTTATGACATCTGAAATGTCAATTCTAAATGCTGTTGTAACATTGGCATCCTTACCTTCCGCATCAATACAATCACAGATCTTATCTGCAATATCCTGTGTAACGACAAAATGCACAAGTGAATCCTGTGTAGAAGATATCTGTTGCCATACATTATTCGGCATGTATGGTATATTTTTTGTGAATTCAGCTGGATTTATCTTGAAAGATAGTTTTTTGTGCTTAAGTTCCAATGATTTACCAACAAGACCACCAACTGTTGGATCGTGTTCAACCAAAAATTTACCTTCTATTAAATCGATCTTTTGAGATTTATAAATCTCAAGTACACACATTATGTGTTTCAATTTAAAGAATGGAAATTTAATATCAATTTTCAAGGTCTTGTCATCCCATTCCAATATATCAGACATATTTTGTCTTACATATTTTACATAAGTTTTCTGAGTTGGATGACCTTTTGATATGATATAATCGTTGTCTATATCATATGTGTGTGGAAAATCTCCACATTTTGATTCTTTTATGAAATCTAATAGTGCACAGACATTTAGATTTTTAAATTTAATTTCCTGCATATGGGTTTTATTATTTAAAAAGATTTTAGTTTCAATTTCAAGGTGTTTTTGAAGTAAATGATTGCACAGCCAAGCCTTTCTTTATAAGACCAAAAATATCATAGTTCCTCTTAAAAAGGTACGCTATGATAAAAGGTATGTTATTAGAAATATATTTCTTGTTTAGATTTTTGTCAGAAACTATTATTGATAATGTGTCTGGGTTTATTGTTACATCATAGTCATCTCCTTGGCAAACAATGTTGTTTCCACTTCTTTTTGTTTTGAATTTGAAATTCTTATCATTAACGGCAAGTTTTGCAACATTTATAATATCTGCTCTTGCTATGGATGACATTTTCCTGAGCATAAACTTTATGCTGTTTATTGAAACCTCCAGATTGTCTACCTTCTGATTCGATATTATACATGTCTTCTTCTTTCTGTTTATCGATATGAGTTTTGCTCTACCATATGGTGAAGTTACTTCACCATTACCATACATATCGATAATATCAGAAAATCTTATATTGTCTGTTCCTAAATTCTTAAGTATTGGATCTTTCATTTTCTGATAAGTAGTCTTCTATCTGTTTATTTTCAGACTTTATGTCCTTATTATATATGAAATTGTTTCCATATCTACCATTCGGATATCTTGATTTCAATTTTATGAAATTTGTAGCCATAACCTCTGAGAGAGAAAATTTCCATTTAGCCAAAATCAATGTGTAGTAGAAAAGTATATCACCCATTTCAGCAATTTTCGAAGACCTTGAAATTTCTTTCTTAAAGAATATTTCATCCGCAACAATATCAGAAACTTCAGCCATTTCTGTTGACATTTTTAATGTGGCTTGTAAGATATCGGAGACATCATCTTTTCTATTGAATACAGAAGTGACAAAACCCATATATGATGTAAAATCAATATTTGTATCACCAAGTATTGTCTCAAGTATGGCATTAGAGAATGGTGTCTGATCATATGGTTCTTTTAAAGTATAATAGAATCTGTTGACGAATTTTCTATTACTGAACAAAAAAAGAACTTTATTTTTCTTGTAGATATCACAAATAACAGTGCTGTTTTGCTGTTTTATAATAACTTCGTGATCTTGCTTTGAGGCATATAAATTTATGGTATGCCAAATGTTATTTGAATTACTTTTTGGATCAAAATTTTCAACCATTTTTATTTGATTTATAAAAATTTAATATTAATTCAAGGGTTTTATCTATGGATAGATTATCGTTGTGGATATTAAAATAGGGGTGTATAATATCTTTTGCAAATTCTTCTTTCTCAAATCTGCATCTGATCACAGCTTTGGAAAGCATTGCTATTCTTTTTTCATCACTATCATATCTTTCAAGTTGTCTTGCTTGAGATATAGATCCAGAAACCATGAGTTTTACGATTTTAATATCAAATTCCTCAAAAAAATGTTGTGGTATTATATTGACACCAGTAGGATTCATTATAAACAGATTCTTTTCTTTGAATTGTTCGGTGGAAGTGCCATATTTGAATCCGTTATGCTCAACTTTTTGTATAAAACCAAGATCTTCAAATTCTTTGTCTGATACAAAATTGTAGTCTTTACCGTCTATTTCAGAATCTCTTTTTGGTCTTGTGGTGTGTGAAACATCACCAATGAAATCGTAGCAATATTTAGCTTTTAGGAAATGATCTTGTAGTAGTAGATTTTTTATTGTGGTCTTACCAGAGCCACTATTCCCTATTAATATGAGTTTTTTCGGTAATTTTATTGCATCCATATTGTTTGTATGTATGGATGCAATAAAGGTTTCTTTTTTATTATTTTTTCTTGGCTGTAACCTTTGGTTTTTTGGAAGCCTCTTCTAAAGATTCTGTAACAGTTTCAGAACTAACCTCTACAGTAGTTTCAGTTTCGGTAGTTACTTCTAAAGATTCTGTAACAGTTTCAGAAGTAATCTCTTCAGCAGAAACTTCCACCTCTTCAGTTGTTCCAATGGTTTCAACTTCAGAAACAATCTCCTCCGATTTTGTTTCATCTATGTCGATTATGGCTTCGACATCCCCTGTTGTGGCCTCATCCGTTTTCTCCTTTTCTATAACTGTTTCAAGTTTAGTATCAGTGTTGTCATAATTGAATATAAAATCTTTTATATCTCCTACAAGTCTGATACCAGCAATGCCATTTCTAGAATCAAATTTGTACAACTGTACACCAGAAGCATTTTTTAGTAATGTCATAGCATACATGAATTTTCTGATCATAACATAATCATGATCGAAATAATGGGAAATTTCGTTGAATGTGAATGACATATCCTTTCTATCCAAAAATGGCATCGTTTTAATTTTATCAACGAGTTCCATCTCTTCCGATTTTTCCAAATGGTCTGTCATTGAAAACCAATGAGAATCTATAAAAATGGAGTTGTCAACTTCTGTAGATGATAGTTTAATTTTGCTAAATACTTTCATATTGAAACTGTTTTATTTTTGTGTATATATTCTATCACAAAGTGGTTTCTTCTATGGATTGTACAACAGTGAAGTTTAGGGGTCAAGAATTGAGCATAAAGAATGATACATTTTCTAACCCCCTTTTGAGATTAATGTTATCCTATATCGAAATTGTTGATATAAAACATGGTGAAGGTCTTATCTACTATGAAAGACTCAAAGATAATTGGAAACTTGAGATAGAAGATAAAGAATTGGATAACCAAATAAGAAAAATTTTAGCAACAAGAAAATGAAAATAGATTTTTATTTTTCACAATTAGCAAACAGAAAATTTGTGTTTACGAACCAACACAATATAGAAGTTGAGGGTACTGCAGTATCTTATAAAATGTCACCAATGAAAGCCATTGTGATGTCAGATGGTACTGCTATTCCTTACCAAAATTTCGAGGAGATTGCCCATGACATCGGATATGCTGATAATTACCAACCAACAGAGGATGATGAGCAAGGTGGTGGATTTTTTGATATACAAGAAGATGAATTCGGAAACCCAATTGTGGAATCTATAGGGCATAACAATGAACAAGGTTCTATGGTAACATTGGAAATATCAAATTCTTCATCACCAAATAGACCTCAATCATCTGTTCAAAAAAACCCGATTGAAACGTTGTTAAGTCAAGCTAAATTGCAAAAATCTTCTCTCACCATAAATATTGAAGCATTGTTACCAAAGAGCAGTCTTTATGAGACTATTATAGATTCTTTTGGTGATGAATCGGTTGACAGTATTATCAATTTTGTATTGAAATCTATAGATCAAAAGGCAATAAAAACAGCATTAACAGAGGCGATAAAGGATAAATACAATGGGGATAAGCCAAAAATTGCCTAAAAACAAAACATGAAGAAAAAACACATTTTTCTAAGCGATATCAACGATAAACAGTTTTTTGATAAACATTTTGGTCTATATAAATATCTAATTTACGACAAATATCAAACGCTTAAAGGTCTTGATTTCCAAAAATCCTTTCTCGAATTAGAGAGGAATCCAATAAGAAGATTCCTTTTTAACAACAAAGCCGAGGAAGATTTTATAGAAAAATTAAAAAATAAAAAATATGAAAATATAATTTATCTTCTTTACAAATCTGAGCCAGAGGATGTAATAAACAACATAAAACAAAATATAATACCAAAATTCGATAAATTATACAGTATTGATATCTCAATCATAACAGATGAGGATTATTATGAAGAGGATTATTATCTTGAAAATCTGATAAATATTGAAATAATAAAGCCATCTAATGCTATCCTTAGCAACAATAAACAACAAGAGAGAGATAACAGATAGAAACAAGGAACAAATTCTTGATTTATCAGAATCTGTTTTTAATTATACTGATACTGTTACAATCATAGATATTGTTGTTGTTTCTAACAAAACAGAAGGTAGACCTTGGATAATTTCCAAACTTTATTATGGTTCTGAATCCCATGTTGATATTTTACTCTATTTCAATGGGATAGGTAATCCTTATTCCATAAAAGAAGGTGATCTTCTTTTTATACCAGATCTTGAATCAGCCACAAGGGCATTGGTTGATAATTCTGCTCCAACAAAACCAAAAGATCAGCCAAATAAAAGACTTTCAAAAACAGATGAAAAAAGGGTTAAAGCATTGATAGCAAGTGCTACTGGTAAACCTATCGACCAAATCAAAATTGAAACGACAAATCAAACTTCAGCACCAGATATTATAATAGAAAATGGTCAAATAAAATTTGGTAACAATATTTCTGAATCTAAATGCAATAAGGATCTCTCACAGGTTCAAACGAAATCAGAAATAATAAGAAATTTCATAAAAAACAAGTATTCAACCCCCTAATAGAAATTAAGCCACTCTCAGTTGTAGATAAGTTTTACCCTGTATTAAAAAATCTATGAAACAGATATCTCTTATCTGACCTTTGTAAAATTTAATGTTAACACTTGTATCAAACATATTATAAAAATATGAATATCTTGATATAGCAGAGAGGATTTTATATCTAAGTTCGTTTTCATCAACTTCATAATCATAGATATAAGATTCAATATCAATAGCCATATCAGAAGCACCAAGAACAGAACCTTCTTCACAGACGATCATGTTTTTGATTTCTTGGACATATATCATAAGTTGATCGGATACAGAGAAGGAATCTATATTGAAATCACCATCATCGTCAGCATTCTTGGTATAAAATTCAATAGCCATATTTTATTTGTCTGAATTTGTCTTGATATTGATATATTCATTCATATTGAGAACATTGTAATAAAATTCCATCGTGAAAGTGTTCATTGATGGTGTATTGTTGGAATAAGCAAGTTCGAGTGGATCTATTTTGGCAAAATTAGCTTCCATATAGACAAATTCGCAAAGAATATTTTTATCAAAATCAAGAAGTTGTAAATGTATATTAGGAAGATAAAGTTTTTTATTTGCATGATCAAGGTGTGCAATCATATTATCATAAAGAATCATCCAATTCAAAAAACCATCTGTGAGTTTAAAAGTAATAGAGAAACTCTTGTCAACAAGATTGTCTAAAACTTTACTTGATTTATATTTCCTTGTAATACCATCTCTGTTGTACTGTTCCTCTGAACCATCATCAGAAAGACCAGGCATAGTAGTACCGATAATGGTTGAATTTATATAGTCTTCTAGATTTTCGAAAGGAAAATCTAAATTTTCCATTATATTCTTATATCGAAGTCTTATTGCATCATATATGAAATTTTTTGGGAAATATATCCTAAATCTATTATTTAAAGAATTTTCAAAAGACATATAAGTTTTCATTATATATCAACTAACAGAATCGGAAACTTCTCCAACAAAATTGTTATATAATGAAAATAGTTTCATCTAGATGGCATCAGTATATAGTAATATTAAAAAATTACCAGAATATTTTTCAAACATTTCTAATATTGGTATAAAATATCAAAAAGAAAAAGGATCTGGGATTGGTGTTGTTAGGAACGCAAGATTTAAAAACAGAAGATCAGATGATGAATTATATGGTGGAGATATTATCTCCAATATGGACCCTACTGATAATGAAAACAATATACCTTATTACAAAAAATCCTATATAAACAGAAAAAGAGCCTTGTATTATTTGGCTTCTAATCAGGAAATTGAATATATCATACACACTTTAGCGAATGAGGCTGTTACTTATGATGGTTTTAACAAATTCTGTGATCTAAAATTCAATGTAAATTATACAGATGAAATAAAAAAGAAAATAAAATTAAATTATAATAGAATCTATAACATGCTTGGTTTCAACGATGGAACAAAAGCTTGGGAATTGTTTGTTAAATGGAGTATCGAAGGGTATTTGTGTTTTGAGACCATAGTTGACAATATAGAAAATCCAAAAGAGGTAACTGGCTTTAATGAGATAGATCCTGCCACAATATTTCCGTCTGAAAGAATTGATACCAAGACAAATAAGACTGTTAAAATTTGGGTTCAGAAAACAACAGATGAAAATGGTTCTATGACAAGAAGGGAGATACCAAGCAATCTGCTGACTTTCATAGCATACAACAAGGTTTCTGGTGATTTTGGCCATATCTCTTATGCAGAGAGATTTGAAAGATCTTTCAATTTAATGAGAACCATGGAGAACACAAAGGTGGCTTGGGTTATCATGAATTCTGTTTTTAGATTGAAAATTCTTGTGCCTGTTGGTCACTTAGACAAAACAAAAGCCAAACAAAGACTTGCCATAATAAAAAATAAATATTCTGAAGACATTAATATTGATCACAAATCTGGCCAAGTTCAAATCAATTCAAGTTCAAACTTTAATTATGCAAAAAATTTCATCATGGGTGATTCAGATGGTTCAAATACTACCATTGAATCTTTAAAGCTTGATGGTCCAGATCTATCTGATATGGATATTGCAAAATATTTTGAGAAGAAATTACAAAGAGATTCATGGTTACCTTTTTCCAGATTTGATAGAGATGGGGGTTCAGGTGTGTTTAGCATATATTCAGATTCTGGTGTACCTTTCGATGAGGTACAATTCCACAAACTTTTAAAAAGACTTAGAACAGAATTTTCAAAAATCATAATGAACCCATTATATTTCCAGTGTTGTTTGGATATACAAGTTCTTGAGAAAGATCCAGAATTCAAACCAGGTATTGGTCTAGAATATCAATCAGATTCAGATTTCGAGAGAATTTTAAGACAGCAGAAAGATCTCCAATCTAAAGACATAGTTTCAGACATGCTATCTTTGACGAAACCAAATGGTAAACAGATTTTTGCCACAGAATTTTTAATGAAAAAATATTTCGAAATGTCTGATGTGGAAATAGAAGAGAATGAAAGACTTCTAGAATTAGAAGAAAATGTAAATGGTACAGAATCTAGAGAAATCAATGGTGATATGGGTGAAAATTATCAAAACAATTTTGATAAAAATTTCGAAGATGAACCACAGCTAGAAGATTCAGAAGAAGATTTGGACAACACCGAAGATACCTCAAATATTACCCAAGATGATATTCCTACTCAAGACGAGGGTTAATAAATTGGATAACCTCTATATCTGCCTCTTTTAAGATATTTATACCAGACAAATCTCTATAAGAATCAAGATAATAAACAATTTTTGGTTGAATAGAAACTAGCAATTTAGCACAATTCACACAAGGAGAGTGTGTGATAAAAATTGTTGAATTTTTTAAGAAATTCAGATTTTGGATTTTATCAAAATATTTCTGTATAGCATCAAATTCTGCGTGTACCACAGAATCGTGTGAAACATTATTGCATTCACAATCATCGCTTTCGTTGGGCATGTGATTATAACCCTTTGTTAAGATATCATAACCTTTGACAACCACACATCCGACCTTTAATCTTTTACATTTAGATTTTATAGATTCCTTTATGGCTATGCTAAAATAATTCTCTATAATAGGATTGTTCAATGTCATAATATATCAAGAGCGTTTAAATTATCTAGAAGATCAATCAGAAATTTTTTTGATTTTATTTGTCCAGTGTAGCTATCATAAAATCCGTTATCATCATATAACTTGAATCTATACAGGATTGGCTGACCACCCAAATAATATCCATCTATAATTTTGAGGGTTTTAATTCCATTGTGTTGTATTTGTTTCTTTAAAACTCCCTGTGTGCCTTCTATGGTATATTTAAAACCATATTCCTCTAGGATAGGCCTTATTTCTTCTAATGTCATCCTGTATTTAAAAATATCCGTTATTAAAGTTTCAATTGGGTTTTTAATAATCCAAATCTGATAGATATGACATCACACTTGGGTCATATATGATGTCATATTGAGTAAGTTTATTGGATAGACTTAAACCATCCAAAGATCTACATCTTGATAATGCTACATATGCCATCCCGTGGGCGAAAAAACCAGTGTCCATTTCTATATGCATATTATCAAAAGTCATACCCTGACTTTTATGTACTGTGTTTGCCCATGCCAATCTGAGAGGGAATTGGGTCATAGTTCCTTTATTTTCAGTGGTTAGGTTTTCGGTTTTTTTATCAAATTTGTAAGCAAAAACTTCCCAAGTATATTTCTCCACATCATATACTTTGTCTTTTATACGAACTTGTATCTGTGTCTGAGTAAGATTTTCAACAGTTCCTATAGTGCCGTTAACCCAGCGTTTTTGTGGGTCATTCATTATCATCATGATTTGAGCATCCTTCTTTAATTTTAGTTCATCATAAGCATTACAGTTTTTAGGATCGAAATACCCTTCATAATGTGCTTTGTATAAAAATTCTTCACCTTCGATCTGATTCAATTTCACAGTGTTTATGAAATCTGCTCTATCATTTTTTGGTGTTACGAAAACCAAGCCTTCTATCGATTTTACATTTTTACCAACACATTTGTTATTTATGAAATCGAAATCCTCCTGTGTATTGGATTTCTTTTTCATTCTATTTAGAATATTGATAAATTCTAAATCTGTTTGTCTATAAATCTTGTTTAAAACAATCTTTCTGAAAGGATAAGATGTCACTACATTTGATGAGAAGAAATATGGTGTTTTATAATAATGACTAATGTAATCTCTCTCAGAATTTACAACAACTGGTGGTAATTGATTTAAATCACCAACAAATATCATTTGTACTCCACCAAAAGGAAGTATCGATTTTCTGTGTTTCTGTAAAACATAGTCTGCTATATCAACTAAATCAGCTCTAAGCATTGAAACCTCATCTATGATGATGGCATCAATAGAATTGAACATTCTGATTCTGTCTTCTTCATATCTTTTGCTATCCATTTCAGCATTGGTCTTGATACCAATCCCAAGTTGAAAAAATGAATGGAAAGTTTGACCACCAATATTTGAAGCAGCTATACCAGTTGGGGCAAGCAAAGCTATTTTCTTTGTGGTGGTTTTCATGAAATATTTTATTAAAGTACTTTTACCAGATCCAGCAGATCCAGTTAAAAATATATTTAGATTATCATCAATAGCCGAAAGAAAATTTTTCATCTCATCTGTGACTTCCACAGAATTAACATCAAATGTATCCTCTTTCTTGGCTGGTTTATGATTATAATGTTTAATATTTGGTTTAGTATCTTTTATATCTCTGCTGTCTGATAAATCAAACAAATCGTTAAAATCATCCATCTTGTGCGTTTTTGTATAGATTCATTATAAACGGAGGACAAAAAAGTTTCCTAATTAATACATAAATAAAGTGGTTTAAAATGGTTTACACCAAAGGTTCAAATATAAATATACAGGAAATATCATCATCACAGAGCAACTCATCATCAAGGGTTACTATAAATGAGAATTTCAAAAAGACCAAGAAAACCATAGATTCAATCTGGACTATTCTTGACATAATCTATGATTATAATAGCAATTCTCTTGGTAGCATAAAAATACATTCAGATGTTTCAAATATACAACCACTCCCTGGTCAAATATTGGTTTTTGATGGCATAGAATATGTTCCAAAAAGTGTAAATTTCGGTTCTGGTGGTAGTGGCTCAGGTTCTCAATATTTGTGGGAATTGTTGGATGTTGAAGATTTTTCATATCCTCTACCAGATTCTTCTATACTTCTATACAATGTATCATCAAACAAATTCCAAACCAAGGAAAATAAATTTACAAATTTAAAAGATGTAACATATCAAGCTGGTATCCCACAGATATTTTACAAAAACAATCTTGATAATTTGTTATCTATAAATATTGGTGGCACAGGAACTTTTGTGAAATCAAATGGTACTGGTATAACCTTTGGAAATATACAGTTAGGAGATATTGGAAATATTTCATTACCAAATTCACCATCCACAATAGAAGAATATGTTTTGGGATATAATACAAACGGATCATATTCTGTAACACCTTTGAAATCTGGTAAATCTGGTATAAGAAATTACATACCAGCTGGAATATTGATAAATGTCTTATCTGGTTTTCAATATATTGTCCATGAAAGTTTCGAGATAGATGGTGGTGAATTTGAGATAGATGGTGGAGAACTTATAATATTATAAAAATGTCGATAATACTCAAAAAAAGAAATAGGAACGAATTCATCTTGCCTGAATCAGACAAAATCAGAATTTTTTATTCTGATTCAGGTAAAATAACATTCTTATATCCAAATGGTGATACCTCTGAAATTGATACATCAGGTGCTATAGTTAGACCATATGAAACTATATTTACATATAGTAGTAATACTTCAATATATGATTTACAACCCAACGGAGGTACATTACCAAAAAACAATAGCTTCTTTTTAATAAAAATTTCCTCTGCATCTGGATCATCAAATCAAGTATCTATAAAAATAGGGAATTCAATAATTCCTACAACCAAATATGATGGTACTGCTTGGTCATATAATGAATTATCTGGTGATGAATATCTTTATTGTATACTTGAAGGTAGTTCTTGTGTTGTTTATTCTGGATATAATGTTGTAGTGATTAACAACACAAACATTCAGAATCTTAAAACTTTGATAACAAATAACGGTTTACAACCAAACATTTTATATTCAATAGCTTATAGATGCCAATATTATTATGATGGTGCTATAACAACATCCAACACACAAGAAACTTTAGTATTTAGAGCAGTATCTAACAATAAGCTTGATACAAATTCTGTTATTTCATTGGAAAATCCTACAGATGAGATATCTTTTGATATAAATTCAAGTTTTTTATATGGAAATATAAAAAAACGGAAAGACACATCAAACAATATTGAGGCTGATTTTGATTTTAGAAATATAAGATTCAAAAGAGGATTTGATCCAATAACTAATTCTTATATTCTATGTGATCCACAAATATTTAGTGCGAATGTACAAGCATGCTCTGTTATAAATGGTGTATGTAAAAATATAAAAATAACTTCACCAATTATAAACCAAACTAACCCATCGGTAGATTCAACCACAATAAATTCAAATATAAATATAGCGAATGTTGTGTTTTATAATTGCACTGATATCGAAGTTCAAAATTCTTATCTATGTTCATTTGTGAAATCAAGCAATTCTGTTGAATCATCATATTTGAAAGTAATAAATTCAAACAAATCTATATTTAAGGATATATCAAATACTGTTGTAGAAAATTCGGAAAAAACAAGATTTTATGGTAGTATTGTTGGGAACAGCAGATTTTGTTCTTTCAATTATTTGAATATAAAGAATATAAAAAGATCAACATTCAATACAGCATTATCAAATTCGACCCTTGATAATATTGAGGATTCTGTTGTGACCAATATAACAAATTCGGAAATATTTGGAATGAAAAATTCTTATGTTGCAAATTCAAGTGGTTTAGATATATCAATACTTGAAAATTGTTCTATACTCAACACAATTAGAACCAAAGTTTTCAATTTAAAAGGATCTATGCTTCTAGGTGTCGAATCTTCGATTATACAGGTATCTTCAAATTTAATATTTTCATACAACAAATCTTGCAATATTTCAAATTTAAATGGGTGTTATAGAGATAGAATTATTGGCTCGGTTGTGAATTTCTTTGTTGGTAGTACCAACAAATATACAGTTGGCACTACCAACATTCCTGTCGTTGGTGACTCCATAAAGATCACCAACAATGCGAATTTTTTACAAACAAATCTATCAGTAGATTTTGACACAAATAATGATTCATTGCCAAACACACAACCATATCCAATACTGAATCTTGGTAGTCCATCAAATACCATACCATCAACAAATGTTTTGGTTATGATTTTCGATGGAACGAATTTCCACAATGTTGATACGTCTGAGACAGCCAATAAATATACACTGAGAGGAGATGGTATAATTTTTAATTTAAATGGTTCAAATATCACTGAATCTGTTTCTGTAACAGGCAATACAATAGAACTTTCTAATGCTTTTTATGATGTGGGTTGTGCAAAATACTTAAAAATAAACAATACAGCCAATTCATCTGTTTCAATAATAAATGGCATCAATAGATATCCAACAATTAATAAGATATTTTCAAATTCAAATAATGTGACTACAACATATTTGAATGATGCCACAAAATCACAAAACAGAATAATATTATCAGAAAATTCAATAAATGTTGTGGGGGTTTATGATTTTGTGGAATTTTCCAACTTAAATAGTAGGTATCTTAAGATCAACCACAAAAATTATTAATCAATATCAATGTGGTGAAATTTTAATTTTGTATTATTTTTTATGGTTGTTATACCAATCTTCTTTGTTGTTTTCATACCAACTTCTGTGGTGTTTAGTGTAGAAAGCTGTTTTATAATAAAATAATAAATAGACAAAACTTGGCCTCTTTGAATATTTAGATTCTCATTATCTTCTTTTGATTCACCTTGTGCTATTGATATTTTCATTTTATCAATATCAAGATAGAATGCGTTTTGTACAACAGAAGATTTGTTGTGTATAACCAAGAATTTTATTTTGTCTTGTGTTGCAGAATTTCTTGATACCACTATAGATAAAATATCTGATACAAAAATATCACAAAAATCATTACCTATATCTTTGAAATCCTTTGTCTTTATCTTTGAAATATCAATGGTTTCAAGTGCTTTTTGTGCTATGGAATCGGATATTGTTGTTATGGATGATGAATTTTTTCTCAAATCTTTATAAACAGATGTTATGAAGGAATCTGGATTAAATTCACAAGCCTCGTTTATATCTTTGATAAGTTTTATGATTGTTGAATTTGAATTCAGTTTTATAGTTCCCATAATTTAAAATTTTATCCTTTATTATATAAAACAAAAAAGTTTCAAAACAAATACAATATGGCAATAACATTAGTATCAATAGATCCAAATAGCCCGATATCTCAAGGACCAGCCGTCATAAATGGTAATTTTGATTTGGTTAAACAACACATAGACGATATAGAATCAGTATTGGATATAAATGCCAACACAATAAATTTGACAAAATTTGTTGTACCAGCAAATTCTGTTGGGGCAGATTCTATAGTTCTTGTAGCAGGTTCTGGGTTTGTTTTGTCAGTAAAACCAAGCAATGGTCTAGCTGTAGCAACAATAGCTGTTGATGGGACATATGCTGGTCTAAAATTTGTTGCAACCAGTTCCATCCTTTCTGATAAATCAGTTTTTGGTTTTGCTGATTTTGGTGGGGATGCAACATTCAACACAAAATTGGTCGTTAATGGTGAACTTGATCTATTACAAGCAAATTCTGTCATAAAAGAAAAATTAACAGTTAAAACGATTGTTGATGCCAATTGTGGTGGTTCTGCTGCAAATCCTGTTTCATTGGCTGGTGAAATCAATGTTCTTTTGGATTACAGCAATAGTGGTTCATCATTGCTTGGTAATGCTGATGTTAAAATAGATATCTCGACTTTAAAAGATGGACAGGTTGTAAATCTAATTTTGAGTAGATCGAATTCTACTGGCATGAAATTGAATAACGGTGGTGTTGATAAGGAAATCTTTGCAAATATTAATCCAAACCTCGGTATGCAATCAATTTCTTCTACTGTTCTGCCTACCTTTTCACCATCAGTATCACCAAATTCTCTTTCTTCATTAAAAGTTAGATGGACAAACATTGGTGGTGGTGTAATGAGATTGTTGGTCTTGGATAGTAAAAATGTAGATAATGTAGGATAATAAAATAGACAAATCCATACAAGTTTTTTGGCTACTCAAAAGGTAGCCAAATCTATATATGATATATAAAGAAATTAAAAATATTTTAATGGAAAATACGTTAGAATCTATTGTACAAGAAATATTAAGGAGAGAAAAAAATTCTTTAGAAATCATACAAAATTTACAAACTTTATCAACAACGAATTCTGATTCGGTTATTCTTAATTATGAATTACAAGATGGTACTGTTAATAAAATAGAAATAAAGTCTTTCAATTATATGATCCAAGAGATCAAAAGACTTTCTAATAATGTTAATAATATTTCTGGTATAGGTTTATCTAAAGCTTATATAAAAGATGAAAATGGTAATATAAAATATATTGTAAATACAGTGGGTTCTGTTGAATTACCAACTGTTCCAAATCTTATTATGCCAAAGACATTTTCCACAAGAAATAATAATATATTTGATAAATTCCTAACACCACAGCTGTATACAACTTTCCTTATACCAAATTTTGATGTGGCAAATTCTGTCTTATGTAGAAAGGTTGTTTGTGATATAGTCTCTTCTGATGATCTATTCCATTTCGAATCGAAAATAAAAGGTGTAAACAATTTAGATTTCGATGATACTACAAATTCTCTATTGGATGCTGGTATTTCTTTCTCAGAATTTGATACGATTTATCAGACAAGACCAGATATACCACAAATCTCTGGGAAATTCACTGTTTTAAATAAATTCAACAAAACTTCTTCTATCATAGTTGATGGTATTGTAACACCAATTAAAAAGATAATTTACAAATTAGATAAACCAACTTATATAAACACCGCAGATAATACAGAGGTTTCAATAAAGGTAGGAGATCTTTTTATTGAAAGCAAATCTGGTAAATTTGACACAGTATATGAAGTTTTGTCTGTTGATTTATCAACTTCAGAAGTCGAATTTAAGAGAAATTATGGTGCAACAGATATCAGAATAACAGTAGATTCCTTAGCAATATATCCAAAGAAAAATACTTCAATGTCGATAGATGTCGATATTGTTCCAAATCAATATGCAATTTATTGGTTCAAACCAATAAATTCGAATGGCTCTGTTATAAATCTATCTTGGGGTTCTGGTATTGGTGTCTACACAAACGAATTTATAAATTCAAACGATAATACCTCAAATCTTCTTGATTTCTACAACACCAATATAACAGACATTGGTAAATCTTTGGAAACATTCGCAAAAGATAATAATATATCCCATGTTGATGGGGTTAAACCAGATGCACCAATTCTTGATGTTTCAAATTTCAGAGTCGAAATTATAAATCAGCATCTTAATTCTTTTTCAGATGATAAGGTTTTAAAATCAAAAACCTATCAAAAGGATCAATTAAAATCTAATATAACCGCTTTAGACGCATCAATAAAATTACAAAAGGAAAAACTTGCTACCACAAAATTTGTCAATAGCCAAGATTATACAAAAGAGAATGAGAAACTTCTCAAAATGCAATCAGATCGTGATTCTTTATCTACCCAATATGATTCTATTGTTTCGGAGATAGCCAATTTGAATAAAAATGCGGCAGATTTTGTGGCAAAATATAGAACAAGAGGCTTTTGGGGTGTACCAGCACCAAAATATAAAGATTCTCTAAATAAAATTGGGAAGCAAGAGGTTGTTCAATTTATTATTGAATATAGATATTTGAAGAAAGATAATACAAGTTCAGAAATTTCCGAATTCAATTTCAAATCAAATACTGGTGCTGATATAAAAGGTGTTATTTCTAAATGGGAAAGGGTATATTCAAAATTGAGGAATAAAACTGTGGATGCTAGCGGTAATAGCATTTGGGATAATGAAGATACCTTAAATCCAGATGTTGTAAATTTTAATCAATTACAAATACCAATAGCATCTGGAGAAAATCTTGAAATTCGTATAAAGTCTATATCAGAGGCAGGATATCCAAAGAATCAAATAGAATCTGATTGGTCAAGTTCTGTTATCATAGAATTCCCAGAGGATAAATTTGCCAAAACAAAATCATCAACAAATGATATCACAATAGAACAGGCTGTTAGTTCCATAAAAAAAGAACTGACATCCATAGGCTTACCAGAGCATTTGGCTGAACAGATCAGAACACAAAAATCTTTCTTCTCTCATTCGGCTAAATCTATTTTCACAAGCACTAAAACCCCAGAGAATGAACCTAAATCGGTAGAGGATGAAATACTTGATATGAAGAACACAATATCAAAATTAACCTCTATCATAAATGGCGAAAATCCAACAATGAAGATCTCCATTGTTGATGAATTTGGCAATTTTGTTGCTGATGTTAACAAAAATGATACCATAAAAATATTCGGTGGTTATTATTCAGACATAGTAAAAGATATAGTTGTTAAAAAAGGTGAAATTGTTAGTAAACTTTATTATATTGAGATTTCTGATTTATCTCAAATAGATCTGGAACTATTATCTTATGTTCCTGGGTCTTATAAAGATATAATACCAAAAATGGGTTCTTCAACAAATAACACGGCAGACGATTATACTGGATATTTGATTGATACAAGAGAATATAAGGAATATAGAAAATATTGGAAAGCACCGATTTCTTTAAGAGCAACAAGAACTGATGTCGATTTAATAGGTTTATACACAACAATAGGATCACCGAAAATAAATAAGGTTGGTATACAATCTGGCCAATCAAAAGGCCAAGTTATCTATTCAAGATATAAAGACGTAACACTAAGTAATGAACTTTATATTGATGGTAATGGTACGGTAGATGATATTTTATTACCAAATGGAACATCTGGTACGCCAACATCGTATGTTTGGAATCTAACAAAGACTACAGCCACCACACCAAATGGCAATGGATTCCTTTCAGATTTTTGTGTACACACAGATCATCCAGACATACAGCTTGGTTCTGATTTTATGAATGAATTTGAAGTTAGATTCTCAAGCAATGGGTTCATAAATCAAAATCCGTACAATGCTGACAAAACTGAAATTTTCTATCCACAATTTTACCATAGCAAATCTTTCAATATACCAAGCGGAAGTGATGACTATCTTAAACAGTTATCAATGTTCAGCTATGATACAGTTCCACAATCAGATGTTGTTGGGGTTTCTAATCTACAAAGAAAATTTGGTTTTTATAAAAATGATAAATATCTGATCGGGAAGTATACTTGTGGTGCTTATTTGTTTTTAGCACCAAATGATCATAGTTCTATAGCCATAGATTCACCGATTTATAATTCAACAAAAATAGTTAAAAATTCTGCCAATCTTAGAATACCTTTTATTTTTAGCTGTAGGGCAACTGATTATAATGGGGCTGGATCATCAGGAATTGGTAATATAGGTGGTGACAGTAACCAATTATCGAACATCACATACACAAAGAAGATTGGTGTTGATATTCCTGTTAAAAACCAAGGTCTATTTAGCTTTGATATAGAAGTATCAATGTCATATAAACCAACATCAATAAATTAAGAATATTATATTAAATATTTCTTTCTATTAGTTGATATTGGAAATTCTCTTTTCTGTAATATTTCATCCTTTCTCTCATGTGTGACATTTGGTATGATTCATAAACATAACCTTCTTCCATACATGAGAGATCATCAGCAAGATCATACCAAACAAAAGAATCTTTCAAAGATTCTTTATTATCACTAAGTGTCATACCTCTACCAGTAGCCTGATCAAGTATAACCTCTGATTTTATAGATTCAGCTGTAACAATATTGTGTAGATTCTTCACAGTTTTACCAGTAGAAAAAGTCTGAAAACTAGCAACAAGAATGCAGTTGTTTGATTCTTCCATCCTTGCTATTATAGTTTTTCTTGTTTCGGTTGAAATATCACCATCGACATAATAAACTTCTTTACCTGAAATCAATTTCAGTCTTTCTACTATTCTCTTCCCGTATTTATATTTTTTATCTGAAAAATAAACAAGTGTGTTTTTCTCTATGCTCGCTATAAATTTGCATACCCATTCTAATCTCTCTTGGGAATCTCTTATGGTTTGTCTTTCAAGTTCGTATAGACCAATACCGTCAACACTATATTCTTCTTTGTTCTTATTTTGGTTAAGTCTTGCTAAATTCTTTCTTGTATTTAAATCAGCCCAAGATAATTTTATGACTTTTATTATTATTGGTGTTGCAAACCCTGCATTCATTAGGTCTTTTTTGGTCACAGTCTTTATAACTGGACCAAAATTTTCTATCAATGCGAAATATTCTGCAGAATCATCAGTTATAAGTGATCCTGTGAATCCAGTTCTTGATATGACATTCTGATTTTTTGCTATGATATCTTTTATAGTTTTAGATTCTGCTCTGTGAACTTCATCACACAAAATTCTAGTAATACCATCAAAAAATTCAGCGTTTCTGTTACCAAGTGTTAAAAAACTACCCACTATAATATCATATTGTTTAATATCTTTAAGTGAACTACCACCATGCACTTGACACATATTCAACTGTATGTTCTGTGTTTTAGCAAAATTTGTGAAATCATTATAAAATTGTATAACAAGATCGGCATCTGGACAAATTATAAGTATTCTGCCCAATTTTTTGCTATATTTAAGAAGCATAATATACATATATGCTATCATAGTCTTTCCGGCCCTTGGTGCTAGATCAGCCATGGCAAATTTGTATTTTAGAAATCTAAATACAGAATCTATCTGATATGGTCTTGGTTTTAAAAGATCTTTTTCAAACAGTTTAAAACAGAAAGATTCAACAAATTCATATGAAAATTCCTCATTTATGACAGTTTCAAGATCTATGATTTCCAACTTCACACCATACTTGTTACAAATATTATAAAGATTTTGCCACAAACCAAAAGACATTCTTGAACCATCTGAAGATAAAAATGATACATCACCATTCCATGCTTTACCTTTGGTTCTGAATCTCCAATTTCTTATCTTCTTTGTGAAAGATAAAAATAGCTGTTTTCTTTCCATTGCACTGTCATATTCCAACAGGAGATTTTTACCGCTCACTTTTGCTCTCATAATGGTTTATTTTTATTTTGGATTTGCTCTATTACCCATTGTGCACCTTTCTGAAAGTAATGATCAGATATAGCTTGCACATATTCAGATTCTACCGTGTAAAAATATTTAGATGCATCTTTTATTTCTTTTTCTGTTGGATATGAGATATTGTTTTTACTTTTAAATTTTTTGTCAATATACTGTCTAACAAATTCATCCTTTTGCATTCTTATACTTACCCAATTTTCAGAATGGTTTTCATTTAGCCAAACAAAATCATTGGTATCTTTGTTGTATAAACAAGTATCTGTGTTTTTGTTTATGATACTATCTCTAGCATCTTTTTCATTATCAAATTCTTCGTGGTCTATAAGACCAATACCACCCATCTCTATTACCACTAAATTTTTCATCTGTAATCTCTATCTAATATTATTGATTGTTCTATACCATAGATCATGTGATCTACACTTTTTAATGAATCCAACACGAAATCTATGAATTTGTTAAAAACGGAAACCTCAAAATCATCATCTGCGAGTTGAGATTTTTGCATAATTGAAAGTTCATCAAGGTTGTTTGGTCTATATTGTGTGTTTGATTTACCAGTTTTTATTTCAACCATGTTTTTCTCCTTCTTTTTGGCTAGTTTCGATTGTAAAAGTGAACATTTATAAATGGATCTGTGTTTAATTTCCACAAGTTCTTGTCTATAGGAATAAAATTCAGACCTATGTTTTGCTATAACCTCAGATTTTGCCATATATGAAGCAAGTTTCTTAACGGTTTTGGAAATAGCAATAACATCCGAAGATAAATGTTCAATTTCAGAACCTTTAAGTCTTGTTGATTCTGTTTCTAAATCAAATATATCGTCATTTTCTACCATAAGCTTTCCTTATCTAAATTTTCTTTTGTTTTCTTGTATTCAAGTATTTTTACTTCTTGCTTTTGTTTATATTCAGAAATATTGAAATCAATTTGTGGTATTTCAATCTCAGAAGCCTCAAATTGTACTGGGTATTTTAAGCCTTTCTTTTCTGATGCTTCGAAAAATTTATGAATTTCAATATCATATGTTTCGTCTGTCATAAAAATATAATGTCAAGTGGATCTTTTGAAAAATATTTTAAAAGATCTTTTTCTTTTGGTGGATTTAAAGATTTTTTATAGATATCATTCAAATCTTTACAATGAGCATATTGTGGATTTTCATCAAGATACATGCCCCATAAAAACACATAATATTTGGCTTGTAGCATAACCAAAGATTCTTGCATACCTCTTTGATCTATTTTTGTATTATCATATAAATACAAACCAGATGGGAAATAAACCTTATTCCCTGCAGACCATGTTGCAATAGAATTATTGACCAGATTTGAATCAAAAGCACCTTCGAAGATGAAAATGTTATCTGAAAAATTTACATGGAAAATATCATACAAATTGGAAATTCTTGTTAATTTCGCTTTTGTGTTCTCATCTTCAAATTCAGCACCGAAAACCTCTCTGTAAATTCTATGATAATCAAAAGTGTCAAATCTCTGTTTGTTAAATTTTGGTTTAAAATATCTCATTTGGAAGGCTATAATCTCTTGCCCAGAATTTGAGGTATTATAAACGACTATGGCATCATCTTTTGGTGAATATCCAAATTTGTTTACATCTTTTGGATCTTGTTTCCTCTCTTTGAAAACATAATCGTAAGCTCTTTTATTGTTTGTGATTGGTAAATGACCATAGTAGCCCATGATAGTATCTTTCTTGAAACAGTATTTCTCCATTTCATGGATAAGACTAAATATTTTTGTGGCTGATCTTGCTGTGTTGTGTTGTGTGGATTCAGCAAGTATTGTTTTTATGAATTCAAGTTCTTCATATTCAAATTCTGAATCTTTATTGAAATCTCTTAAAAATGATATAAGGGATTTTTTCTCACCACAATTGAAACAAACATATTGAAGAGAATTTTTATAAATATTACCTCTTTTCATTGATGAATCAGAATTTGAATCACCACAATAAGGACAAGAGAAATTTATTCTTTGAGAAAAGAAATTTGTCCTCCTTTTTTCACCATTGGTGAATTTGGAGGACAAAATATCAGTAATAACAGATTTGAATTTTTTCTCAACAGAATCATATGTGATTTTCTCTTTTTTAAAAGACAAGCCACTATCTAAGTGGCTTGTAAATTCTAAGAAATCCATTTCCATTGGAAATGTTGATTATATTTTAGAGAAATCAATATTGCTGAAATCCACAGAATCCGCTTGTGGTGCAGAATTTTGTGCAGGTTTTTCAGTAGCCACCAAATTTTGAATTCTAGCTTTTTCAGAATTCAAATCAGATGCCAAACCATCAACAACAGATGGTGCAGATACTTTTGGTGCAGAATCTACTACTGGGTTTTGGAAAGTAACATTAGCAGATTCCGAAACGATTGGTGCTTGTTGTTGAACAGGAGAATCCGTTTGATAAACATTGTTTTTCAAAGTCCATCTGTAATTCTTCTTTTTAGCGGCTTGCATAAGATTGTTGAATAATGATTCATCTTGCAAAGAATGACGAATCATTTGTAATGCTCTGTCATGATCATCATCAGTCCAAGTTTTGAAGAAAACCTTAGACATATCTGGTGAATTTTGTTTCAAATATTCAAATACCAATTTTCTGCTTTCTTGAGAATCTTGTAATCTTGTTACACCACCATCAAGAGTCAATGCACTCTGATTGTTAGCAAAATAAGATTTGTCATATGTTATTTGTTTTCTTTTAACACCAGTATTTTTGTCTGGAATTTCATCTTCTTGGATAATCATGACAAGGTCTTTACCTTTCATTGGATCGAAAACCACCACAGATTTTTTGTCAATTGATGAGTCCTCTGTTGCTTCCAGTTCAATTTTCTCATTGATACCTTTAGAATATCTCAAGATTTTAACTGTGTTTTGAACAGAAAGATTTTGAACATCTTTGATGATTTGGCACAAAGACCAGAAGTATTGTTTCCTTGAAAAACCTTTAACAGAATCACGAACAAAAGAAGATTCGTGTTTGTAAAAATTAAGGTAAGCAATGGAAAAAATTGAAATATCACCAACTGTGCTTGGGCAATCAAGATAGAGTCCACCTTTTTGTGTAGACAATGGATCTTGATCAAAGTAGTACTGATATTTCATGTACTTTGTGATTGGTTTACCAAAATCTTTAGCTTTGGCATCAGTAACTTTGTGATTTATATCTGGCAAGAGCCTTATGATAGACGAATATCTTTCAAGAACTTTATTGTCCTCTAGTCTAAGAGATGGTCTGTAATAGTCTGGATCAATTTGGTTGTTGCCACCTGTCGATTCCTGTGTGAACATTGATTCTGTTCCGATGTCAAAAATGTCGTTAAACTCTTCGTTCTGATTGTTGATTGTACTCATTTTTATTTAAAATTTAATTGTTGCTTTTTTGTTTTATTGTTGCTTTAATGGAAGTTTCCTTTCTTTTTATTTATCTTTTAAATTTTGGTGATTTCGGTAGTTTTGGCGTAGGCATCTTTGGTGCTTTTGCCGACATTTGACTACTATCATCAGAATTTTGTTTTTCTTTTCTTTTAGCATCCTCTATGATTTCCTCGACAATTTTCATATATTGTGAGTATTGCATATCACCAAGTTGCTTTGTATTTATATTTCTATAAATAAGAATCTTGTTTTCAATCTCCAAATAATTCTGAATCGACACTTGTAAGATAGAAAATAGATCTATAGCCTTTGGGAAATCGTATCTGTGTTGTGACCTCCTCTTCACAAGTATCACATTTATGGGTTACAGATGGTTCTATCGAGATTGATATTCTTCTTGTTATAGATTCAAGTGCTTCAAACTTTTCAATAGAAAAAGGTTGTTCATTATATTTTTTCATCATAGCATCTATTTTAGCTATGGTTAAATTTCTAAAATCTGGTATTAACAATAAAAGAAATTTGAAATATTCTTTATTGTAAGTAGCACCAGATAAATCACCCTTTTGCTTCAATTCCTCTTTATGTTTGACATATTGGAATAAAGCTTCAGCAACACCAATAGATGGTATATAAATCCTTAAATCATATTTTGGTATGTTGAAACATTTCAAATTTGAATCATAATATGATTCAAAGAATTTCTCATTGATTTTATAAAATGAAAACATTTCAGAATCTATGGTCAAATTTGAGATATGCCCATTGGAACAAACAGATGGCAAACGGAGATTTACCTGTCTGTTGTGCTTATTCATTGTCATATCTCTTATGACAAATATAATATAAAGCTTATCTGCCAATTTCAAATCTTTGTAAGAAAGATTTCTATCTCCGACAGATATTTTACAAGCTTTATCCAAGACTTGGTTCAAATGGTTTTCTATATCAAGATTGGAATTTTCATCTATCATAGAATAATGCTTAACTTCATCTATATTTAGACCTCTACAAGACACATGAAAATCATCTTGGTAGAACATACCCTTTGATGGCAATGCCAAATTGTCTATGTGTTTATAACCAACTGGTACAGTAAAAGAATTCTCTCTTATTAGTGGTTGTTCACCATCCTGAAGATCACCAAGATCCTGCTTTCCAACCATTTCTTCCTCTTCGTTCAATCCCATGACAAAAATATTTTATAATAAGAAATATTATATAACAAAAGGGTTTCACATAAAAGTTATGGCTGAAAATAATAAAGATCAAAAATATATTGTGAATCATATGAAACTCCAATCGAGTTTATTGATGGATTCCAATAAAATTCTTGAAGATATCTATAAACATTTTACCGATGAGAAAAAAGATGATACGAATAAAACCGATGCAAATAAATTAGCAAAACAATTGCTTGATAATGCTAAAATAGATGGTAAAAATATAAAGTCCATATCAGAAGGGTTAAAAGACTTTGATGGTAAAACATATCAAAATTCAGAAAATTATGTTAAATTTATAGAAAATTACTGTAAAACAATTCTAACTCTGTCCAATTCAGTTTCGGAAAAAGATCTGCAAAAGAATGTGAAAGTTTTATCATCTGTGGCTAATATATCTGGGTCTCTTATAAAAAATATAGCATATTCAGCAAAACACATACCTTTAGCATATGTTACAGTTGGTGGATTCACATCCGTTATAAACAAACTTCTTTCAAATATAAATCCAAAAGATAAATTGAATTATGATGAAGTAAAAGGGAATATAAAAATGCTAACAGCTGTTGGTACTTCATCACAAGCCATAATTGAGATACTTGCTAACACGAAAGGACTGAAGCTTGCCGAAAAAAATATACCAATTCTAACGTCTGTTATACAAAGTATACTGAATATTCAGAATAAAATAACAGAAAATTCTAGATCAAAACAAAATAGTAGAAATTCTCCCCTTGGTGAACTTGGTGCTATGGGTGCTTCCATAAGAGGCTTCGCCATATCTTTAGCATCATCAGTGCCATTTTTAATTATTGGTGCTGTTGCCTTACCTCTTTTGGCATTATCTGCTGTAACTCTTGGTTATATGCTTTCAAAGATGCCAGATGCTAAAGATACAAACGACAAGAGCAAATCTTTAATGTTTATAGGTTTATCGGTTCTTGCATTTGCAGGATCTTTGGCTTTAGCCTCTGTTGTTTTAACAGCTACCTCTTTGGTTGGAGTAGGTTCATTATTTTTAGCTGTAGTAACAACTGTCGGATTATTCCATTTGCTTGGTACTTATGGTAAAGAAAGTAAAAAAGGTGCTGCAGATTTATTGTGGATGTCTGGCTCAATACTTGCATTTTCTTTATCAATGCTCGTAGCATCAAAGGTCATAGATGGTACAAATGTTATTGGTACGATTTTAACAATAGCTGGTGTAGGTGGTTTATTATATTTGTTTGGTAAGGGATTCGATGAAATAGGTATTGGTGCTTTAGCCATGGGTATAGCAGGATTGGCATTATTTGTATTATCATTCCCATTACAAAAAATATCTGAGGTCATAACAAAAAACCCTAGTGTCCTTTGGCAATTACCTACTGCTTTAATAGAAATAGGTGGAGCATTCGCACTCGCTGGTACTGGTCCAATGCCAGTCTTTATAGGTCTTGGTGCTTTGGCTATGGGTGGTGTTGGTCTTGCTTTAATGGCAATATCAAAGGGTGTTTCAATGTTCCCAATACTTGATAAAAAATCTGCTGATGCAATAGGATATACTCTTAAATCAGTTATAACAGGGATTGGTCAATCTTTTTCTGATTTATCTCTAAAAGATTCTTTAACATTACCACTAAAATTACCTATTATAGGTTTAATGGGTTTATCTTTAATGGGGCTTGGTAAAGGCTTATCCACCTATAAGGCAGTAAGTGGATCTTGGTCTAAAGATGATTCAAAGAATTTATCAACAACAATAATTAGTGTAAGTTCTGCTTTTGCAACAGCAGGATCAACGGAAGGTATGAACACCTTTCTTGGATTCAGCGTTGGCGATAATGCCATTGAAAGAGGCATTGAATCCACAAGAAATATAGGGGTCACCTTAGAATCATTGGCTAGAGGTGTAATAGCTTGGAAAGGTTTAATAGATCCAAAAGATTTAGCTATTGTATCCAAAAATATACAAGACACTTTGGCAGTTATTCCTGGGGCATTTGCAAGTTCTGGATCTACATCTGGGATGAGAGAATTCGCTGGCATACAATTTGGTCAAAATGATGTATCGAGAGGTATTGAATCCACAAAAAGCATCGGTAATACTTTGATATCTTTACAAAAAGGTGTATCAGCATGGAGACCAGGAGGTAAATCAGCAATAAATCCAGCAGATATACCATTAATTTCAAAAAATATTACAGATCTTTTGGATGTCATACCAAGTGCTTTTGCAAAAATTGGTTCAAAAGATAGAAAGACAGAAGGTTGGTTTCCTTGGTCAGACGGTGATGTTACAAATGGTATAGAACTTGTTAATAAACTGTCACCAAGCCTTGATACAATAGCAAAGCTTGTGATGTCTTCCAAAAATGTCAATATTGGAAGTTTCGGTACAGATCTGCAAACTGGCATGGGTAAAATTTTCGGTGCTGTAACGGACACGAAAAATGTTACACAAAAAGATATGGTTAGATTCGCCACTGTAACAAAGTTATATTCAAATTTAACCAAACTTGCGACACCATTTGATAATATGGCTAAAGCCATCGAAAAATCAAATGTTGCTTTAGCAAAACAATTTTCTATTATCAATTCTGGTAAAACTTCCAATCTTGAACTTTTAGCAAGATATGGAGATGGTTTAACAAAACTTGGTACTGCTGATTACTCGATGGAAAGAAATGTTGAAGCCATAAATTATGGTAAAAATGTCAACATGACACCAACGAAAGCACCAATTCAACAACAGATAGAGGAAGAGTATGATACATATGAAATTGCAAAAAAGACTAATTCTAAGCAACAGAAAACTTCTAACACAAAAGAAAAACCTCAAGGAGATACTGAAATGTTGAAAGAAATTATAATGCAACTTTCTCAGAATATTCAGATGTTAGTTGAAGTTCAAATTGCTCAAAGTAAAGAATTATCAGCAATGAAGAACCATTTAATGACTGGCACAATTTCAACAAAGGAATCAAACAAATATTAACACATATGAGCATAATAAAAGCCTTGAACCCATATTCAAATGAATTTTCTAAATCTTTCAAACAAGGGAAATTCATACCAAAAAATAGGTTGAAGTATGATGGTGATGTAAAGAACATAATTTATAGAAGTTCTCTTGAATTACAATTCTGCAATTTTTGTGATCAAAATTCGAATATTGTAAAATGGAGTTCAGAATGTTTGGAAATACCATATATGTCACCCATGGACAATAAAAAACACACGTATTTTCCAGATTTCGAAATTTTCATAAAAGTTGATAACAAAATAGAAAGGTGGATAATAGAGGTCAAACCAAAATCGATGTTAGAAGAACCTCAAAAACCAAAATCTAATAATTCAAAAGCACTGAAAAATTACAATTTTAGATTAAAGTCATATATCCTAAATATGATAAAATTGAAAGCTTCTACTGAATATTGTATCAGGAACAATGCGAAATATAAACTTGTTACAGAATCTTTCTTTGGGAAATAATTAAATACTGTAAATTCCGTTCGGATCATCTCTAAAAGAACCGAAATAAGAAATTTTACCTTCTCTTTGTTCTGGTGAATCTATTTCATCCAAAAATTTAATCATAGCATTGTCAATAAGAGAGGTGAAATAAGAAAATGCATTCGGTGGATCACTGAAAACATCAAAATCCTTTTTTCTATCATGGAAACTATCATCAATACAAAAAACTTGAACAGTCGATCTATTTTCTGGCTCTGGTGAGTGACCATTTATCAAATCCATAAAAGTTATTTTCGATTTTATTTTATCGAGAGTAATCTGTAAGGAGGGATTCCTATTTATATCAACAAGATTTTGGAGAGTTTTGTTGATTTTTTCTTCTATTAAAAAATGATGGGGTTCTGTTGGTTTATTTGAAGCTTCGAAAATGATTGGTTCAGAATTTTTAATATCAAATGTTATTCTTTCACCTGGCTTCAAATTTCTCTTTATTTTGAATTGGACAAGGCTTTTATCTTTGAATTTTTTCCAATATTTTAGAAAATCTTCTACTGCCCTTTGTAGTAGGTCATCCGCATCATCGGCTGACCTACCTTTATATTTTTTCCTTACTTCCCTTGCGTGTTTATAAAATAATTCAATAGCCTTTTTAGACAGTTCACCATTTTTCTTGCATTCACACAATTCTTGGTGATAAACGTTTCTATCTATATAGTGCTTTTTTGACATGTTTCTAATTTTTCTTTTATAAGATTAATATAAGAAACAGTTTCATCTTTCAATTTTTTGGCCTCAGTCAAAAGTTCTTTTTTATCTTCACTATCAATATCGTCTGATGCCTCTATCTTCTCTATAGCATCGTTTATATCAGTCAAAGCATTTTCATATTCGGTTTTTTCAAATTCAAGTTCCGATGTTTCTTGTTCATTGTTTTCGATTTCTTCACCAAAGTAAGATGAGATATCAACACCCAAAACATTGGAAATTTCTTCAATTATGCTTGGTATTTCATATTCAATAGCATCTTTAAGTTGTGCTTCATTATCAACTATAACAAAAGCTTTACCATCTTTTTTGATAATTGTATAAGAAACAGATGGTGATTCAACATAGATCGCTTCAAACTCTGAAATTTTCTTAGAACCAGAAGCTATATCAACAACATCAGATATTTCAGAAGGTTCAAAGCCAGTTGTATATAAAGTGTCTGCCATATTGGCATCATTGCTATCAACTTCTGATTCACCAATATTTACAACTGGTTTTTTACCATCAAAATTGAATATAATAGAATCATCTTTTGAATTTTTATAAGAAAATTTGTTTCTGTCTATATGGTTTAATTTACAAAAACTTTCACAAAGTCTTATTGTTGATTCAGAAACTTCTGATTCTTCTGAGAGAAGTTGAACTGAACTTTCAGTAACTTTATATAAAGTATTGTTTAATAAAACAATTTTACTACCATCTTTTTTAGATTCAACAACAGTCTTCTTGTCTTTTGATATTTTAGTATCACCAAAATAAGAAAGAACCGAATTTGTAGAGGAATTTTTATGAAAATCAGTTTTCAAAAGTTCATCAACCAAATTTTTGAGTTCTGGCAGAATATAATAATAATCAGAAACAGAGGATTTTATATATGAAGGTATTTGATTGGAAGGTAAACCAATAGCAAATTCAAGTCTTGTAACAATATTTTTGTAGACTTCTTTATTGATTTCTTGACCAATCTCTTTATAGAGAATATCCAAGAAATTTTTTATCATTATCTTTGGTAGATCTCTCTCAACTTCAGTTTTATATCTGTCAATGGATGATTTCACTCTTGTATTCCAAGAAAAATCTTTTAAAACACCAACATAAGCTTCAGCCATTTGATAATCTGGAATATTCTCTTTGTTGATATATTCTTTCAAGCCATCCATTTTGGCTTGAAAATCTTCAGAGTTTTCAAACACAGGATTTCTTTTAAGATTGTTAATATCTTTTATGATCCCCATATCGACAAGTTTCTTTTCAGCCTTATAAGATTCAAGAACAATTGCCAAAGATTTAGATTCTGTAGCATAAATAGCCAACTCATCGAGAATTGATTCTCGATTATCAACTTTATAAGATTCAAGTATCTTCGTTGCTTCTCTTTTGGATTTTCTATTGGATATATTTTGTATTGAATTTTCTAAACCGTAAATTAAATGATACATAACAGTATTTTGTTTTATTTATTTATATATCAACTATCTTTTATCACAGTATCCTCAAGATTATTATCTATATTTATATTTGAAATAATCCCATTTGTCATTTTTTCTTCAGTGTGGAATTCAGTAGAAGTATCTTCATCTGGTAAGTAAGTATGAACTTCTATTTGAAATTTTATCTCTGGTCTTCTGTTCCCTTCTAGTGAGGAAAATTGAAATTCTTTCTCCATATCATAATCATCAGATATAACAATATAACATGGTATAGATGAGAAACCCTCAAAAGAAATTTGAAATTTTTGGGCTTTATATAGAGTTCTAATGATATTTTGCCAGATTTTCATCCTCATCATATCAGAACTTGTTTTAATGGAAACATTAAAATTTACAAGTATGGGCATCCATAACACTCTTGCTGAATAAGATCTAATTTCAGAGCCAAAATCGTTTACAATCTTCTTGTTATAAACGTACCTTTCATGATTGTTAGTTAATTCATCTGATTTAATTGTTGTTGTTCCAATTGTTAATATACCAGAGGGTATAGGTACAACATTACCATCAAGTTTCAAATTATTACAATTTCTATGATAAGGAAGAAAATAATCTTGTATAAAATCCTCCGAGCCAGTATATGAATAATAGAATGGAACATTATATTCTTTCCATAAATTATTTTCTAACTGTTTATATTTTATTTTATCAAATAAAAATGATTGAGTTCCAACTATAATATCTCTTAAAAATACATTATCATAATTTCTCTCTAAATCTGTAAAATTAGCCATTTGATATTTCTTTATCTATTAGAAAATTGGTTTCATTGATGCTGATAAATTCGGTTCGGTGAAACCGTGGCGAAGATGGGATATAACGTGGGTGGTTAGGGTGGGTTGAGTAGGAACATGTCTACGGTAATCTACGAACTATAACATTTTCAATTTAAATGTTTATTTTTAATTACAAATTTCCTTTCTTTTTTACAAATTAAGTTTCTTTCTCTATTAAATTCACATTTTCTGAAACTTGCACAAATTGGACAATTACATGGGTGTGGGGGTGGGAGAGCAAGATGAAGTTTTACGAAATGTAATGAAGTAAAACAAATCGAAGCGTTGCTCTAAACAAAATTCTCCTAAAGTTAAAATTAATATTTTTAAATCAATTTATGATAGGCCTAAATGAAATTCCGAATTCCACAAAAAAACTCCATAAAAATACAGTATTCGAAATTTTCAAAAAACCAAAAGGAATCTATGTTCTTTTAATAAAAAATGATGATCTTTGGTATATTTTAAAAAAGAATAGAAATCAAATCTTATCAAACACAGATAAATTCCTATATCCAAGTCTTAGAAATTTTGAGGCCATAATAAAAAATAATATAAAAGAATTGCCTAACGGCAAATTCAAATTTTGTATAGATTTAGAATCAAATTCTTTTGTTGGTTTTTCAAATCTTGGCATAGATGGCATAGAGGAAAATAAAGCTGTCTATAAAGGTCTATTAAATTTCGGCTCTAAAGATCTTGGTCTGAAGTCTGAATCTTTTGATCTAAACAATTTGTTTGTTAAATCAGTTAATTGTAAATTCTGTTTCAAATATCTAATAACTGAATCAGAATTCGAAGATTTTAACTATAGACCACTCATCTTATTTTTTAATGACATAGTTGATAGCCTACCAGATAAAATTGAAAGATTAAGAGAATCTAAAGATGATAATTTGATTTTTAATGTAGCAAAGATTTTTGTTGAGAATTACAATGATCTTTATGGGAATTATGATATTTCAGACTTTGTATATAAATCTTTTGTCGAAAAACATTCCGATTGGAACATATACTTACCGTATGATCTGAAGATTTTGATACAAAAAAACTTCAATATTTTATATCAATTCAAATTCGTTTTATGTTTATTTGAAAAATCAAATATAAAATCTGATATCTTTTTGTCTGAATACCATAGGAACAAATATATCAATTTCATGGCAACTGAAACCAATATGTAATCATAATATAAAACTTGTTCAAAAATTTTATTAATCTTAAAAATTTAAAATGATACAATACGAAAAAATAAAAGAGATTGTAGCTTCAATGGAGGCAGATGTTGAAAAATCAGATTCTGGAAACAAATCCGCTGGAACAAGAGTTAGAAAGGCTCTTATGGAAATCAAAAATCTTGCCCACGAAGGTAGGAAAATTATTGTTGGTGCAGGAGAAGCCAACGCTTAATATTTTAAGAAATAATAGAAAATCATAAATGGGCTATCTTTATATAAAGATAGCCCATTTTGTATAAAGAATGTGAAATTTGAGATAAATATTTAAAATTTCAGCTATGGCTAACAATAGACTACAAAAATTTAGTGATATTTATTTAAACAAGAAACAAAAAATTTCTGAAAGTTCTTGGGCATTTACTGGTAAGCCAACCGATGAACAATTCACAGATCCAATAGAAAAAGCGAAATTCTTGGTTGCTGAAATTCAAGATGGAACATATTCAAAAGAAGAATTGGAGGAAATCGTACAAGAAATTGTTATGGACAATTCTCTGTGGTATGCTAAAAATCCTAAAAAAGAAAGTTCGAGTTTCACAGACGCTCTATATAAGGCAACAGGTGGTTTGGTTTCAGATGAAAACAGAGATGTTTTAATACAAGCTTTATCAAAGGAATTTGTTAAATGGAACAAAATGACAGGTGTTATCGAGGCAAGAGTTACTGAATCTGCTATTGGTGTTCAGAATTTTTTCCATTCAATAGGACAAGATTCCGTTAAATTCGCAACCTTTGCTAATGACAACGGACTTACAACTGGTAAATTAGGCAATATATTCTTCTCTGATTTTGATGATACTCTAACACTTTATTTTAAAGAAAAAGGTAAAGCTGAAGAAATTATCAAAAAAATTTCGGATATCGCTCAGGAACATGGTTGTAAAACTGAAATTGTAAATGGATCTATTGAAGTCCATAACATAAAGAATTTCGAAAATGTAGCTGAACTTGCTGAATCTAAACTTTCATACAGTGTGGCTTCAAAATCTTCAACAAGAGATAAAATTTTGGCTTTTATTGGCGGTGGAGAAAATTTCAGAAGGAAAAATTATGAATATTTGACATATATTAACTCTATCCAAGAAAATCAAAATTCTGGAAAGAAGATAAACAAGAATTATGTTAATATGAACAGTCATTTGTTCAGAAAATTTGATATTGGTAAAGAATCTTATATTGGTTTGACAAAAATTGGTAAGAAAATTTTTGATCATATATCTGAAAATGAGAACAATGCTGGTAAAGAAGATTCAAAAATAAATCCAACAAGATCACAAGAAGATTTGAACAAAGATATCATAGCTGGTTTGAATATAGTTTTATCAAAAATTGTTGGTAAAAACAAATTTGAATTCAAAAATGGCTTGTTTGAAGCACACATTGAAAAACTTGGTAAAATGACAATAGATGAAATTTCTGAAGAATTATCAGAACTTTCTGAAACTTTTGGTGGTCTTCTTAATTTAGAGGAAATTACGACAGATCCAGATATCATAAAAATTAAATTTACCAAATAAAAATGGAAGCAAATAATGGTAAAATATTCAAGATAGCACAAGGGATTTTTGATGGTACTATATCAATAGAGAATTTTGATGAGGAATTTCAAAATAAAATAAAGCCTCTTGTTGCAGGCCTTGTTGATAGAGAAATAAATGAATCTGTATCAGCCAAAGACAGGGAGAAATATGCCAAATCTGGAATAGCAATGAAAGATGGTTCTTTTCCTATTTCAAATGAGAAACAATTATCCTCCGCATTGAAATTATTGCATTTCTCTAAACATCCAATAGCTTCTAAAAAACACATCATCAAAAGAGCAAAAGCACTTGGTTTAGAAGATATGGTTCACAATCTTGTTAATGAAAGTTTTGAGCAAAAATATGAAATTTCGGATAGACATTTATTAACAATTTTGAACGACAATTTTGATGCTTATCCAAAGGATTTAGATCAAATCAAAATCGGTATATCATTCGAGATTTCCGATAAAGATAATGCTGATTTGAATGAAGAAATTGCTGAAGCCTTAAAAATTGTTATATCAAATCTGTTGGATAGTCCAAATTTTTACAACGAAATCCGTTCATTTAAAGACTAATATGCTGATACTAGAAAATTATAATAAGAATTTATCAAAACCAATTATTGGTTTTGATAAATTCTTTGTTTATACCAAGGATTCGAAAACATCCATTGCTGATATAAATTATAATGTTGATGATTACAATATAGTAGAGGATGGTGGCTCAGCACAATCATCCCCACCACAAGGTATGGCCACTCTCGATTCTATGCAAGGTTCTTATATGTTCCCACCAGTTTATAACAGTAATACAAAGAAAAAAAGATATTTAACCAAAGATGAATTTAATATGATTCATCAAAATTCTTTGATGTCAAAGTTGAACAAATAGGTTGTTATATATCTAAAAATGTTACAAACTTTAGATATAAACCACAATTTGATACCAGATAAATCTATTTTTGTAATAGATTTGAGGTTTGATAATCTTTTCAAAATAAACAAAATTTCAGATTCTATAACAGGCAACAACGATAATCAATATCTTTCAAAAGAAATATCTTGGTCTTCCAATAATTATCGTTATACACCTTATATTGATTTCAAAAATCTTGATATAAACAAAATAAGTATATCATCAGAATTATATTTTAAAATTCGTTACACAAAGAATGGTTCAGATGACACCGCAATAACTATAAATTCAGTTACCTTTGATATTGAAGAATTCGAAGGTTGTGGTTGTATAGACACAGAAACCTCAACAGGTGTCGATATTGTGAATCAGACACCTTTTAATCCATATGAACTTCTCCAAGGGTTTAATCTACAGAATCAACTAAATACTGTTATAAATCAAATGCAGGGTGTTGAAGTTCTGTATTTCAAAACTTCTCCAGATAAAGACACAACAGATGTTTTCTTGAATGAATATTCAATGAGAGGTGTTGTTGATCACAATTGTATTAAAGTTGTAGTTCCAGATGGTAGAATGCCAGAACCAAAACCACAATATACCGAGTGGGGAATCGACATTGATGTATTCATAATTAATATCGATAGGAATCATTTTAAATCTGTGTTTGGTAAGAATTCCGAGGTTAGGGAGGAAGATTTCATTTTATTCAAATTTGCAAATAAAATGTTTTATATAAATTCATTTTATTTGGATAGGGGCTTGAACAACGAACTCACTTATTACATCTGCTCTCTTAAAAAATATGACAATGATGTATCAATGCTTAAGCCAAAATCTGTTAAAGATTTTATTGATAATATAACACTTGATAAAGAAAATATCTTTGGTGATAAAATTGCTATAGAAATGGAAGATTCAATATCAACACAAGATAGATTTTTGACCACAAATAAAAATGAAATACGTTCTTATATAAATCGCAATATAACAATTCCCAATTTTGTTCTATTGAACAATGGTACAAACATAACAAAGTTTTACTATGATTTGTCAAGCATAGATAAAGGTCTTGTTGCCGTGAAATATTTAGCGGAAATCTCAAATTCAATTAAAAATTCGGCATATTCAGCATTGTTATCATTTACAGATGATGGATTTGTAAATGATCCATTTTCTATAATTTCAATACAAGAGATAGATAAATTCAACCATATCTGTACAATAGATAGAACAATAGAAAATTTACAGATATTTTCTTTTATAAAATCAGAAAATGGTGAATATTTCAGAATAACAAAAATCATCGATAAATCCAACTTTGTTATAACTGATTATAACAAACAAATAGAAACAGATATTCTTTATTTCACAACAAGTCTGAACACTTTGCTTAAAATAGGTGAGACAGAAAATCAATTTAGATATGATTTGGTTGACAATAGAGTTTTGTTCATTGTATCAGGCAAAATCGTATCCAAAATTGTTTTACAAAATGAACTTTTAAAAGAAAGATGGTATGGTATTGTGATAAACCATGATTCAGACAATGATCAAATCTCTTGTTTCGTTTATGAACCACAGGATCATGTTGGATATCCAGCCAAATATTCCACCAAATTGAAATTGGTATCGAAATCTTTTTTAACAAATGAATTAAACAAAAACATTGATTTCTTGGACAAATCAACAGCTTCTATCATATCTTCCAATATGTTATTGACAAACATTAGAATTTGGAATACCACAATACAAGAAGATAATAATTCAATAATTTTGAATTCAGAATTTGTGAGAAACTCATCTAAAACTTTAGTGATTGATAATGCAATAAACCCCCTAAACATACCGCAAATAGGCAAAACTTTGTAACTGATATATAAATAAAAGAAAATGCTTAAAATCAAAGAAATAAATCCAGCATTAATACAAACACCTCCTGTTGGTAAGGCTATTGTATTTCTGAACTCTTTGACTGGTAATTATACAATACTAAAAGATAATGGTTTATTAGTAGATCTTGAACAAGGAGGTGGAGGTGGTGCTTCTGATGCTGAATCTGTGACATATTTGACCACTGATAACAATCTTTGGTCATGGGCTACTGCAGTACCAACCAATGTTGAAGTTGCTCTTGATACCTTAGCCTTTTCTACGAAAGATATCTATAGTACTATAGATCTTCTGCTACCACCCAAGGCATCAACCCTTTCTAGTCTTATAATAACAGACACGGTATTATATGTTGGTAAAATATCAGCTGATCTAGCATCTTCTTGGTACACGGAGAATTCTGCAGGTGACACTGTAACAAATTTGATATATGACAACATATTCTATTTAGAAGCCAACAACATAAGATGTGGAAAATCTGGACAAAATTCTACTTATGGTGTAGTAAATTTTGAGAAGGATGGATCAACTATATCATCATATAACATCTCTCTTGGTAATGGAACAAATGGTGTAATCCAAATATTGAATCTACAAACACACAATACATTTTGGCAGAAAACTGATATAAAAGCATCGGCTACAGCCACAGAAGGATTTAATAGATATAGAATTCTACACACCGAGGCTGGTGCATCTATCTTGAATAAATTTGTTTATGACAATATTGGTGCTTCACCAAATTTTATATCACCATTGGTGGTGTCTGTTAATACAAAATCTTCGAAATATCTTTCTGGTATAGAATATTATGGTCTTGGTTCTACATTTGATATATCTTTCACCACAGCAAATTCTTTCAACAAGGTTTATTCAAGTTCTGGTGTTTGTATACTTTCTTGTATCGGTATGACAAATTTGGATGTAGATCCAATTTCTGTTCCAAATTATACTGATAATTTTATTGTTGCAAACAGAACTGTAACCCTCAACAATCCTAACCAATCATCATTGTCACCAATAATGATTGCAACGGCTACTAAACCAAACAATAACAACGTCGCAAATTCACAGTTTAATATAAAATCGAATCTTAGCTTGGGTATATGCACTTTTGGTATAGTTTCGACCACAACATCCGATTCATTCCAAGATGAAAACCAAAGATTGGTACAGAATACAGCATTACCATTCAATTCGATAACAGCACTATCCAATGGTGAGGCACAGGTCAGAGTGGGAACTCTTGTGTATGGTAATACAGATTATCCTCTGAAATCTGGTGATCAGAGGTATGATAGATATATTGTTAAAGCAACAGCCAATTCTGGATCTGTCACTTTCGGTGGTCTTACTTATACAAATATTTCTCCTTTTGGAACTGGTTCTATAAATATAATATTACAACTTGAAAACGATAATATCTATTTTGATTTGGGTAGACCTTTTGGTTCTAACAACGGTAATGGTAATGGTTTAACTATGGCCAACTCGAAAGGTGCTAGGGTTTCAGGCTCTTCAAATCTTGTCAATTTCACTTTCGGTACATATTCTACTGCTAATAACTCAAACAAATATAGAATTATTATCATATTTAAAAATAATGTATACAGTCTAACCTCCATAACAGCATCTTAAAATGTGGAATCAGCAGGATTTATCATATAAAAAGTTAATCAATAAATCAACAACAAATTCCAATAAGAAATATTATGAGGAATTTGGTGCTAATACTTTAGATTTAAATATATCAGATTTAAAGGTAGATGATATACCATATGATAATCCATCTCTTGGTGTTGCAAATGGTGTAATATTACAAGAAACTTTACACATCTTACAAGAAGACATAACAGTACCAAATTCTCAAGCATGGAAATCAATATATGTTGATTGGGTTTCTGACAAATTTGGTCCTTCATATAATGTTAGACTGTATGATTCTTTAAATCAAGAGATATTTCCTACAGATTCATCGCAATGGTTTTTTGATACCGTTACTGGTATATTAATATCAAATTCACAAATATCAGCAAATAAGCCATATAAAATATCTGGGTATAGGTATATTGGTAATAAAGGATCTGCTACCATACCGACTGTTAATAAAGACAACATATTCACAGGTATACAACAATTTAATAATGATGTAAAATTTACGTATCTAACTGGCGACCAAAATAAGTTTACAAGAATAAATCAGGCTACGAAAATTTTAGAAGAATTTCTTCTGATAGATGATAATTCTACATCATTGAATTCTACATGGAGTTCAGATAAAATATCCAATTTGGTTGGTTCTGGCGGTGCTACTGGTACTGAAACTATTGTTTTAGGTGAAACTGTTTCAGTTAACGATATTTTATACGTTTCTAGCAATGGTAAATGGTATAAAGCAGATTATACAAACGAAAATAGTGTATCCACAGCCAATAGAATGGCTAAATCTGCTGGTGTTCTTGACGATACCATAGAAGTTTATAGATTTGGTAAAGCAACAATATCTGGCTTAATAATAGGTAAATCATATTGTATTGGTGCTAATGGTGGGCTTGTTGCTGATACTAATATACCATCTATAGAAGGTATTTTTCAAAAATATGTTGGTGTTTGTACCAAAATCAACGAATTCGATTTTGATCCAGATCAAAATTATTCGCAATTAACCTTACAAGATTCTTCATCTTCTGGATCTTCTGGTTCTATTTCGGATTATACTTCGTTTGTATATAATGAAATACCAAATGGTGTCATAAATGGTGTTAATGCCACATTCATTTCAGATTTCAATTTTATACCAGAAACATTAAAGGTTTATTTGAATGGTATAAAACAAACACCAATAATTGATTACAATAATACTGGTAACAATACAATATTATTTTCATATTCACCAGAGATTTCAGATATTATATCAATAGATTACATTAAAGTATAATACATTAAATAATAAAAATATATTAGGTTATGTCACAAATTTCCAAAAGACAGATCCAAGATGGATCTATAGATAATAACAAAATACAGGCAGGAGCAGCCATAGATACCACCAAATTAGCTGATGGTGTAAATTTTATTAAAAGAGATGGTTCTGTTCCAGCAACAGCCAATTTGCCAATGGGTGGCAACAAGATCACTGGTCTTGCAACTGCTACTAACAATGATGAAGCGGTAAATTTGGGGCAATTAAATTCTGCTCTGTCAAATTTGAACAATTTGTTCAAAGCAAAGAATTCATGTAAAGCATCAACAACTGGTAATATAACCATATCCAATCCTGGAACAGCGGTTTTTGATGGAATCACTTTATCGAACGGAGATAGATTGTTTTTGGGTCTGCAAACCACACAGGCAGAGAATGGTATTTATATTTTCAATGGATCTGGAGTTGCTCTAACAAGGGCTACTGATATGGATTCTTGGGCTGAAGTACCGGCCGCTTTTGTAGCAATTGAACAAGGTACTACATACCAAGATACTATTTGGTTGTGTACATCAAATCAAGGTGGTACTTTAGGAACAACTGCTATCACTTGGCAACAGATTCCAACAACTGCTGGTTTATCCAACACAAATTTTGTTGATAAAGAAATACCATCAGGCTCAATAAATGGCTCAAATACCACATTTGTTCTGGCAAATACTCCAGTTAGTGGTAGTGAACATATCTATTTAAATGGTCTGTTACAAGAACTTGGTGGTGGTAACGATTATACAATATCTGGTGGGAATATAACTTTCGTTGTAGCCCCGTTAACTGGTGAAAAAATAAGAGTTTCTTATAGGAAATAATAATTAATATAATATGCCAGCAACTGTAGTATCAACTAGACAATTACCAGATAGTATATTAAGTATTAGTGGTACTTTAACTTTAGATTTTGGGGGTGGAAGTTCAGGTACTATTATAACTGTAGCTCAAACATCATTTTCATCTACTACTTTCAGAGGTATTAGCTTTATCCCCAAAGGAACTGTTCAGACTAGTTTAAATGATTTTGAATTAAATCTAGTTAGATTTAACATAGAAAATATAGTAGATTATACTTCTTTTACTATAAGGGGTACTTTAGTGGGGAATGCTAGAGGTATTTATACTGTTGATTATGTACTGTTATATCAGTACTCTACTCCTCCTGTAATAGACCCAATAGCAATATTTAATACTCAAGATGATAATCTAAATCAAACGACTTATTTAAACTATAACCCCACTTTTTCAGGACAGACCCAATATTGGTTAGCTAGAAATAGTAGAATAGGTCGTACTACATCTTCTACTCAAGCTGTAAATGGTGATAGTATATTATCTGTAGATCTAAATGTACCTACGGGTGAAGGGGGCGATCAGCTGATATTTAGTGAATCAGGATTACAACCTGATATAAATAGATCTACACCTAGTGGTTTAAATGGGGACAATGTGGTATATTACAAATATGATGGAGGATTTGTTCATATTTGTAATACACTTAATGCACAGATGGGGATGAAATCTGATTATTCTCCTGTAAAGAATGCTCCATATGAATATATGCATGTTATAAGATTTAACAAAGGATTAGTTCCTTATGAATCTGTAGTATCAGGTACTTTTGGGTTAAAGTATTTAGGGGGAAACAATTGGCAGTTGTATAGTAGCTACCAAGGTAATGATCATTTTCAGAATATAACTTGGAATATAACCCCATTGGTAGATAAAATAATAATACTCCATTTTAATATGACTAGTAGCACTACTCTGTCTTTTAGAATTTCATCTCAGCTGAATGGAAATTATTACCAAGGAGATCCTAATTGGGATGTTACTTTCCCTACAGCTAAACCTTTAACTAAGGTTGTAATAGGCACATCTTCTCATCCTTTGATTGCAGATCATTTTGGGGGTGTTATTAAGAGTTCAGGATCTTTTACCACTACAGAAAGAAATACTAACATATCTCAAATGAAAAGTTTGTTCCCTATTGTTAGAGATTCTTATACGAAAGCATACTTATCACCTACTATAAGTTACTCTGGTAATATATTTACTTTGAATCCTAACTTCATAGCCAATGGAAGTCCTTATTCATTTGATATATCCAATTTCAAAATTAGATGGTGGCAGTACTTCAAAAATAATGGAGTAGGTAATGCTATTGATAATAGAATACTAATGCAGTCTACAGATGGGAATACTTATTTGTTTCAGGATGCTGGTTATACTGGAAATCCTTTAACTTATAATAGGCTAGCAGCTGGTTTAATCACAGATGGCAATAAAGCTGACATAATAGTTGATATTGTTGACAAGAATGGGTATATATACCCATTTGTATCAGCTCCTTTCGGATCTTACTTTTAATAAATTCATTTAATAATATAATATGCCAGCAATTACATTATCAGCCAGTCAATTACAACAAAATCCTAGTAATAAAATAATATTATTTGGTGATAGTCGTATACAAAATGAATATGGAGTAACCTCATCAACCATAATCAATTATAATAGAGGACCTATAAATATTGCAAATAGTCTTTTAGATAAAAGACTAGGAGTGATAGCTAACAAAGGTATTGGGGGTGATACTACTAGTTTATTATTAGCCAGGTATGACACAGACATAAAAATATATTCAGGTTTGTGTAAGTATATCTACCTCATGGTAGATATAAACGATGTTTATGCTACTACGGATCTAGCAACTATTTTGAGTAATTTAAATACCTTATATGATTATATGGAAAGAGATAATTTCCATATAATAGATACTGCGGGTTACTACCCAGCTGCCGCATTATCTGTTACAGAACAAAGAAAATTCCAAAAAATATCTGATTTTAAAAAGAGACAGGCAGCTGTTAGGAAAAACCTAAGAGTAATAGATTGTCACAGGGTTTTAGGAGATTATTTGACATCAACTACACCCAGCAATTTATTCTTTGATACAACCTTGCATATAAACGTTAGAGGTGCTTGGTTAATCGCTAAAGAACTAGTTAATATTTTCAGCAATGTACCTTTCACAGACAAGCTAATAACCTCTCAATTGAATGTCAGAACTAATACCGATAATACTATAAGTAGCAATATCAATAGTAACCCCATGATGGTAGGTACTACTGGTGCACATCATGCTACAGGATTCACTATAAATGACCCCTCTCCCACTGGTGGATTTGTTGCTGGAGTTACTACAGGTTATACTACCAGAAGAAACTCAGGCACTGGAACAGGTCATTTATCAGTAGGAGTTAATAGTAAAATAGTAGGCCAAGTACAAAGATTTAAAATTGTGACAGAAAATACTGCTGGAGCTACCTATCAATTTGCACCAACCTCTGCTATAACCAGCAGAGTTAATAAAGGGGTGAATTATATAGCAAGAGGCAAAGTAGTTATAACTAATCCTGTAAGATTACATACTGTTATGTTGAGGATTGTTTATACCGAAAATGGTACTGTTAAATCTGTGAGAGATATGTCAGATACTTCTCCTAATTTAAATGGGTATATCCCCGAAAGCTGTACATTAACTTTGGAAACACCCATATTAAACATACCTACAGCATCTAGTTTAACTAATTTTGAAGTACAAGTACTTTTAATATTTGATAGTAATGCAGGAGAAGGTTCAGTTATAGTAGACATAGGCCAATTATCTGTGGAAGAAGTAGGCTAACTATTTAAAATTAATGAATAATAATTTAGTATGTTAAATATGTAAAATTAATACATTTTGAATAATTAATATGACTATCATCAAGACTAAAATTGTATACCTTTATGAATATCAAAGAAATTAATGGTAGAAAAATATTATCACAGGATTCGATAGACAGATATTCTAACAATATAACTGCACTAGCAGATAATGGTGGTTCTGGTAATGCATTCATATTTACCACAACACCACAATTAACTGGATCGTTTCCAAAAATGCTGATACTGACCTTTTCAGAAGTAAGTGGTCATGTACCAACTGGTGCAAGCACAATCACTGTTGATTCTGTTGGTACAGTGGATTTGACTAGACAAGATGGTACTCCTTTGCGAAGTGGAGATGTTGTTGGTGGTAAAAGATATATTGCTATATTTGAAAATTCTAGATATTCATTGGTTGGTGTAGGTATAACAGACGGTGTCGGAGATATTACCCCTCAAAACAATCCTATTGTTGATAATGATAATATAAATACTTTTGCTTCTAAAACACAAGGGCAAATTGATAGCCTTGCCTATACAAAAGCTGACAGGCCCAATGGTGTAACAGCAGGGGGTGAAATTGAAACAGGTATTGATTACATAACAGTTGGTGCTACCCAATGGATGATAGGTTTTGTTAATTATTCAGCTCCTATAATAACTTTTAGCAACATAACCCTATCAACCTCTGGAAATCAGAGGTATATTGCTATCTATGGGGATACGAACAATGAAATAAACAAATTGGAGGGTAGTGAATCTACATTGGCTGTATATCCTGACTTGCCTCCTAATACAATTCTTATTGGGTACATACTTGTAGGGGATGGAGTTATAAGTTCTCCTGCACCCGATTTAAGCGCGTATGCTACAACAAATTGGGTGTTTAACTGGGCAGAGCCAAAAATATTAAGAAGCACAAGAACAACTAACTTTAGATTAGATTATCCATTGTATCCAAGTCAAATTATTAGGAATGGTGGAACAGTAGATATAGCTGTTCAAACATATTACACTGGTTGTAAAATTAACGGACAAATAAACAAATCAATAGTTGTAAAACCAAATCAATTTGCAGTGATAAAGGGGGTACAAAACAATGATGATAATTATCTGGTTTTCGTTGTTGATGAAGTACCATCAGTTTATGATACAGAGATAGCAAGTATAAACAATGAGCTACAAAATAGGTATACTAAAACGGAGGCGGATTCTACTTATGTTACTTTATCCACTAACCAAACAGTTACAGGAGCAAAAAAATTCACCAAAAAAATAAAAGTAGATGGTGATGTTAATTTAGGGTACAGCGAAGTACCCAAGTTAAATCTCACTCAAAAATATTTAACTTTTGACGGTGAAATTTTACCCACACCTCCAGATATAAGAACTTTGATGTTAGTTAGTACTGGAGGTAAAGCTTATTTTTTGTACCAAAATAAAATTTTGGAAAACTATTCTTTAGTAGGAAGCCCTTCAACTTTAGTAAACAATTTTAGGTCTCGTACTACTTTTGATAATGCAGATGAAGAAATTATTGGAACTATTATAGACATACAATTTACAAACGATGACACTTGCTACATAGTAGTAGACAGTGCAGGTGTTTTTACTGTCTATAAAAGTGAGAGTTATAGCTCAATGCCTACTTTTACGGTGGTAACAGGTTATAATATTGTTTCAGGCACGCCAGCCTTAGTTGGTAATCTAAGAATAGCAGCAAAGGATAATGTTTTAGTGGTTGCTGGAGAGGGCCCTGGCGGTGAGTGTTTTATTTCTAGATCTGCAAATAAAGGCAGTACTTTTACAGTAAGTTTAGGTAATTCAAATATTAATTGGCCTAATCGTCCGTTTTATCTAAAACTAACTATACTAGACAATAACAATATAGTGGTTGTTAGGTATATATCTTATTATGGTATATATGGTAATACCTATTTTAAAGCTAATGTATTTACGTACAGCACTACCTTAGCTGAACTAGCTAGATGGGAAGAGCCATCAAACGGCTATGATTTAGATGAAAATGGTGGTGTTCCTACTTATAATCAAAATATACCTGTTATCTCTTTTTACACTTCTGAGAATGACTATTTTATAAATTTAGGAGACAGTAAAAAATATAAAAACGGTTTACGAGTGCTTCAACAAATACCAGACTTTGAGAATGTGGCTAAAGTTGAAGCAGGTAAGTACTTTAAGATAGTTGAAGATGTAATCTATTTATCGGATAAGGTATCATTTGATTACCAAAAAGTGCATACTAATTTTGAAGGTTTGCCCCTACACGTAGTATTTACCAATAACTCTATTTATATATTTAAAGAAGCCTCTATAGAAATTATTTCTGATTTAGTTTCAGTTGGTAACTATACAGTAGGCATGGCTGCAATAAATGATGTAGACGATATTACAACATTTAAAGTTGCTGACCCTAAGAGTGATTTGGATGCTGTAAATTTACAAACATTAGAAAACTACGTTGCTGGTAATGTACCTACTATACAGGATGCAACAATCGCAACCAAAGGCATAGCTCAACTTGATACAGATGCAAATATCCAAAGTAATACTAATTCAAGTAGAGTTGTTACTTCTGGAAACTTGACTGCATGGTGGATATGGGTAAAAACGCAAGTGCAGACTTTTGCTCAAAAAATAACATTTACTCTCGCACCAAGATTTAGCTCTACTATAGCAAGTACTTGGTTAGTTGTTGATGCAAACAAAGACTTAGCCTCGGCACCATACACACCTGCAAATAAAGCAGGTGAAACCTTTACAGGTGCAGTTATACTAGCAGCAGATGCAACTGCTAACTTAGGGGCAGCAACTAAGCAACAAACAGAGGCATTTGCTAATAGCTTAATTACTGCACTAAGAGCAGGTGTTAGTACTGAAGGGGACAACTTACTAAAACTGTACAATCTAATTGTAGCAAGTCAAAGTGAGGTAACTGTAGCAACCACAGCAGCAAGAAATGCCTACAATGTTACTAAATTGCCAACTTCAATATTTGTACTTGACGATGGGGATGGCAAATGGTCATTGTATAAATGTACTACATTAGGCATCAATAGAGATGCAAATGATATAAAAATATCTGACCCTGATTTGCTCAATGCAGTAATGACAGGCAGTCAAATTAAAAGTGCTTATCAATCTCAGCCCAGCTCATTTACTGATGCTTTATACACAGCATTAATCACTAATGCTAATATGGGAAATGGTTATCTGTTACTAAATGGGTCAGGACAGATACCTGCATTGAGTGGGGTAAACCTTACCAACTTAGATTCTGCTAATGTGAGTAATTTAAGCCCTACTCGTAGATGGTGGACAGACGCATTAGCAACTACTTTAGCAAGCAAAGCAGACGCAGAAAATTATTATTCTAAAACAGAAATTGATACTAATCAAGAAAAAATACACGGATACGTTACTTATGGCGGCAACTTAGCAACTATTTTTAACACTCCATATAAAGTAACATATGCCTTAACTGCAGATTGCGTATTTCAAGGAGAAGGCCGTAAAGTAAATGGCGTAATGAATGGGTCATTAGCTGCTAAAGCTGGTCAATTTGTCACAGTTGCTAGAGCTGCGGACGATCTAACTAATAGTTACGTTTGGGCTGTAGATTCAGTGCCAAACTATATAGACATACTATCTGATAAAATTGCAAAATATGCAGATAATTCACACGCTGGAAATAATTTTGTCATTGCAGGTTTTACAGATCTGCCTTACATGTTTTTAATATCTTTTTCTACACAATACGCAGGGTACAGACCTACAGGGGCAAGTACTTTAACAATAGCAGGGCAAACTTTGCCTCTTAATCGTCAAGATGGTACACCATTGCAGTCAGGTGATGTAGGAGGTGGATTATATGTATGTTTGAGGAATTTCTATCCAGACTCTTATAGATTGGTAGGTGTCGGTATTACAGGTACTGAGGTGGATGATATACTTGAATTTGCAAATTTAGCTAGTTTTCCTGCAACTGGTGAGACAGGTAAAATATATGTTGCTTTAGATACGAATTTAACTTATAGATGGTCAGGTAGTGCTTATGTTCAAGTAGGAGGTGGAGCAATACCCACAACAATAGGTACTAGATTTATAATTAATAAAACAGCTTCTTGGTCAATAACTCAAACAGACGTTAATAATACTATTGCAGGGGGTTACTCTGGTATTACTTATGTTTACAACTCAACTACTGCGGGCAACTTTACTGTACCAGCTTTGACTGTTCCTATTGGTTTCACAATTAGAGTTCATGTAATTGGTACAGGAATGGTAACAGTTGTACCAAGTTCTACAACAATAAATAGCAGAGACAATTTATTAAAGTCAGTTGCACAACATAGTGCATTTGAGTTGGAATATATTATGACAGATGTTTATCAATTAGCTGGTGATTTAGTATGATGAACGTTGCAAAACATATAGCCCCACAACACGCTCCTTCTGTATTACAAGTAAAACAGACTACAAATGTAATTGATAGTAGATTTACACTAGCAACAATTGCAGGAACTGGCACTGCTACTATAACAGCAGGAGGTACGGTTATTAATTTTTCTACAGCACAAAACGCAAAGTTTAGGGAATGCAGAATTACGATAAATGGACAATCACGTTTTATAACAACTTTTAATTCTAGTACACAGGCTAATATTGATACAGCATTTAACAGTGAGGGAGCATGGGTTACAGGTACTACATCTGTAGCATTTACTTGGGTAGTTGTTACCCAATTTTCTGGACAAACAGGAGACAATGGGTCTGTATTGTTAAATAACAATGGGGCAGCTCGAAGTCCTTATTTAGCATTTAGAAACAATAAAGTATGTTGCAAGTTTTGGGCAGATGCTGTAAATGCTAATAAATATTTTACCTATACAGGATTACTAGGAGACCCTTTTGCCCAAGGAAGTACAGGATATAGCATGGTGTTTGATGTTGAGATTTTAGGACTTGGTCTACAATATAGTATATCTCCTGTTCACATGGGTAGAGGAAGTTATTGGCAATATATGGGAATATATGATTCAAGTAAAACTGCTTCTTTTTGGGGCAATACAACTGCTAGTAATTCACCAGGTTACTCCGTTTCAGGAAACACAAATATTGTAAATCCAACAAAACAGGCTTATTCTATTACACAAAATGGGAATAAATTAATCTTTGATAACTTTCAAAGAACAAAATCAATTGAATCAAGAGCTTATCTAACTTATGATGGTATTCCAAGTTCTGTCATGGGGCATCGCAATAATGGTACTGGACACTCAGAAAGCTACTTATATGCTTATTGGGGTTTTTCTGCTCCATTGCCTGAAAAAACTTTAGAAAGATTGTTAGAACGAATAAAATTAAATAAA
>Ga0208426_1000002_pt1 | contig 111050 bp, 136 predicted proteins | sample DEB19_08_DNA_6_FD_184524 | JGI IMG/M metagenome (GOLD analysis project Ga0208426, IMG submission 184524) | Aqueous microbial communities from the Delaware River and Bay under freshwater to marine salinity gradient to study organic matter... | ecosystem: Environmental > Aquatic > Marine >...
CTGCGTCGAGAAGCTATTAAGCGAGGAGAGCTATAATGGCCCAGTCCTATTTTTATGATCAACAAATAAGACGTTGGTTACTACAGTTCATGAGACTGTTTGGTGGGTTCAGTGTAAAGATGGGCAAAGATGCAAACGGACTTGACAACTATCATCAGGTTCCTGTTCGTTACGGCGACACTACTCGTATGAGTCAGCACATACTTCGTAATAATAGTGAGAACACAATGTTAAGTGTGCCTGCTATTAGTTGCTATATTGCAGAACTGTTACCAAATGCAGAACGTAGAATGACGCCGTCGTTTGAAGATAGTGTGCAGATTTACGAAAAGCAATATGATCCAGCTGCTGGGAATTATCAAGACCAAGTTGGTGAAACTTATACACTAGAGCGGCATGCTCCTATCCCGTTTGATTTGACAATTAACGTAGATATTTGGACCAGTAATACTGAACAAAAGCTACAGCTATTGGAACAAATCTTATTGCTGTTTAATCCTTCAGTTAACTTGCAAAGCAGCCAAAATCCGTATGACTGGACAAGTTTAGCAGTTGTTGAACTTATAAACATTACATGGACTGCACGTAGCATTCCGCAAGGTACTGATGATATCATTGATGTTGCAAGTTTAATCTTCCAATTACCAATTTTCTTAACGCCGCCTGCCAAGGTCAAGCGACAGGTGCTTATTCACAGCATCATCAATAATGTAGATGCAAACTACGGATTTATTGACGACATTGTTATTAACAATAATGCTCCTTCAAGCCGTCAATGGATTACGTTTGAGGATAGGCATATTCGAGTCACTGATGACTTTATTCAACTACTAAACAGTAACAATTCTGATACATCAGCCTCAGGCGGTGATGGCGCCAAATTAAGTTGGGCCGATCACTTTAGTCATTACGGTGGTATGCACAATGGCATTACAGAAATTAGATTGAAGCTTGGCGATATTAGTAATGCACATGAAGTAATTTTAAAAATTACAGAAGTACCAGGAAACGTAAATGTGTTGTCATACACCACTGATCTGTCAACATTGCCAACTGATACTATTACAATGATTAATGGTATTATTGACCCAACTGGTAGCCACCCAGGTAATGGAAACATTCCAGCAGTTGCGCCAGGGCAGCGTTATTTACTAACTAAGTCAGTTGTACAAAATAGCATGTGGGGGAATCTTGTTGCTGATGCAAATGATATCATTGAATACAATGGTAGCAATTGGATTGTTAGCTTTGATGCAAGTGCTGTTAACTCTGTTGCATATACTACCAATGCAAATACAATGGCCAAGTTATATTTTACAGGAACTGATTGGGTACTTGCACTTGAAGGTATCTTCGAGCAGGGTTACTGGCGCATTGTAAACTAAGTAAGAATATGAGAGCTGTTGGCGCATTAATTGTAAGTAAAAATACCGGCAGGGTTATGATGCAACTTCGTAGCCCGTCGGAAACACATAGCATGTGTTGGGGATTGTGGGGAGGTAAGTTAGATGGCGACGAGGGTGATCTTAATGGGCTAAAGCGTGAGCTATGTGAAGAACTTGGCTTTCCAGGTGTTCCTAATACAATTGCAATGAGTCACGTATACACGTTTACCACCCGTGATAAACGCTTTCGCCATGTTAGTTATTTGATTTTATGCGAAGACGAATTTATTCCTATGATAGATGAGGAAAGTGCTGGCTACTGCTGGGTTAATCTCTGGGAATGGCCGCAACCGCTGCATCGTAATACTGCAAAAATGTTTAGCAGTCGTGGCTTTAAAGAATCGTTAGAAGGTTTGCTAAATGGCGTTACGAGTAATTAAAAACACCATTAACAAACAACCATTGGAAATATACACAGGGCCGCACCGCCAGCTTAATTTTCAGCAATGTTGGGCAACGTGGCTTAACAATCCACTTCTTAATAATTTGTACAAAGATAACATTGCGTATACCGAACGTTGGTTTTTAGAACTTCGACGATTGATAAATGATGAAACGTGGACACATCCACTTCTTAATAGTGTTGTATCAGATCATGAATTAAAAATGCACTTAATAAAAAGCACCGTCATTGACGGTGCTTTTATGCGTAGTATGTTACAAAGCAACAACCACCCAGAGTATCAATTGTCCGCTGCTGTTAATCTTAAAAAGTTAAGACGATGGTGTGCGTTTTTTGTTAGTTTGCCTGATTCACTAGAAACTCTCGCTGACCTAAATGCCCAATCTCGCGACTAAGATCTAAGTCGCAAAATATCTTAATAGCATTGTGATCTAGCAAGTCACAGAATCCCATATCTTCACCATGCCAAGTTGAACTCGGCGCATGCCACTTTAATGGAAAATGTGGGCTTGGCATATCGTCAATTACACTTGCTTTCATTAATACGCAACCAAATCCAGTATATCGAACATTTACAAGACCGTGCCCTTCTGTATCAACTGGTTCTACCGGGTCAATGCTTATAAAGGCAGTTGGATGAAATGGCGGTACCCGCTTGGAGTACGTTGCACATACTACACGTTTATTATGTTCAAGTAACCGAACGATAACATCTTCTGGGAATGTCATGTCGCTATCGAGCCACATAATATGCTCTGCATCATGCGTATCAATTGCCGTTGTCAGTAACACCTGTCGTTGATTGCTTAGTACTGTTCCAGCATCCATATCGAGAATTACAGGGATACCCTGCTTCTCTGTGTACTGTATTGCTTTGATTAGGCAATAGGTAAATTGTGCATGCACCATTCCATTGGTAGGAACACAAATAACAACCTGCTCGCTAAGTGCAGGTTGCTTGTCAAATATACTATTGCTTAACTTACCAAACATTATTCGTTATTAGAAACATTGCTCACATTGGCTTTACGTTCGGCCTGGCGAGTTGTCTTATTAATCACATTTAAGAAGGTTTGACATTTAACAATGGTATCCTCATATAACTCTGCAGGTAGCTTTAACATCTGATCCATATTTGCCACTGTTACCGATTGGCAAATTGCTTCAACTGCTGCTTTTTTAGCAAGATCGTCTACCCAAAATGCGGGTTCGGCTGCTTCCAGTGCTGTGCGTACATCACTACCAACTTCGGCTTGTAATTCTGCAATTTTGGCGTTAATTGTATTCATTTCTTCAATAATTGCGTCCCTTGACCAATCATTAGTTGCCTTATCTGCCTCGTTATTTAGAAACTCCATCTCTTGGCAAAGAGACACAAGTAAACGGGGGCCAGTTGCTACGCCGTATACAAAATTGTCTCTCTCAAAGTTTGTACGGAATGGGACTTGTTTTAATACTGCCCTTGTATTATTTAAAATTTCGTTTTGTGTTAGTGACACGGTAGCTCCTTCTATGTTTAACTATGTATCGACGCTACACTAGAAAAGTTAGCCAAAAGAAAAGGGCCGAAGCCCTTTTCTTAGCATGCTATTGTTTAGATAGCGTATGGTGTTGTACGTCCACCAAATGTTGAACTTAATCCAACTGAGCCTGCAGAAATACCTAAGTATCCTCCAAGTGTTCCACGTAGCGATACGTTTGCACCAGTTGTATTAGAATAGCCGCGCTTGACATTACCAAACGAAATTGATGATCCAGTTGCTGGAAGAATTGCCATTTTATTTGCCTCCTCTTTTCACTAGATTATAGTTCAGTTGTAGCTGAACCACCCAATTTAGAAATTTCTGCTCTAAGAGCGTCGATTTGTAATTGTTGCGCTTTTACTGCTTCGAGCAATAACGCGGTCAACTTGTCATACTTGACAGTCTTGAAGCCTTTGAATGCAGATGGGGTTACCAACTGTGGCAATACTGCTTCAACTTCTTGAGCAATAACACCAACTTCTTCTTTGTCAATGATACCTAAGTCTAACGCTGTTTGGTTAGGACGGAAAGTAACACCACGTAAAGACATAACTTTAGCAATAGGATCTGTAATTTCTACAATATCTTTCTTTAAGTTAACGTCAGAGTAGTAAGCTGTAATTTCACCAGTAGCAGTAATGCCACCAGATACTGCTAAAGCACCAGTTGAACATGCACTGACTGTACTTACTGCACCAGTATGTGTACCACTTGTATTACTACTTGCAACGATATAACCACTTGGGTTAGTACTGTTATACGGAGTAAAGCCCAACGCTGTTGTAACGTTTGCACTTGAAATACCAGTAATAAAACCGGCACCGTTAGTCAATTGGTTTGTATTACTTACGTTAGTTGCTCCTGCGGCAATACCGTCTAACTTAGCAGCGTATGTGCTTGTCATGTATCCGTTAGCAAGAGATGTTGCAGCAGCCATACTGATCGCTGGAGATGCACCACCGCTTGAAACAACTGGTGCTGTACCAGAAACGCTCAATACACCAGTGTTAGCAACTGCTGTACCAACAACGCTAATACCTGTACCAGCAGTTACTACAGTGATTGCTGCAGAACCATCAAAGGCTACGCCTTGAATTGCACGGGCTGTTTGTAACTTAGTTGCAGTTGCTACGTTAGAAATTGCAGCGATAGCAGATGCTAATTCAGCATCAGTTGCCATTGCATTTTGGATTTCAACCAATGTATCAAAAGCTGCGCCTGCACCGTTAGTTACTGCGGCAATAGCGGCTGCTGAAGCTGCATTAGCTTTAGTAGTTGCATCAGTTGCAGCAGAAGCAATTGCGGCTGCTTGAGCTGCGTTAGCTTTAGTAGTTGCATCAGTTGCAGCAGAAGCAATTGCGGCTGCTTTAGCAGTTGCAATAGCTGTATCACGAGCAGTTGCTTCGGCGGCAATAGCAGTATCGCGTGCAGTTGCTTCAGCAGCTACCTTAGTAGTTGCATCAGTAGCAGCAGTACTAAGTGCAGCAGATTTGGCAGTTGCAATAGCAGTATCGCGTGCAGTTGCTTCAGCAGCTACCTTAGTAGTTGCATCAGTTGCAGCAGAAGCAATTGCGGCTGCTTTAGCAGTTGCAATTGCTGTATCACGTGCAGTTGCTTCAGCAGCTACCTTAGTAGTTGCATCACTTGCTGCATTTGATTGCGCACTGTTGGCTTTAGTAGTTGCATCAGTTGCGGCTGCGCTGATTGCTTGGCTCTTTGCAGTTGCAATAGCTGTATCACGAGCGGTTGCTTCAGCAGCTACTTTAGAAGCTGCATCAGTTGCGGCTGCACTAGTTGCTTCGCTCTTTGCAGTTGCGATTGCTGAATTACGAGCTGTAACTTCAGTAGCTACTGTAGAGTCAACATAACCTTTAGTACTTGCATCAGCAGTTGCAGTTGGTGTACCCAAACCAGTAATCTTCTTACTAGACATTGCAACATCTGAAGCAAATGTTGCTGCACCGTCAATTTGAACTGTACCCTTGAAACGTTGTGCAGTTGTAAAAATACCAGCAAACGTATCATCTTGCGCGTCAGTTACTCCACCGTCAGTTGTTGTCAATGTGGCTGCAAGAATTGAAACGTTACGTTCCAAATCAGACAAGCGGCGCAAGCTAGACTTGCTACCACTAAAAACGATATCGTTATCACCAACTGTTGTTGCTTCTACAAGAGCACCACTCTTGTCATATTTGTAGTTTTTTGTTTTGTCCAATGATACTTCGCTTGTGGTACCACTATTTTTTAATTTACGTTCAGACATTTTTCTCTCCTTTGAGTTTACTAGCACGAAGAATAAACTATTGTTATTCCATGTCCGTTGTTGCCAACGTACAGACAGGGGATGTCAAACCCCTGTCTTTAGCCAGTTATATTACGCGAATTTTAATCCGCTTACTTCAACTTCATCAGCTGTTGACAACATACCAGCTGCAATAGTTAGTGTAGAACCACTAACTGAGAATTCAGTTGGACGTAACAACATACGGTTTAAGAACACGTTATAGCCTTTAGCAGTAGCTAAGTCAGCAAATGTAAATGCAACTGATCCAGTTGCGTTAGCAGTAGCTTGTACAGATGTAACAGATTGGAAAGTAGCATGGAAGTATGTCAAACCACTAGTTACACGAGTTGCAACTCGTGCATCTGTATAAAATAAGTTTGTAGTACCTTCTGTAATTTCGTCTGTGTTATCTTTTAACGCTACGGCAGCAGTAATGGCTGCATTACGAGCAGTTGCTTCAGCTGCTACTTTAGAAGTTGCATCAGTTGCGGCTGCGCTGATAGCGGCTGCTTGAGCTGCATTAGCTTTAGTAGTTGCATCAGTTGCAGCAGAAGCAATTGCGGCTGCTTGAGCTGCGTTAGCTTTAGTAGTTGCATCAGTTGCAGCAGTTGCAATAGCGGCTGTTACAGAAGTGGTAGTTGCAGCACCAGAAATGTCAGCAACGCCTAACGTAATTGAACCACCTAATACAACGTTTGCACCGTTAACTGTAACGCTGTTGTTAGTTAATGAGCTATTAGGGATAGAACCCAAGCTGATTAAACCACTTGCACTGTTATAGCTTACGCCAGATGCTGTACTTGCACTTAGAGCAGCACGAGCACGACCAGCAGTGTGGAACAAGTTTGTTGTACCTTCTGCCAATGAATCTGTGCTTGTTGCAATTTGAGTGTAAACTGCGCCATCGTTAGTGAATGTCCACTTTTGTAAACCTTCGTTCCAACGTAATTGTACGTTTGCTTCATCGCCACGTTCAACTTCAATACCTGCGTTTTGAGTTGGGACGCCAACTGCGTCACTATTCAATGTAACAATGTTATCAGCCAAGCTGATTGTATTAGAGTTAACGCTTGTAGTTGTACCTTCAACTGTCATGTTACCAGCAATAACAACACCAGTTGATGTAACTGTCAATGCTGTGCTACCGTCAACTGTAACTGTTACTGTACCAGTTCCGCTGTCAACAACCGAAATGTTACTGTTACCTTGGCTGATTGTGCTTGTGCTGATTGCAGAAATGCTTGTATCAACATAACCTTTAGTGGCTGCATCAGTTAGTGCAGTAGGTACGCCCAAACCAATAACTTTGTTGCCGTTTAATTCAACATCGTCGCCGAATTGAACTTTAATACCATCGCTAGAAATAATACGTTTGCCAGCAGCAAATTGTAACGTACCGTCAATGTTTACACCTGTTGTGCTTGAACCGAACTGAAGTAAACCAGTACCAGTTGTTGTAACACGCATGTTCTGATCTAAGTCAGCTGTGAATGTCATTGTACCACTAGTTTCAGTTAAAACTTGCTTACCGTTAACATACAAAGAACCTGGACCAACATAAACGTGGCGCCATGGATTAGCAACAGTACCAAGATCATAAGTGTTACTTAGACTTGGAACAATGCTCTTTGTGCTTGCTGTGTCAGTTAAAGTTACACCAGCAAAAGTTGGTGCACCAGTTGTTGTCAAATTTTGACTTGTGCTAACAGCACCAGTAGTGCTATTATAAGAAATACCAGAACCTGCAACGATACTTGCGCGAGCGCGAGCAGTTGTAAAGTATTGGTTGGAACCTGTTTCTGCAATATTTGCAGTTCCTAAAACTACGTCACCACCTTGTGTGTTAACGCTTGTAACTCCACCAATTTCAACAACAGCAGGTACGCCGTCATCTTTCTTAATGTAGATTTTACCATCATGTGTGTTGATAGCGATTTCGCCTAATGCCAACTGCGCTACAAGTGGTGCCTTGCCTGCCGTTGAACTACGCTTTAAAATGATTTGATTAGCCATTTTGAGTATATACTCCTCTTGGATGTTTAGCAGGGTGATCGGATCCTGCCTTCCAGAAGTATTTACCTTTAGTAGAAACAAATAGCTGTAAAGCTATACAAACGTCTTAGAATTCTCCGCCATCTAAATTAATGGATACAGGTGTTATTGAGGTGATTTGACCCGATTCGTCTAGTACAAGAATATTTGTAAGTGCTGCTGAACCGTGAGTACCTGATTGATCAAAGTTGCCTACACGATTGTCACGCGCAAAGGTTAAACCAGTTGTTCCTAAAATTATTACGCCGGGCGTAGTCAATGTCCAATATGTTTGCGCATTAGTGGCGCCTTCTTCAACATACATTCGCATGCCGCCTGATACTTCAATTGTTGAGTCAGCATCAGTTGCGCGAATTAGTTTACCAGTTACAGAATTCCAAATGTAAATTCCGTTGTAAGCAGTATTGGTTTGTCCAGCTAATAATACACGATCCTGATGTACTAGATTGACTTCATCAATAATAGAAATTGCAGCAAGCAATGGTACATGCGACCGCGTGGCTACTCTGACACTATCCTTGCTGTCTGATATGGTGCTAACAAACTCTTTTCCGCGAAAAATTGGCATTAATTGACTCGTTTTACATATATTACGGTAATATGTATCAGTTCTATTTATGCGATCAGAAGGAAAGGCGCATTGCGCCTTTCCTTATCTAAACCTTAAATTACTTTAAGATTAATATGTACCACCATCAATATCACTATTTTGGTTCAAGATACCACCAGCACTTAAAGTAACTGTTGGTGTTAAACGAACCATAATGAAGTCGTTAGCTTCCGGAGCAGCATCAAACACAATACTTGATACGCCGTTTACAGTGCTCATTGTGTATGAGTAAGTTGGAGCTTGTACCAATCCGTTAACGAATACTTGCGTATTCTGGATTGAACCAACTTCAACACCTGTACTAAACGAAGCAGTTGTGCCGTCACCAGTAAAGTTTTGTGTTATAACAGTAGTTGTAATGTTCTGCGCCACAAACTTGCCTTGTGATGAACTCCAAACTAATGTATAACCATCACTTAATGTACCGCTTGTATCAACGTCGGCTAAATCACCTACATTAGCAAGAGCAATACGTCCATCTGCACGAGCATCGGTGTAGTAAAGATTTACTGCACCTTCTGCAATTGCATCTGTTGAAGGAACAGCAAATGTAAACGCACCAGTACCTGCATTGTAACTTAAGATGCTAGTGTTGTCACTAACTAAAGAAACAGCACTACGAGCTTGTGCGTTTGTAAAGTACTTGTTGGTTGCTGTTGAATCGGATACATTGTCTGTAGTCAATGTAACAACGCCATCTAAGCCGTTAACACTTTGAACCGCAGCCAATGTGCTGATAACACCAGTTGAACTGTTATACTGGATATTTGCACCACTACTGATAGAAGCCTTAGCGCGGCCTTCTGTAAAGAACAAGTTAATAGCACCGCTTAATTCAGCAATGTTATCTGTGTTCAATGTATCAATACGAGTACCCAATGCAGATTCAGCAGTACGAGCAGCAGTAGCTTCTGCGTCAACGTTAGCTTGAACAGCCAAGTCACCTGAAACACGAGCAGCAGCTTCAATTACGTCAGCAGCAGCATTTGCTTGTTCAGCAGTTGTAGCACGAGCAGTTTCAGCAGCGATTGCAGCAGTGTTTGCAACTTCAGCAGCAGTGGCACGAGTGGCTTCGGCAGCAATAGCAGCAGTCAATACACCTTCAGCAGCACGAGCAGTAGCAGCTTCAGCATCAATATTGGCTTGCAATGTTGTGTCAGCAGTTGTACGATCGGCAACTTCAAGGCTGATGTTAGTTGCATTTGCCGCTTCGGCTGTGCTTGCACGACTTACTTCAGCAGCTAATGCAGTTGATAGTGCATTGTCAGCAGATAAACGTGTAGCAGCTTCGTTTGCAGTTGCCGTAGCACTTGCGCTTGCTAAATCACTAATGGCTTGTGTTAAGCTAGAGTCAGCAGCATTGTAGGCAGTAATAATTTCTGTTAAGGAATCAAGAGCAGCTGGATCAATGTTGCTTAATACATCATCAATACGAGCACCCAATGCAGTATCAGCAACAGCACGAGCAGCAGCTTCTGTACTTACAGCAGCAATGCGAGCTGTTTCTTCGGCAACAATAGCAGCAGTGTTTGCTTGTTCAGCAGCAACAGCACGAGCTGTTTCAGTTGACAATGCAGTTGCGCCAGCAGTGTCGGCAGCAGCGCGGGTAGCAGCTTCAGCAGTAATTGCAGCAGCATTAGCAACTTCAGCAGCAGTGGCACGAGTTTCTTCGGCAGCAACAGCGGCTGTTAATGTAGCTTCAGCAGCAGTGGCACGTGTAGCTTCTGTAGAAATTGCAGTAGCATTAGCAACTTCAGCAGCAGTGGCACGAGTTTCTTCAGCAACAATCGCGGCAGCGTTTGCAACTTCAGCAGCGCGAGCTGTAGTAGCTTCAGCAGCCAATGCAGTTGTTAATGCACCTTCAGCAGCAGTTGCACGAGTGGCTTCTGCAACGACAGCAGCAGCATTTGTTGCATCGCCAGCGATACGAGCAGCTTCTTCGGCAGTAATTGCAGTAGCATTTTCAAAGATTTGACCTTGCAATGTATCATCGCCAGCAACACGAGCAGCTTCTTCAGCAGTAACAGCAGCAACACGAGCAGCTTCTTCAGCAGCAACAGCAGCAGTCAATACGCCTTCGGCAGCACGAGCTGTAGTAGCTTCAGCAGCAACGGCAGCGGTTAATACGCCTTCGGCAGTAGTAGCGCGAGTTTCTTCAGCATCAACATCAGCAATACGAGCAGCAGCTTCAGCATCAACATCAGCTGTACGAGCAACAACTTCTGCGTCAATATTGGCTTGCAACACGCCTTCAGCAGCAGTTGCGCGACTAGCTTCAGCAGCCAAGTTGGCAGCAGCAGAAGCAGCCAATGAAGTGATAGCACCGTTGATAGTATTATCAGCACCTTGGAAAGCAGCAACAACTTCTGTCAATGAGTCAAGTGCAACTGGATCAATATTGCTTAGAACATTGTCAATACGAGCACCTAATGCAGTATCAGCAGCAATGTAAGCAGCAGCGTTTGTATCAATATTAGCTTGCAATACACCGTCAGCAGCGATGCGAGCAGCTTCTTCAGCAGCAACAGCAGCAATACGTGCTGTTTCTTCAGCAGCATCAGCAGCCAAACGTGTAGCAGCTTCTGCGTCAACATTGGCTTGCAATACGCCTTCAGCAGCAGTTGCACGAGCAGCTTCAGCAGCTACTGCATTTGTCAATACAGTTTCAGCAGCAGTAGCACGAGTAGCTTCTGCACTTACAGCAATAGCACGGTTAGATGCTTCTGCGCTATCGGCAAGAATACGAGCAGTTTCTTCAGCAGCAATTGCAGCAGTGTTTACTACTTCAGCAGCAGTTGCACGAGCAGTTTCAGCAGCAATAGCAGTTGCATTAGTTGTTTCAGCAGCAGTTGCGCGAACAACTTCAGCAGCCAAGTTAGTAGTCAACACGCCTTCAGCAGCAACAGCACGAGCAGCTTCAGTTGCTAAGTCAGTTGTCAACACGCCTTCAGCAGCAGTAGCGCGAGCAACTTCTGTAGAAACAGCAGTAGTCAATACGCCTTCGGCAGCAGTTGCGCGAGTAGCTTCAGCAGCAGTAGCAGCAGCATTAGCAACATCACCAGCTTCGCGTAAACCAGCTTCAGCAATTGCGTTAGCAGTCAATACACCTTCGGCAGCAGTTGCGCGAGTTTCTTCGCTTGCTAAGTTAGTTGTCAATGTTGCTTCAGCAGCACGAGCTGTAGTAGCTTCAGCAGCAATAGCAGTTGCATTAGTTGTTTCGGCGGCAGCAGCACGAGCAGCTTCGGCGACTACAGCAGCAGCATTTGTATCATCACCAGCAACACGAGCACTGGCTTCTGTAACAAAAGCAGTATCGTGGGCAGCATCAGCAGCCAAGCGTGTAGCAGCTTCAGCAGCAATAGCGGCTGCGTTTGCACTTGCCAAATCAGTGATAGCTTGTTGTAAACCTGCATCAGCAGCATCATAAGCAGCAATAATTTCTGTTAAGGAATCAAGAGCAGCTGGGTCAATGTTGCTTAATACGTTGTCAATGCGAACACCCAATGCAGTATCACCAGCAGCACGAGCAGTTGCTTCAGCAGTAACAGCAGCAGCACGAGCAGTTGCTTCAGCAGCAACAGCAGCAGTCAATACGCCTTCAGCAGCAGTTGCACGAGTAGCTTCGGCTGATAAGTCAGTTGTCAATGCGGCTTCAGCAGCACGGGCTGTAGTAGCTTCAGAGGCAACAGCAGCGGTCAATACACCTTCAGCAGCACGGGCTGTAGTAGCTTCAGCAGCAATAGCAGTTGCATTTGTTGTATCACCATTGGTACGTGCAGTAACTTCAATGGCTAAATCGCTAGCAATAGCAGCTTCAGCAGTACGAGCAGTAACAGCTTCAGCAGCCAAGTCACTTGCTAAACCGGCTTCAGCAGCACGAGCAGTAACAGCTTCAGCAGCCAAGTCAGCTGTCAATGTAGTTTCAGCGGCTGTGTGGTGAGCATGTTCTTCTGCAATAGCAGCAGTCAATACGCCTTCGGCAGCAACAGCACGAGTGGCTTCAGCAGCTAAATTAGTTGTCAATACACCTTCGGCAGCAATAGCACGAGCAGCTTCAGTTGCTAAGTCAGTTGTCAATGTTGCTTCAGCAGCACGAGCTGCAATAGCTTCGGCATCAACAGCAGCTTGTACAGCAGCAACAGCAGCAGCGTTGGCAGTAACTGCACGACCGGCTGTAAAGTACAACTGTGAACCTTCATCAATGTGTGAAGTTGTTAATACAACAACACCAGTTTGACCATTGACACTTTCAACTGTGGCAACAGAACTGATAATACCAGTTGCTGAATCATAGCTGATGTTGTTACCACCACTAACAGCAGCACGAGCACGAGCTGTTGTAAAGTACAACTGTGTACCTTCAGTGATTTTTGTTGTGCTTGGAGTTACAAATGTAAATTGTCCAGCACTTGCGCCAGTGCTACCAGCGTAACTTAAAATACCATTGTCATCACTGTTTAAACTAATGGCAGCACGAGCACGGGTTGGTGTGAAGTACTGATTAGTCTGGCCTTCTAATACACCATCACTTGTTGGGTGGTTGTAAGTGAATTGACCGTTAGCATAACTCAATACCGCTGTGTTGTCACTTGTTAAACCAATGTCGGCTTGAACAAGTGCAGTATGGTAGTATGAATTTAATACACCTTCTGGGACATCATCTGTACTGTAAATCATCTGTGCGTTGATTAAACCATCAACGTATAATTTAGTAGCAGCATGTAAGTCGTTAGCTGGATTTGCATGTAATGTCAAGAAGCCAGACATTACATCGCCGCTACTTGATACTTTTGTTGCAATAGATGCTGCAACTGTTGTTGCAAAATTGGCATCACTACCAAGAGCAGTTGCCAACTCTGATAGGGTGTCTAATACTGCTGGTGCAGAATTGACTAAGTTACTGATTCCTGTGCTAACGAACGCAGTAGAAGCAACTTGTGTTGTGCTGGAACCTGCAGTAGCTGTAGCAACTGTTGGTGTCCCGCGTAGATCAACTGAATCGATAATCGAACTTGATCTTGCTTTGATAATAGGCATGTTTATTTTCCTCGTATTAGATCTCTAATGAGATCAAATTAGTTTTGTTTTTGGCATTTTAAGTATGGCGCCAACCAACGTAAGAAGGATGTTTAAATTACAAGTAGCCAGAAGTTTTTCGTTATATCAACGCTTCCATTGCTTGCAGTTATTGTGAATTCATATCGACTAGGACTACTGTTTATAGGGGCAGTACCTACGATATTAGAGTTGCTAATAGATAACCAGGGAATAGCAGTCTCACCTGCATAAGCAGGGTTTATTGTTATACTAACAGCATTATTTAGCTGAAGTGTGTAATTAATTACACTACCACCTTTAAAACTTCCAATATAAGAATTAGATTCAATCCACTGCGGGTGGGTGGCACCGTAGTTTATTAAATTTGGGAAAGCGAATTCGTTCCCAGAGGTATCTACCAATGTTAAGTCTTGTGGATACTGCCAGAGCATACCACTCATGCGACTTGTTTCAACCATAAGTTGAATTCTTCCTTGACCAGGATAGTCAATTCTTGTAATAGACTGACCGCCAATTTTGGCACCTGTTCCGTATATAATGTCTGTGGCTACAATAGTAATTGTAGTAAACTGTGCAACTACACCATATGATACGTTAAGGACTCTTGGTCTTGCACGATCAGTTGATACAGTTGCATTCAAAATTTTGATCTGAATTCTATCACCAGCTGCTGGTGATTCGTCAAATGCGATAATATGACCATCAACTAATGTGTAGCTGTAGTATGGTTCTTGTTGAATACCATTTATACTTACTACTAAATTTTGAATTGCAGAAACGTTTGTTAAAATATCAAACGTCATGGCGATTCCATCTCCTGCAAACATACGTGTGACGATTGCAAGGGCTTGTGTTTTATTTGTAAACTGTCCAAGTTCAGTATCGTATGATAGTAATTGATTAGATCCAGGAGCATTTATGTTAACATCAGCAAGATCATCCAATGTTAGATTGGCAATTACCGTAGTTAGCGATGTTCCAGAGTTTCCTACTCTGCTATCAACATATTCTTTATTTGAGATAGTTTGCCAGTTTGTACCATCATAATACTCTGGTGTTACAATTTCATCAGCAAACCGAATATAACCTGCTGCGCTGATCATTGGACGATCAGCTGTTGGTCCAACTGGCAATGCAATTGCCCCAGTTGCGTTCACTTCCAATACACCCGACGTAGGTGTCAATGAATCAGTTGCATGATTCGTCTTAATTGCCATTAGGATTTACCTGCAATCTTTTCTTGGCTTCTGCCATATGCAGCCAATCCTAATACTGCGCCCATTGCTAAATGATATAAGCCGGCGCCTTGTAGTGTAAGAGGGCTCCACTGGCTTGTTACTTGTCCTCCTTGGACTGCCTGTAGTATTGACCATAAAATTGGAAATAACACAAAGTCAGTGAAGCAAGTAATCATATAAAGGAATGCCATAAGTGGGCGCCATTTGCTGTTTACAAACTTACCAAACTTATCATCAGTTTCAAGTAATGTTGTTGCTCCACCAGCAGTAGTAATTGCAGCAGCGTCAGCAATGCCTTTTGTTTTTGCTGCGTCATCAGCAGAACTCCAGCCACCTGCGGCTAGTTTATTACTGATATTTTGTTGTGCAGCTGGACTCATTGAGGCAGTTGCCCCTGTGTCATCATAATCATCGTATTTTGGCATCGCAATGTCTCCTATGAATGTATTTACCAGAGGATCATTTTTTTGGATTCAAAAAGGAATGAATCTGAGTTGCAATATTAGACATAAAGTCTGTTCCAGTTGGAGCTTCTTTCCAAGTGCCAATTGGACATTCTTCTTTTGCTATTGTAACTTTTAAATTTATTAAGCAACCGCATTTTGTACACTGCTTGGTGGCACGGCGATAAAATTCACACTTTTGGCAGTGACCAGCACGTTCTAATCTAATTTGCATACTTGTGAACATAGTATACTTACCCAATGGAAAAGGGCAGTTGCCTGCCCTTTTCTTAGTTAAACTTAACTAATCTTGTTAGATTAGATGAAGCTTAGTTTAGTTGCGTCGATAGCAATAGTGTTAACGTAGTCAGCAGCGTTACCAAGAGATGATGCGCTGTTTGACAATTCAACGTAGCCATAACGTGTCATGAACGATACTGTTGGCTCGAACGTATTAGGATCAAGAACAACACCAGAACTCATCAAAGGAATGTATGGGCAATAGAATGCAGGAGCATCCATCTCGTTAGCACCCTTGTAACCGATTAGAACTGGAGCAGCATCGCTAGCGTAATGGTTTACATATACGCGAACTGAACTGTTCAATGTACCAACGAACTTTGTGTTTGTTGGTGCTTCGAATGTACCTTCTGTAGTACGAGCAAAAGCTGAAGTAGTAGCAGATTGTAGAATTGTCAAAGCAGTTGGGCTAACAACGATATAGTTACCAGCACCACGACGTGTACGAGCAGCAATATCATTAGCAGCACGGTTAACCAATACTGCAAGAGCAGCGTGTTGGTCACCAACGAATACAGCTTGTCCAGAAACAGCTGACTGGTCGTATGTAGCGTAAGCAGAACCAGCAAGACCGATTAGGGAACCAATAACTTCTTGGTCGATTTCAGCTGTAATTTCTTGAGCCAATGCAGCCATGATTTCTGCTTCAACGTCAACACCGTGAATGGCTTGTGCGTCTTGAGCAGCTTCAAATGTCCAACGAGCTGACAACTTACGTGATTTAGCTTCAACAGTCTCTTTCAAGATCTGGATGTTCATTTTCTTACCGCCAGTACCTTCTAACGTACCTGTAGCAGTTCCCTTACCAGCTGAAGAACCAGAATACTGGCTTGCAATTGAGAATGGGCTTAGTGCTTCATCACCAGCAGTAACTTCTTTACCAATGTTACCAGCAGCGTAACCGTCTTGAGCAGCAGCAGCTTCAGCATAACGTACACGAAGTGTATGGATCTGTGAAACTGGGCCTTGCATAGGCTGAACACCAACTAATTCGTTAGCAATTGTAGTAGGCATAACACGACGGATAACAGGCAAAATAACCTTGTTAAGAACGCTGATGTTACCAGAAGCAGTGCCGCCGGCTGTGGCAGTTTCTGTTAGATACTTTTTAGTGTTCTCTAAACATACTTCCATTGTAGTTTTACGTTGACCAGTTAGGCCTTCAGTAAGGGCTGACTTAGTAGCAGACCAGTTTTTAGCTTCAAATAGAGCTTGTGACATAATAATGTCTCCTTAGTTAATTCTTAAATACCAGCGAGTTTTCGCAGTTGACGAATAGTTTCGTCAGCTTCGGCTGGAGCAACTTCAACGGCTTGCGCTGTTTTGTTACCTGTAATCACAGTCTTCTGCGATTGTTGTCCTTCAACAAGTGTTTTCTTCTCTCGACGAACTTCTTCGTTAAGGACAGATGGCAAGAATTTCTGGAATTGATCTTTTAGCTTAGACGTATCTGTGCTTTCAAGTAACTCTTCCATAATGCCACGCTTGTCTTTCGACAATGGTGAACATAAATCTTGCATTACGCGAACTCGCTGTGCTTGATCTTCCGCAATGCGCTGACGACGAAGCGACTCGGTAATTACTGTTTCTTTTTGTGCAATTGCTTGCTGAGCTTCTGTTAGTTCTGATTGCATATCAGTGATTTTACGGTTCAATGCACTAACGGCTGTGCCATCAGCAAACTTGCTTGCCATAAATTCTGTTGCAAACGCTTCCATAATCTTACGACCAAAGTTATTTTCTTTAGCAGTACGAATATCTTCTTTAAGCTGAGTTACTTCTTTCTTGAAAGATTCAGCAACTAATCTATTAACTTTTTCACTGGCTTTCTTAATGAAAGTAGCTTTAGTTTCTAAGATTGCTTTACGACCTTCGGCTACAAGTTTAACGCGAGCGTTTACTAGAGCTTTGTGGTCTTCGTGTAACTCGCTTAGTTCACCTGTTAACTTGCGTAAAGCAAATTCTTCAAGTTGACCAATAGCAGCTTTAGAAGCTGTACGATCAGAACGTAGTTCACTAATTTCTTTTGATAATGTTTCAAGTACTAATTTTTGTAGCAATTGAGCATCTTCTTTAATCTTACCAGCATACTTTACACGTTGAGCTGTTGCTTCTTCGCGTAATGTTTTTAGCTCGGCTGCACCAGCTGCAATAGTATCTTGCATTAGTGTATCCATAGCTTCGATTAACTGTCCCTTATCGTGATCGTAACGACCAGCGAACTCTTCACGGAGTTCAGCAGTCACTGCTTCACGGCTTTCGGCTAAGTGTTTGTCCCAAGCGGTGTTGATATTATCGCGCACCTCTTCGGATAAAACTACTGAACCTAACATTTCTGTAAATTGTGTCATTGTGTTTTTCCTCAGACTTATTTTAGATTCTGAATGAATCTACGCATCTCTGATTCGAGATGCTTTTGTGCGGACCTATCGTAGGTCGCCGCAAAGGCCACATCCATTAGAGCGGCACGTCTACGACTGCCCATTACTCGTTCATAAATTGCTGTTGGATAGGCATCTGGAGCACTAGGTTGTGCTACAACGTCAACAGTTACAATTTCAAAATCGCTAACAGCGCCTGATTCTGTAACATTACCGCTACCGCGGCTGCTAACACCTAACTTAACACCACTTTCAAGCAATGTTTTGATAATATTTCCCATTGGGGTTGGAATAAGTTTTAGCTTACCATAACCGTTTTCACCTTCCATCCACATCTCAGTAATCATATGACTTACTCGGTCAATGTTTACTTGAAGATCATCTGGATGGTCAGCTTCGCCTAGCACTGAGAAACCACTATCTAATCGTGTACGAATGCTCTCTACAGCACGGGAGATTTCATTAACACCGTAAGTACGACCGTTATGGTTTTCCTTGCCGCCTTGGATGAAAATCCCTTTCATGTAGAGATCCTTACCGCCACTGGCTGACTCTTTGGTTTCAACGACCATTTTGGCTTGGTCGAAACTTAAATTTTCACGTAGTGGCTGAAGGTTCATGATGTTTAACCTCTTACTGAGGGTCTAGCAACTTTTGACAATGCTGGCTTTGTAGTTCCACCCATATCTTGTGCAGATGGGGCTTTAGCTGGTGTTGTACCGCTTACTACGCCTTGAGCGGCGCCGCCTGCAAAGTTGGTCGCTGGGCGAGCCATCATTGGGTTACGTTTTGCTACTGGGCTAACTTTAGCATCAGCTTTATCGCTGTTATCTGGCTTTGAAACTGCTGTTAGTTCTGCTGATTCGCCAATGCTTTCTGGTGCAAATTCTTCTTCAGCTTCTAAATCGCCCATTCCTTCTTCTTCAGATCCCATTTCTTCGCCGGCACCAGATACCATCTCTTCAAATTCTGCTTTTAATTTGGCCAATGCAGACTCTACGTCCATCATTGCATCTGCAACATCAGCTGAATCTGCATCAACTGGCATTGCTTCTTCGGCGCCCATATCGTCACCTAAATCAGCAGTGGCTTCGTCATCGCCCATTTCTGGAGCAAATTCGTCTTCGCCTTCTTCAGTTAAATCTGAATCAACTTCGTCAATTGCAGTTCCAACTTCATCTTCGTCTTCGAAGTTAATGTCGTCAGTCATAATGTCTTCATAGACTTTACGGCCAATACCAACATAATAATCATGTAACAATGCAGAGGCTTTATCATCTTCTTTATTCAAAAGATGGTCCAGTGCTTGTTCTAAAATCGTTTTAGTCATTAGTGTTTTCTCCTTAGCTAAGGGGCAGGCATAGTAAAGTATGCTGTACCAATAACTACTTACTATTGACGTAGGAGAAGAGTGCAGTTATGGTGGAAAAACGTTAGTTTTCCACCATAATGTTTAGAAAAATATAATTTAGTATTAGACCGGAGCTTCGGGTCTAGCGTACATTTTTTGTACCAAGTCTAACCGTTTAGAGGTTTCGTACTTGCGCAAATCACGTAGCTTACGTAAACGATTAACGTGTTCAAGCGTTAGGCGTTTACGTCTTGTATCACTATAGAAAGCAACGTCAGGATCGATCTCTTCTTCGACTTCGTCTTTGATTGCTGTAAGGTCATTAAATCTCATACTCTTACTTATCAATTATAATGATTTATGCTGCTGGTGCGCCAGGCGCTGCTGGCGCTGCACTTGCTAATGGCGCACCACCTTCGGCTCCGGGTACTGCTGGTTCTTCTGCACCTAACTCGCCCATTCCGGCTGTTAAATCCATGTCAGTTTCACTGGGCCCTTTGAGACCAGTTGCAGCAAAGCCAGGAGATTCTTCATTATCTGATTCCATTGCAGTTGAACCAGCATTTTCCTCTTTCCATAAGCGTTCATTTTCTAAGATTTCATCATCAGTTAGTCCCAAGAACTTTTTAAGTTTAAATCTATGGCTGATATACGGAATTTCAGAGATCTGTGTAAACACTGCTGAACGTGCGCTGTTTACTTCAATTTCACGGTAGTCACTAAAGTTTTGCGGTTCTAAGAAATCAAGATCAAAGTCTGAACTATCAATGTTAATGCCACGATGTTTCATAAAGACTTTAAACTCTTTGTCAAGGTACGGTGCAACAAGTCCTTGCAATCGACGGCAGTAACGATTAAATCGATATTCTTGAATCAATGCAGTACCCATGCGACCATCGTTGAATGTTGCAGCACTATCATCTGGACCAGTTGGCAAATAACTACTTGGAATACGTAGGCCACGTAACAACTTGTTGGTAAAGAAACGCAAGTCATCAATTTCACCAAGGCCTGTGCCGCCAGGTAATGTTTCTACTTTTGAACCGCGGCCGTCGGCTGTCTGCGCAAAGAAGAAGTCTTCCATAATACTAAGTGGATTATAACTTGCATCAACTGCTGACCCGCCGCCACTACGAGTTGGAATACGTCTTTGGTGAATTTCGTTTTTAACACGCTCAACGAATGCCATCGCTTGGTGACTTGGCAAGTTGCCTGTGTCAATATAGAATACTCTGCGTTCCGGCGCACGTTGTACACGATAGATGATGACAGCATCTTCGAGCATTTCTTTTTGCTTGTAGATTTTGAATACGCTATCAAGAATACTTGCGCCAAACGGCCATGAACTATCTAGGCCTTCGTTAAGACTAATGTGAATTACATCGTTTGAATCAATTGCCACTTCTCCACCCTGTGCGCCAGGCTTAGAGAAATTGCTTGCTTGTGAATATGGACCGGCTGCATTAGTTACAACAGAACCTGCTAATGTTTGCACATTGTCAATTGGTTGCGTAGCAACCTTAGATGCAAGATTTGGGTGGATGTTAGAAATAACATACTGCTCAATTGCGCGGCCTTCGGCTTCATTGATAACTGCACGTTTGACATCAATTGGATTTACCCAATATAGTTCAAATGTTTCTGGATCGCGAAGGAAGAAGTGATCGCCATACTTGATTGCACTACGGAAGATACGGAAGATACGTTGTTCCATTTTGTTGATTGCTACCCACTTTTTAAGTGACTCTGCAACCACTTTACTTTCGCTTTCAGTTGGCTCATTCTTCCACATTACACGGAATGGTAAATTGGTATCAGGTTCTGCTTGAGTACAAAATTCAGCAATAGTATCAAGTGCAGCGTTTACTTCGCTGTCAATATCCATTTGATCGTATTGTGTATATCGATCAGTACGGTTTGGTTGTCCAGTATATACTTCTTGTAACCAAGATGCAAATTTTGATGAAGAGGCTGCGCTGCCGCCGCGGCTTGATTTTCCCAGTTCAGCTTCTGGTTCCCAAATTTTAAAGTGTTTTTTCCATGACATAGTATTGTTACTTATTCAGTTTTATTATGCTAATCTAACCGGAGCTTCATTCCCGTTTGATTTTGTATTTCCGCGGATCGCCGCTAAATCGTTTTCAATGCTTGACAAGTATGACATTAGTTGTGCAACAATGTCTGGTGTAATTGCTGAATTATTCAACATATTTCCAATTGGGCCAGTTGCATTAGCGGTCATTCCTAAATTAGCAGTCATATCAGTTGGAGTTGACATTGTTGCAACATCCGGGAATGACATTGTTGCCAAACTGTTAATTCCAGTTAGTGATGCACCAATCTGCGCCAGGTACTGTGCAGTTAATTTCATTTCATCGCTTGATCCTGCTTGTGCAAATTCAAGTAGTTTATCTTTTAAAGTGCCAAGTATATCTGGGTCCATATCTGCTGTACCTTGTTGTACAGCAAGCACTCCTTCTCCAAAATTCTTAATACCTGTGCCAATTGCACTAATAGCATCTGCGTATGGTACAAATTCCATTATCTTATCTAATGGACTCTTAGCTCCAAACAAACTCATAATGCCAGTTAATACACTACTTGATGTGCCAACTATCATGCCTGCTGCAAATGCAACCATGCCTACACCAATGGCTCCAAGACCGGCGCCTATCTTAATAAGGTTATCCCCGTTTATGTTACTGACAGTTTCAAGAGAATCTGCAAACATCTTGGCTGCAAATGCTGCTGGGATTAGTGCAATACCCAATGCAGTAACTGATACTGCTAATACAGTCATTGCAATACTTCCTAACAAAATACCAGGTAGCAGTATTGTTAATCCGGTTACTGCAAGTCCTAATGCTCCAATTGCGAGCACTCCTTTAAATGCACTATCCCAGTCAACATCATTGAATTGCTTAATACCCAATGCAAATACACCAAGTGCTGCACCAAATGCAAGTAGAGGAATAGATGCAATTGCCATAATTGCAAGTGCTGGTGAAATTAACAACACGCCAAATGCAAGTGCAGTTATTGCTGCCAATCCTTTTGGAATACTGCTCCAATCAACTTCGTTAAACTGTTTAACACCCATTGCAAATATTCCAAGAGCTGCGCCAAATGCAAGTAGAGGAATAGATGCAACTAGCATCACAGCAAGTGCCGGAGATATGGCTACCATTGCAACACTAAGTCCAACAATTGCTAACATTCCCTTAAGGGTACTACCCCATTCTACGTCATTGAATTGTTTAATGCCCATTGCAAATATCCCAAGAGCAGCACCAAATGCCACCAATGGAATTGCTGCAACTAACATCACAGCAAGTGCAGGCGATATTGCAGTGACTGCGATGCCAAGTCCTACGATACCAACAATTCCTTTTGCTAAACTACCCCATTCTACTTCGTTGAAAGTTTTTACACCTTTGCCAAATACAAACATTGCAGCACCAAGAGCAGCAAGTGCAATTGATCCAACAATTATTGCTGGTGCAAATGCGCCCATAGCCACTGCCGCTATGCCAAGCCCAGCAATAGCAACGCCTGCTTTGGCTAAACTTTCCCAATTAATGTCATTGAACTCTTTAAAACCTTTACCAGCAACCCACATTGCGCCACCAAGCACGCCAATTGCCATTGCACCTTTGATCATTGCAGTTGAAGCGGCACTCATAATTTTTGTTACGACTACTAAACCGCCTAATGCCACAGTTCCTTTCACTACACTTTCCCAATTGACTTCATTAAACTCTTTGAATCCTTTGCCAGCTAATAATAGTGCGCCACCAAGTATAGCTAATGTAGCCGCTCCTTTGACTGCCCCAGTGCTTCCAATTTGTTCTAAGAAACTACCAAATACACCCATGCCTTTACCAGCTGATCCGCTCATCTTATCAAACATTCCGCCTGTTTGCAAGTGTGGAGGCTTCGGAGGGCCATGTAGCTCTGGCTTTTTGCCAAACATACCGCCAACTTTACTACCAATTGATCCCATTACACCTTTGCCTGCTCCACTTAGTAGTCCGCCAATTGCGCCGCCTGCTAATAATGCGCCCAATGTACCAAATGTTGTAATCATTGTTGCAGTCAGTCCAAGAACTGCACTACGTAAACTGCCCAGTGCAGCTTCTAATGTATTCATTGACTTGATGTTATCAGCTTCTGATACCCCTGGGGCTTTTTTGCCTTCGTCTTTGCCGCCTTCGCTCATTCGCTTGGCAAACACACCTGCTGCAATGCCTGGTGCAGAATATTGTGCATTTTGCAAGCCTTGGAAGTTTTCACCAATTCGTTCTTTGGAGAAATTTTCCATCCAGGCTTGCTGGCTTTTCAGATTTTGATTCAACAACTCTGTATTCGTGCCGCCAGCAGTACCTTGTACCGATTGATTTAACATATCAAGCAATGGCATTGCCGCTGCATTTGATACGTTTGCTTGAGCTAGTGCATAATTACCCGACGACAATCCCAATGCAATTTTTGCAACTTTTTCTGGATCATTTTCTTTAAGCAGTTCCTTAATAATTGGTGCAAGATTTTGCGCACCTTCATTACCAGCTAATGCACCTGCTTGGCCAGCACTTGTTCCTCTAAATTCAGCCATTGCTTTTAGAATTTCAGTGGAGCTTATACCAAATGCGTTACTTAATTTGCGTGTGTTTTCCAATGTATCAGCATACTGCTTTACTAATCGTTGCTGTGCATCTACTTCGCTTGTTGCGGCCAATGATGATGATTGTGCCAGTGATCCCATAAGGTCAGCACGAGCTTCATCTGTTAATCCCATTGCAGCCGCTGCATTAGATGCACGATTAACACTCTTAACAAAATCAGTACCTAAAGTTTTCTTCATTGCAGTATTCAAATAACTACCGCCATACTTTAAGCCACGTGACAAATTGCTTAAATTTTCAGCAGCATCTTCGCTGTTAGCGCCAAATGCTTTAAATCCGCCTTTACTGCCTTCAATTACTTTAATAAAACTATTTCCTAAGCCACTGAGAATTTTCATCTGCGTTACTGAACCAACTCTAAACGTGCCAAGATCAGCAAACGCGCCCATGTCAGCAGCATTTTTTGCAAATTCTTGCATACCACCCAGCATGTATCCAGCACCGCTTAAGACTCCAGCTGCAAATTTACCAACGGCGCTGCCGCCAGATGATAAACTACTTCCCAATGACCCCATTGCAGATTTTACATCTACATTACTAGTGATCATTGATGACCCAAATCGCTTAAAGGCCTTTCCTGTATCATTCCAGTTATCTGATAATTTGTCAGTTGACTTTTCTAACTTATCAGTTGCCTTAGCAAGATCATCAAGATCATCAATTTCCTTTTGCTTTGCCTTTTCTTGTTTAGCATTTAACTTTAAGCCAGCAGCAAGTTTATCATTTGCTTGTTTAAGTAACTTAGCATGTTCGCGCAATTCAGCGTCTGACGATGCAGTCTTCTTGGCCCCTGGAATTGAACCAGTTTTTTTGCTACCAGGTGTATTTGAATCGCCGCGACCAAGTTGCCCCGTCATGGTGCTTAACTTTGACAGAAACTTTTCAATTATGGCTGCTGCTTCTTCTGGAGTCATTTATATTCCGGTCCTTATACCTTTAACACTGTACATAAATAGGATTATGATGTAGGTTCTATACACCTATTTACCGATAAGGATTAAACACATGGATAACTCAAACCCACTAAACAAGCCTGTTAAACAGGTTGCAGCAAACCCACTTGCTCAATATTACCGAAAACCTGGAACTTATATTGCATTGCCAAGTGGTGGTCGTTTTTATAAAGATACACCTAAGATGTCAGACACAAATGAGTTGGCTGTATTTCCGATGACTGCAAAAGACGAACTCATTCTGAAGAATCCTGACGCACTGCTAAACGGTGAAGCTCTTAAGCAAGTTATTGCATCAGTATGTCCCGACATTAAAAATGTAAACGAAATTCCAGCACCGGACATTGATACAATCTTAGTTGCTATGCGTATGGCAAGTTATGGTGATGATATGGAACTTGATATCAGTCATAACTGTGATGCAAGCGAAGGTAAAACTCAACGAGTAACAGTTGGACTTGGTAGTGTATTAGCAACAATGAAAGCAATTCCAGAAGAAATTGGTGTTGTTACATTGAGCAATGGCGTAACAGTTGCACTAAAGCCGTACTCTCTTGCAGCACAAAGTAAATTGCTACGTGTACAGTTTACAACTATGCGCCACATGCAAGCAGCAGAAGCAAATGAGAAAACTACAATCGACGATAAAGCTGCAATTGCAAACAGCGGATACGATCAGTTAGTTGCACTGAGTCAGGATATTTTAGCCGAAAGTATCATGTCAGTAACATTGCCAGATGGTGTACAAGTTACAAATTTAGCCCATATTCAAGAATGGGTTAAGAACTTAGACCGTGCAAGTAATGAACGACTTGACGCTGAGATTAAACGATTCGGAGACTACGGTATTACTCGTACATTAGAAGTAAAATGTGACCACTGTGGAGAACAGTTTACTTCGGATATGTTGTTTGATCCTACAAGTTTTTTCGGCGCAGGCTCTTGATGCTCGGTATTGATGACGCAAAGATACTGCGATTCATCAATACTATCGAAGCCGACGCAAGGGCCCTAATAAAAGAAGTATCTACGTTAAGTGTATGGGGTACAGTTAGTCCCGAAGAAGTTTGGGACATGACACACCTCGAACGGGTTGTGCTTAGTGAAGTAATAAAAGAACGAACAGAAGCGATGTATGGCAAGAAGGGGTTTGCTCGTAGTCGTTAATGTTCATTTATATTAACTTGGGAGAGCGAAGCATTCGCTCTTGAATTTCGTATCGCTTACGCTCTTACTCATTCAATTTTTAATAGACTACAATTTTTAGATTTAACACGATTTAGTATGATACTTGTGTTGTTTCTTAACACATGAACTACATAATGAATACTTGACCTGATGCTTCAGTCACACTTAGCCCTTTACGGACTAAGATTAACATTTTGACCCGAAGTCCAATGCCACATTCAACTAAAGCAACTATTACTAGTTAGGGCGGTCACGCTGTACCCTTTTACACTCATCTTATTATGACGCTACAGTATGAATCTAGTTGAACTCACGCACACTGTATGTAGGGTGCAATTGTCAGCAGAGCCTACTCTTTATAGCTTTACATATACTAAACCCAGATCTTTTCAAGCAAGTGATCTACGTCCTGTTAAGGATAGTGGTTTTAGTCTCCGCTACTGCACGGAACTTCCTTCCCCAGCGCAACCCTAGTGCCTGGTTTTATGGGTGTCTAAGTATATCGGCGACACAAGCCTGTCAGTAGTAAATGAGCAGTTATTAGCTAACGAGGTGTTTGGGAGTTTGCGGTTTACGCAGTTTGCTGGACTAAGCAGTTTAGTCTAAGATGAGTGGTATGTTATAATTATCACTTAGGCCACAGTTTCAGCAGCCATTCGTGGTATTTTTAAAGTTTATTGATAATGTGATTTTTATGTATTTTGATTGATATAATACCGTTATAATAATCTAACGATTCAAGTACTTTTCTATCAAATTGTTCTTTTGCTTCTAGGTAAGAGCATACTGCCTTTGCATTGCAATAATGCAGTATTTCTCTTGCAAAGTTGTCCTCGCCTAATAGTGCAACATCTTTGTTAAGGTTATCGCTTGATCCATAATATGTGCGCCAATCGCTATCTACTTTAGATCTAATTTTCTTCTTTTTCTTTGTGCCGTTCTTTAGCGTCACAGTTTTGATGCTTATCTTGGAAAACTTTGCCAATTTTTTACCAACGTACTTTCGATCGTTAGTTAGATTCACAATTAAGTAAACGAAGCCTACACAATCATCGGGTAGTGTATCAACAATGGCACCTTGGTAGGTCCATTCCATTTACTTTGGTGCAGTGGCTAATGCTTCTTTTTCAGCAGTAATTTCTTTACGGCGTTCTTTGATTGCTTTAGACATTTCTTGCAATGCTTTACGAGCACGGGCAGCAGCAGCTTTTACGCCCTTGCCAGTGAACTTTTCATTTTCAGATTTGTATGCTTCAAATTGTTCTAATAGTGTTTCGTGGTTTGTCATATTGTTTCCTTAAATTTCGTTAACCTGTGTATCAGCTTCGAGCATTGTAAATCCATTTTCCTTAACAACCATAAGCACGTTATTTACTCTGCTTGCTAGTTCATCTCTATGTGAGATTAAGAAAATGTTACGATTCATTTCACGACCCATGGACTTTAGTACAGACATCGAATGCTCAATACCTACACTATCCATCCCAGAGTCCACTAACTCATCAATAAACAACAAATTCATTGGCTCAGTGAAGCTTTCATACACATCTCTAAAACTCCAGCTCAGTGCTAGAATTAGTCGATTTCTTTCTCCTCGACTTAGATTATCAAAATCAAACGTTTGGCCTAACTGACTAATATCAACTTCCAAGTCACTTCTAAAAGCAACTGTGTGCGGTAGTTGTAGCTTATCCAAGTAGTATCCTAACCTGTGATTTAAATACGCTAAGTTTTGTTCGATAATTCGCTTGCGAACAAAAGAATCTTTGCTTGTTAACAACTTTAACAAAAACTCTTGATGCTCAAGTAGCTTACTTACACTATTAACTTCGTCCCAGCTAACCAATGCAAGGGCAGTGTTCTTCATTGTCTCGATCTGTTCCTGATAAGGATCTTCTTCTTGAGCCTTTGCATCTAGCTGTTTACGGATGTTTTCGAGGTTATTCTTATGAGCCGCTGCATCTTCAACATTTTGATACTTTGTACGTGGCCGGTCGCCAAGCACCCCGATACTACGGACAACCATATCAGATTGTGCAAGATATCCGTGCTCTTCTTGCAATGCATTAACTGTTAAAGCTACTGCGTCTTGCGCAGATTTGGCCATGATATCATGCTTCTCATCATGTACATCCTGTCCACAGCTTGGGCACTGGTGTTCTATAATAGATGCTAAACTTTTTTGGGCCAATGTAAGAGCCTCTTGTAGCTTCTTAACATTACTTTGTCGAGTTGCAAGTTCTTTATTGGCCAGCTTTAAACGATTCTCATTTTCTTTGTAAGTTGCTAACGCACGGTGAGATTCAAGTTCAGCTTCGATATCAGTGTTTTCCAACTCTGTAATAGCAGAGGATAATGCAGATGAGTCGGTTGTCTTTTTAGTTAACCAAGTACGACTACGCCGTTCCAGATCATCAATTGCACCCTGTACACGAGTATTACTTTCTTGTAGGGCCTTGATGCGAGCCTCTTCGTCTCGAATTGAGTCTTTGCTAACTTTAATCTGAGTGCGAAGCAGTTCTGCTTTTTCGCTTAGTTGCGTAATGCCAAGTAGTTCTTCAATAATATTACGTTGATCATTTGATTTGAGACTCAAGAACGGTTGTGTATAAGTGTTTAACGCAACCAAGTGTTTGAACATTTCGCTACTCATGCCAACGATACGCTCAATTGCTTCTTGGGTTACACGGTTCTCTCCGGCACCTTCATCAGTACCAGCTTCGCTTACTTCTTGATCGTCAACGATGAAGCGAAGCAGGTTAGGTTTACGGCCTCGTTCAACACGATACTTTGCACCATTCTTTTCAAACTCAACTGTAACAAGCATTGCCTTTGCATTGGTCTTGTTGATTAAGTTTTCTTTGCGGATACTGGTTAGTGCATTGCCATAGATAGCATACGATAGCGCATTGACCATTGTAGTTTTGCCAACGCCATTGCGAGCACCATCTCCACCAAGGTCCAAGTTATTACCTAGTACAAGGGTTAAACCATGCTGATCCATACGAAGAGCCTGGGTCACATTGCCCACGCTCATAAAATTCTTAATTGTGAGATTTTTAAACTTGATCAATGTGTTAGTCCTTGATAGATTTGTGTTAGCATATTACGATCGATAACAGTAGAGTCAATTGCTTGAATCTGTGTTAGTACAATAGCATCAACTGATTCAAACTGGATCTCTCCACCAGTCCATTCAGTTGCGTGTTCTTCTTTCTTACCTGGCACTAGGCTTAGTTCACGCATGTTATACGTTTCTGCCCACTGCTCTTTAATATATGTAGCTTCTTCAAATGAGATGTCAACATCGATAGTGACACGAGCAAACGTCTGACTATCAAACAGTTCCTCATGTCGATCAATTGCTTGTGTGAGCGTAAGTGTTTTAAACTTGGGAGCCATTGGCCAAGTACGGAAGTCAGGTTGCCCTCCATACTCGAGCAACATCATGCCACGCTCGTCGTCCCATGCATCAGCATAGTTGTGCGGGAAACAGTTTCCCATGTACACAATGTTGCCTTTGCGTTGACGTTTGTGAAAGTGTCCAGAGAATACAAGTTCTTGATTGGGAAAATGTCCTGCATTAAGTCCACCGTGATCCGGCATTTCAACCATTGCATTCATTTTAAAATGCGGCAGCTCAAAGTGGCCAAACACATAGCGACTCTTTAGCTTTGCTACATCGTGCCACTCATCACCTACTAGCCACGGAATGATTGTCATGTCACCAATAGTCATTTGCTCGTCAACCAGCACTACATTGCTCAGGTGCTTGGCAAACGGCAACGAATTAATCTCGCGCTTTTCTCTGTAAGCCAAATCATGGTTGCCCATAATAACATACACCTTTTCAAAGTTCTCTGACAGATACTTGATATTTGATGTAGTGTAGTTTAACGTGCTTACGTTTACAGTGGACCGATTATTATGCCAATCTCCAAGAAAGATGCATGTTTCGGCCCCTTCCTTTTTGGCTTCGGCGGTCATCCACTTGATAAAGTTTTCACAATCATCATTGTGGCTGCGGCTGTTATTACGAAGCCCAAAATGGATATCTGTGAAGCATGCAGCTTTTTTGAAAGGTTGAGTCATAGATGTATTATAGCATACCAACAAGTGTTTGTCTACAACGAGTTAGCTCGTCTTTGATGTATAGCTTTTTCTTCTTAATACCAAGAGCCACAGGGGTATCATTTAAGTGATGTTCTTCTAGAATTAGCAGTTCGCTTTCTAACTTAATATGACTCTCTTCTAAATGACTAATGTGGCGTTTTAGACTGTCTGGATGTTGCATTATTAATCCTTTTTCAAAAATTGTGATAACTCTGGTGCTTTCCAACCTAGTGGTTTAAGCACTTTGCCATCTTCCCGCTTGCGAACCTTGCCGGTTTCTTTATCAATCTTGGCAAAGTTGGTACTCATAACTTCTTTCCAAGCACCTTCACCGTCAAAGCCAGCACTATGGATAGCACCAATAGTAACAACTAAAATGTCAATTAGTGCATCTAGTTCGGCTTCCATGTCACTTGCCTCTTGAAGTTCTTTAAACTCTTCGTCAATAAGGCTCTTATACATTACGTACTGTGCTTCATCAAAGCCGTCGACACTTTGGTCGCAGGCTCGCATAAATGTCTCTTGGTCACGGAATGGGTTCATTATGCTTCCTCGCTATCTTCTAAAATAATTTCACTAACTTCAAGATCTGCATCAATATCAACATCTAAATCAATATCAGTGCTTACTTCAAGATCCATATCAATTTCAATTGGTGCAACTTCTGTGCCATCTGATTCTTTAAGCGCATTGAATCTTTCAATACCTTCAATGTGAGCTTGTTGGCTTTCCATCTGACGTGTCCATGATGGCATTTGTCCAGAATCACATAACATGTCATCACGGATATCACGTTGACGTTTTTCTACGTTAAGCACTCGAGTAAATGAGTTTGTAACTGCGGCAGTGTAATAAGCAAATGGGTTTTGTGACTTACCCTCGTCAAACTGCAAGGCAATTTGAGTAAGTTGAATAAGAGCCTGGCCACGCATTTCGTCAACATAGCTATAGCCGCGCCAGTTGGAACGCAAACTATAACGCTCGCACAATTTTAAGAACATAGCACCAAGGCGATTTGTAATTTGACCACGTTCTTTATTGAACTCGCCAGTTTCTAAGTCGCCTGCCCAATGAGAACGTAATACTTCGCGCCATACACCATCTTCATTTTGCATAAAATGCTTGAACGGGGGAAAGTTTACTTTAGAACGATGATCTGCAATACTTTTAGGATTATTCTTACGACCTGGTTCGAGAGGAATATGTTCGAACGTCATAAGTCGAACAACTAAATCAGTGACTGGAATCTTTTTAGGATTAATTTCAAATTGATCTGCTTTGGGCTTGGTACTTGCTTTGCCGTTTGCTTCTTCCCATGCTGCAACTGCGGCCTTATGTGCTTCGGATGATAAACGGTTAGCACGAGCTTCACGTGCTAGATTAATAGCACCCTCTGGACAAAGTTTTGTTTTTCTGTTGTGAAAAGTCTTTAATTCCGATACAATGTAATCATATTGTTGTACTGCATCGCTTTCTTTCCAGCAGTAGCTCATTTTACTACGGTGGATTTCTGCTAAAATATCTTTATTTTTAAGATAGATAGTTGTTGTTTTTTCAGTCATTGAATAGCTCCTTATGTGTAAGTGTAACACATTTGCGTACCGTTGTCAACGGTTAAGTGCATAGATAATACAAACGGTAAATAGGTATGGAGAATTATATTAATGAAGATCAAAGACCTACAGCCCCGTATTGTTGCAGTATATGCAGGCCGCTTCCATCCGTTTCATCATGGACATGCGGAAGTTTTTCGCGAACTTGCAAGCAAGTTTGGCCTTAACAATACTTACATCACTACTAGTGGCAAGGTTGACCCACTTAAAAGCCCATTTACGTTTGCTGAAAAATCAGTAATGATGCAGGCTGCTGGAGTCCCAGCTGCAAATATCATTGAAGAGGCAGTTCCATATGCACCTGTTAACTTACCAGCAAAATTACATCTTGATCCCAATTCTGATGTAATGGTGTTTGGCGTGGGCCAAAAGGATATGCAAGATGATCCGCGTTTTGCATTTAAGCCACTAAAAGATGGCTCACCATCATACTTCCAACGATATACTGGAAAAGATTTAATGCCATTTAGCAATGTTAAAAATGCTGATGGCACCCGTGCTGGCCACGCATACATCTACCCTGTTGCAGATGTGCAATTCACTATTGGTGGTCAGCAAATAAACAGCGCCAGTGCAATTAGAGCAATGTATAGTGCAGCAGATGACGAAGGCCGCACTGCAATTTTACAAGAACTATACCCACAAGGCGGCGCATTGATTGCAAAAATTAAACGCATCTTTGATGCTAAGTTAGGATAACATAGTGGCAAATTTAAGTACGCCAGTTACAATAGAGTTCAAAGCCTTTGCTGAGATGGGCACTACTGATGCTTCTGGCCGCAAAAATGGAAATAGTGATCCACGATCACTTACCAAAACTGCTCCTGGTACGAAGCATATACTAACATGGCCAAGTACTCCTAAGATTGCACAATCAATTGAAGTAAATTACAGCACTTGGGAATTACAACATACAAATTATCAGCCAAGTGCATTTGGTAATCGTGCAACACCATCTGTGACAATTAGCGGGCAATGGTTTAGTCGCAACGAAGAAGAAGCAAAGCGTACATTGAGTGCTATTCACTTGTTGCGTAGTGCAACCAGCATGTTTTATGGTCGTGAAGATAAAAATAAAGGAACGCCCCCGCCAATTGGACGTTTGAATGCACACGGATTATACAATAATACTCCAGTTGTTGTAAAATCATTTAACTACGATTATCCTAATGATATTGATTACATTGCAGTTGATATGTTCAATGGTAAACAATCGGTGCCTGTTCTTTTTGAAATGTCTGTGTCATTGATTATTCAAATAAATGCAGTAGAAGCAGTTAAGAACTACACACTAGAAAACTTTTTTACTGGAAAACTTTTAGGGGACGGATACGTATAATGGCAACAACTGGAAAAAATCAATATGCAGATACACCAATTACAGATTTCTATCTTGACTTGGCAAAGTTCCCAGACATGGCAAAGTTAGTAGGCGGCAAGACTCCGGTAGTAATAACTGTAGACCCAAAGTATCAATATCGTCCTGACTTACTAAGCTATGCATTATACGATAACAGCAGCTACTGGTGGTTAATAGTTATGTTAAACAGAAATTCATTGAAGGACCCAATACGCGATTTAAAAGCAGGAATGTCTTTGCTTGTATTGTCCAGAGCTGATCTTGACGGAGTAATTTAATGGCAGTAAAACCAACATACAATGATAATATCGGCTTGCCGGAAATTCATTATAACCCTTTACAAAACTATCGCAATGCGACGTATAACACTCGCTTGACAATGATGCCTGTGACCGAATCAACCAACGCTCGACCTGAACGCAAATATGATTATAAAAAGGGTATTGTTCTTTGGGAGACAGGCGGGACTGGCACAGTATTCTTAGAAGAGCTTACAATGCATGCAGCAGGTACTGGCAACAAGTCTGGCGACTATTTGACACAAATGCCAATTAAGTTCACTGGCAAACTTGTTGAGCCAATTGGCGGCCGGTTGATTGAAGCAATTAGTCTTGCAGCAATGCAATTGGGTTACGCAAATAACGGCGCAACATACCTGTTTGAAATTTCTTTTGTAGGAACTAATACTGAGACCGATTTACCTGAAACTTGCAGAGGCTGGCAAGATGAGGAGATGATATTTCGTTGGTACATAACAATCAATGAATTAAAAATGAAGTTGGACTATAAAGGCAGCGTATACGACTTTGAGTTTATGCCGTCTGATGCGTCTGCTACGTTATCTGACTTTACACGATTAGAACAGGGATTTCGAATGGACGGCAAGCCAGAAACCATTGGCGATTTCTGTAAGCAATTGGCAGAAGCATTGAATAAACGAGAAGCTGAAAAAGTGAAATCAGGCATGCGCTGCGAGCCCCACAAATATGTAATTACTGCACACAAAGATATTGCCAACTTAAAGTATAGCTATGGCATGGTCGGCAATTTTGCTGCTAAGTGGGGTATGTTTAAAGGTGAAATACAAGCGCAACCAGGCACAAGTATACAGACATTTATACTTGGGGCAATGCCAAACAGCGAAGAAGTATTAAAGTTTCTACACCAAATTCCTAAGAAGAAAGACTTTAATAGTCCAGATACAAAACCAAATACAGCAGAAATTGCAATTAAATCATTTGCAATTATTCCTGGCTGCAAGGATATTGCTAAAGGTAAGTTGCAGGCATATGACCCTAAATTAGGAGCAGTTGCTAAAGAAGTTCACTACTTTATTACAACACGTGAAGACGGTAGAAATGCAGTTAGTCCACAAGAGTATAAGGATGCACAAGATCCTTCTCAACGCGACAAACGTGTACAAAACTGGATTTCTAAAGGCTTATTGAGAAAAGTGTATAAGTGGATTTATACAGGCGAAAATACTGAAGTTATTAACGCTGATATTAAAATTGATTTCCTGTGGCGTAATGTTCGCCCATTATGGATTAACAAAGATGGCAAGCCAATTGCAGCAACAGCAACTCAGCCAACTGCAAGCAAAAAATCCAATGCAAGCAATAACTCTAAGGTTATAAACTGCAATGACGCACGAGAAGTACAGCCGGGGAATCAGACAAATACAATTTACTATGCTGAGGATATGCCATACAATTCGGGGTCTGGAATTGATCCTAAACCTGGATGGTACCCACATATGCCACAATTTCAGCACGTGAATACCACAGTAGATCAAGCAAGTAGTCAAAGTGCAGTATATCAAGAAAGTGCGCAAGAATACAGCATTTATCGACAAGTTGCAAACAATCAAGCAGCATCTGGTGATATGTTTAATTTAGAGTTAGATGTAGTTGGTGATCCGTTTTGGCTATTGCAGGTACCTGGCGCCAAAGGTGGGCCTCCCTGGACTGACGATGTATGGGAATATGAAGCAAAGCAGTTGACAGAAGAAACAATGGCCGAGAAACGTAAGTCTGCAAGTACACATACCTGGCTATCATACATTTACTTTGAAGCGCAAGTACCATCTGCTGATAATGATAAACAAGATAGAATGGCGCTGCGTAAGTCAGATGCAGTGTCGGGTGTATATTCAGTTATTGAAATTACAAATAAGTTCACCAAAGGTAGATTTACAACTCATTTAAAATGTGTAAGAGAAAATTTATCTAATCCGTGGGTAGGCAAAATGGTTGGTACTCCAGTAACAGCTTCTGGTGGGCAAAAGAATGCGTCAGGAGTTGGTCCCAAGACTGCTGGCACTTCAAACGCAAAAGAGAAGAAATAAACATGGCAACAGCAAACACATATGGTGGAAATGCAGGCGGCGGCAGCGGCAACAAAAAGTTTGGCATCTATATAGGTACGGTAAAGGAAAATACAGATAAAGACGGCCTTGGCCGTTTACGAGTATGGATTCCACAATTGAGTTCAGCGAACCCCAACGATGCAAGTTCGTGGCATACACTTAGATATTGCCCACCAATGGCAGGCGCAAGCTCTACATCAGTTGAATCTCAAGCAACGGATGCAACAAAGTTTAAACAAACAAATCAAAGTTATGGTGTGTGGATGGTTCCACCAGATCTTAATATTCAAGTCATCTGCGGTTTTATCAATGGTGAGTTACACCAGGGTATCTGGTGGGCGTGTTTACCACATGATGGGCATACACATGCGATTCCAGCAGTTGCATCAGGTGCAACACACGATGGTAACACTGCTCCAGTAGCAGAACGTAATCGTTACAATTTAAAAGATCCACAGCCTGAACATCGTCCAGAGCATCCTCAAAGTGATATTGTTAAGCGACAGGGATTAGAGAAAGATCTTCGTCGTGGTCACATCAATGCAGGTCCTTTTAGAAATGTGGATAAGCACCCAGGTAAGGGTTACGGCATCTTAACCCCAGGTCAGCATCAGTTTGTAATGGATGACGGAGAAAAAGGGCACAGCGGTCAAATCCGTTTACGTACTAACTCTGGCAACACGTTTATTATGGATAATGATGGCGGCTTTATCTACATGATCAATGCCAGTGGTAATGCATGGTTCCAATTAGACGCCGATGGTAACGTAGATTTATATGCAGCTGGAGATTTTAGTGTCAATGCAGAAGGTAGTATTAATTTGCGTGCTGGTAATAACATTAACATGGAAGCTGTTAACAATATAAATGCCAGGGCTGGCGCAAATCTTGTTGCAGAAGCTTGCGAAGTAGTAAACATTACAGGCACCACTGGAATGAAACTTAGTACAAACCAGAATATGAACATTCTGGCAGATAGCCAATTTAAAATAACTGGTCAGCGAGTTGATATAAATGGGCCTGCTGCCGACCGTGCTGCACTGCCAGTTGAAAATAGCTTGGTTACAAATGCAACCATTGGTAAAAGTATTGCTGGCAGAGTGCCCGAAGCAGAACCATATGGAGGCCACGCAATTCGAGATGGCGAACAACCAACAGTACCAGTAGGAACCAATCCAGTACCAGAAAACAATATTTCTCCTGCAGCAGAAAGTTACGAAGACAAGCCGCCGCCAGAAAAAACTGATGCTATTGCATGTGTACCCGATGTCACGCAAAATAGACTAAGCGACGAAGCATTCAATATGATGAAGAGTCGAGAAGCATACCGCGGTATGATGTATAGTGACTTCCAGGGATATAGTGTAGGTTACGGTACTCGAGTTGATATTTGGGGACCAAGTAATTCTGCAAGTAAAATTGATGATAGCTTAAAACAAGCATTGCTTGCTGGTCCAAGTGAAGCTGAAGCACGATTAGCAAGTCGACAAATTGTTGATAGGCACGTTGCACCAGCAGTACTTAATACATTGAATAAAGCCAAAGACGGTAAAAACGTATGCGTTACACAGTCTCAAATTGATGCATTAATTATGGCAGCATACGGGAATCCATCAGCAGCAAATAAGATGGCAGAAGCACTTGTTGCAAGTGGCGCCGCTCAAGCTGACGGTAAACCTACTAATGCTGATATTGCAAACATCTGGGCAAACAGCAGTTATTCAAATAGTGCTAACCAACGCAACGCTGAAGCAAAATATGCAATGACAGGCACAGCAAACGCTGATACTCGTAGTCAAACACAATCACAATTAATGGCAGCAGGTGTCAAATCTGATGAAGTTGCTATTAAAAATGGCAAGGCACGAAATCCAAGAGATCCGTGGCCAACTGCCTTAGGTAACGGCCCAAAGACAGGCGCAAGATCCGAAGCTGCATACGGTAAACCTACTGCTCAACAAGCTAATCAATGGGAACGAAGCTGCTATTTGAATACTGGCAATATTCCAACAGGATCCAATTTAACATTGACTCAGTTAAGAGACAAGTATGGCGAGCCACATACTGGCAGCAACTATCCACCAAACGCTCCGACTAAGTCGTCTTAGCCCACTTGATAACACCCAGTATATTGGCGTTCGCTAAATAGGTGTATGGCACGCTACATATCAAAATTCCGCGGTTATAGCTCAATAGGGACAAGTTTTCTTAGTCCTGTTCGCTATGACTTAGACTTAGCAAGACAAGACTTACTAAACCACTTTAATACTCGCAAAGGTGAACGCATTATGATGCCCACCTTTGGTAGTATTGTATGGGATATGCTATTTGAGCCGCTTGACGACATTACTATTAATTTAATTGATGCTGATGTACGTGCAATTATTAAAAATGACCCACGTTGGTCGTTGCAGAGTGTAACGATTAGCGAAGGGCCTAACGCACTAAACATTAATGTAGTGGTAACATATTTGCCAACTGAAGAAACAGTAACATTACCATTGACATACGATAAAGGAACTAACACATTATGAGTCAGACTCGACGCCTTGGACAACTATATGCCGCTGAAGGCTGGCTAAACAACTATCGATATCTGGTAAACGCTGACTTTAAAGCATACGACTTTGAAAGTTTACGTACCACACTTTTAGATCACGTTAAAACAAATTATCCAGAAGATTTTAACGACTTTATTAACTCCAGTGAGTATGTTGCTATCATTGACATGATGGCGTTCATTGGCCAGAATCTGGCATTCCGTGCTGATCTAAACTTACGCGAGACATTCTTAGAGACAGCAGAAGTTAGAGGAAACATTTTAAGTATTGCCCGCCAACTTGGTTACAAACCATTCCGTAATGGCGCAGCGTCGGGTTTTTTACGAATTAGTGCAATCAATACAACACAAAATCTTTACGACAGCAAAGGAACAAATCTTGCTGGACAGACTATTGTGTGGGGCGATCCATTGAATTCAGACTTCAATGAGCAATTTACTGTGATTTTAAATCAGGCATTGAACAAATCTAATCCAGTTGGCCGTCCTGTTAGCTCTATTGTATCAAACGGTGTGTCAAGACAATTATATCAACTTGATCAGCCAGAGACTCGTACAATGGTTGAACCATTTACTATTACTGCAAAAAACAATAATAGCTATTCATGCGAACTTGTGCCAGCTGAAATTGACGCAGTAACTGAATTAGCTGTTGAAGGCTTACCTAACCCATACGGGTATTTGACTACTTTGTTTAACAATGATGGTACTGGATACTCATCACCGTCTAATGGTTGGTTTTTCTTGTTCAAGCAAGGCAGCTTAAAGTTTGAAGACTATGTATTAGATACAAAAGTTGAAAACAGAGTAATTGATCTAAACGGAACTAATATCAATGAAACTGATGTATGGGTGCAAAGCATTACATCCACTGGTGAAGTACTATTTAACTGGACAGCAGTACCAAACACAATTGGAAAGAACATTGTATTCAATGGTGTTAGCAAAGACGAACGAAAAGTATACGAAATTATTGCTCGCGAAAATGATGCAGTATCATTGAAGTTTGGTGATGATGCGTTTGCTGATATTCCTACCGGCAACATTAGAATTTGGTATCGCGAAAGTGCAAATGAAATCTTAACAATTGGCAAACAAGATGTGGCTGGACTGCAAATGGTAGTTCGATACATTGATGCAGCATTAAATGAACAAGACTTGCTTATAACATTAGACTTAGTTAATTCAGTTAGCAGCACATCAAGCGAATCAATAAGCCAGATTAAAAATCGTGCCAGTAAGACAGCAGCAAGTCAGGATCGCATGATTACTGCTTCTGACTATAATATCTACCCAGAAGGTAAAGTAAGCGGAATTGCTAAGATCAAGGCTATTAATCGTACCCACGCTGGCCAAAGTGTGTATGCAGATCTAACTGATCCATCAGGTACGTATCGTCCAGTTATTACATTAGCAGATGATGGATTCATTTATGCAAATGAAATTACAGCAGACGACACCCGTGCAAATACAACTGGTAAGTCTGAGATTTTTAACTGGATTGAAAACTCATTGTTAGACAGAATGTTGCATCAGTTGTATTATAAAAAATATGATGTAATTGTGCCCGAGACTGCAATCAGTTGGGTAAAAGTAGATTCGACTAACGCTACAACAAACGGTCATTTTGCCATAGCTGGTACTGGTGTACCATTGCGTGTTGGTAGAGGCACACCTGACTTAAAATTCAGAACGATTAAAAAAGATACATTGATTAAAACACGTTCTGGACAATGGAGTAAGTTAATCGACGTATACAGAGAAGGGCTAGGAGTCGGCAATACTGCTGGTATTAACACTGGTCTACGTGCAAATGGTCAAGGGGCAGTGTTTATTAACACTATCACTGATACAATTGATATTGATGCTTGGTTCCCGGCATTGCGCACTATATTTGCGCCAACTGAAAAGGTTGAAATTCTTAAAGAGATTGACGCAAGACGCAGTTTTGGATTGCGTTACGATCAAACGTTTGATCGTTGGAGAGTAATTCGTGCTGATAACGTAGATACTTACAGTTATTTTAGTAATGCAACTGCTGGCAATAATTCAAACATGAAGCTTGATGCAAGTTGGTTAATCAGATTGGAATATAGTACAAGTACAGATACATGGACATCTACTATCCGTAAAGACCAAACAGTGTTTGGTAGTGTGAATCAGATTACTTTTCAAAATCAACGTTTTGGCCAAGCCTTAGATCGCGGCTCACGTAGAATTATTAAAGATAGCATTAAGTTTTTAACTCAGAATCCGGGCATCACGCAAGAACTTGAAATGTCAATTGCTGATTATTTTAAATTAGATGACGGACGTTATGATACTAAACGTGTGATATTGCTACTTCCTGGTCTTATAGACACACTAGTTCCAAATGACCCGTATGTAATTAGTCGCATTATACAAAACAATGATTTGTATCTTAAAGAAGTACCATTTGTTGATGCGCCAGGCCAGCATACAATGACCCCGTCACCATATGCCGCAGGTGTAACTGGGCCAGTCGTTGGCAGAACAAATTTAAAAGTGCAACACAATCATGTACCATTGAGAGATAACAGAGTGGATGCAACTACTACCAACATCATTGACATGTTTGTACTTACAAGCGAGTATAATACAGCATATCGAACATGGGTATCAAGTGGAGCAACTGCAACAACAACGCCGTTGTCATTGACCTCTTTTGGATTAGAAAAGTTAATGGCATCAGTGCTACCTTATAAGAGTATTAGTGATAGTGTAGTGTTCCATCCAGTAACCTATAAAGTAATCTTTGGCAAAACTGCCGAACTGCGCAATCAGGTAACAATTAGAATTACTAAAAGCGATACTACAAGAATTAGCGATGCTGAGATTCGTAGTAGAGTTATTGGAGCAATAGATTCGTATTTTGAAATTGACAATTGGGATTTCGGTGAAACATTCTATTTTACCGATATGGCAGCATGGATACATAAAACACTTGCAGGAGTTATTAGTAGCATTACATTAATTCCAAAGCAACGGAATTTAACAACCAATGACATGTTTCAAATCCCGTGCGACGACGACGAAATTTTTATTAGTAGTGCAACAGTAAACGATGTAGAAATTGTAACTAGCACAATGTCAGTAACAAACAAATAATCAAGGCAATTAAATGGAAAAGAATCCAAAAAAATTAACTCCTGAAGTTAACAATATTAAAACATATCCTGGTCAGCAGCTGAATACTGGTGTATTGCCAACGACGACAGATATGCTTCCGTCAATATTTAGGACAGAAACTAACAGTAAAGTACTTGGGGCTATGATTGAAGATTTATTTCAGCCAAGTTCAATCGAGACTTTAAATTTTGCAGTTGGTAGAAAAACATCAACGGATGTAAATGTTGATTATTTGCCGCACCCAACGGCTCGACGACAACTTGAAAGTGGCATGGTTGTATTCACCGCCGACGGAGTTGAAACATTAACGTCTGATGATATTGCAACTGCTTGGAACTTGAATGAGCGGGCCAATGAAACACCAATGGCATTGAGTATTCTCGATTTACCAATTGATCCAGACAAATATTTGAATTGGTCGAACTACCATTGGATTGAGCAAGGTATGCCAGTAATATTCATTACGGCTGGCGTCGACGAGCAGCTTAATGTATCTGATATACTTGGCAAAACTAATTATACTACCCCAGTACAACGTAATGGTCGCCAATTAGAATTAAAGAACGGTATGCGTATCGTATTCCAGCCACACCCGTTGCAGCAATCAATTATTGGAGATTTGAATGTAGAGTTTGTTACGTCGGGCCAAAAGGAAGATGTACTAAAATGCGAACTTGTAAATTATGACATTGGTATTATTGGTGTTGGCGTAAATGGCGCCATTCAAACTCGAGGAACAGATTTTGAAATTGCTGGCAATACAATTATTTGGACAACTACCCCAGCAGCTGGGCTATCTGTTTATATTCACTTACCTGATTACTATCTAACAACTGACAGCAATGTTACATTGCGTCGTTGGTTAGTTGACGGAGTGGATTCCAAAGACGGTATTAGATTACTTGGTCGTACACATCAGAATACAAATACTGCTTATAGTAAGACAACTGATGCATTATGGGATCAGACTGCTATACCATGGGACCGAATTGAATGGGATGGCCTAGTGCCAGGTATTAACTCTAAGCACTATATCTTGCAGCAAGTTGGGGCAACAAACAGAAATGCACATAGTCGAGTGAACGTCTGGATACATAAATCATCTATCCAGACGGCCGCTGACTTTTTAAATATCTCGTTCAGTGACATTGCTGATAAAAATAGTCAGGCACTGCGACCTATTGTTGAATTTGAAAATACACTTGAACTGTATAATCAAGGTACCAACTACCGTGCCTGGGTAGCATCAATTGAAAATGTTAAAGTTTCACCTGATAGTTATATTGGTAGCAATGTTCGTGCTTTAAATATTGCACTTGGAATTGCAACTTCAGCAACTCCAAATAGTCAACTGAATCCAACACCTCGCGTATTATGGTTGACACCGGGCCCATATGAAAATAAAATTATTACATTTAGAAGCAATGCTGCCCATGCTACCTATGACTACTTAATCGAAACGCCGCATGACAATGATACTACTGTTGTATCAACGTTAACTTACATTAACCCAATGGCAGAATATCATTGGGTTAATGGACGTGCAGTAAAATCATCTTACAGATTGAGTACTACGCAACAGCCATTGTTTGAATTGTACAGCAAAGATGGAATACGACTAAGTGATTTCCAAGTAGTGTCGGGGTCAACACCGTCGATAATTAATAGCAATATTATTAAACTGCAACCTGGACAAACAGCAGATTTGGAATCTGGGTATAAGTTAAACTTCTTGCCAACACAATTTACACAACTATCAACAGCAAACACTGCAAAAGATAGTATGTATAATATTTTATATAACCATACACAGCAAGACTTTTCATACTATCTTGATTCAAATGGTAATAAACGAACTGTCAGTGGACCGTATTCGTTCAGACGAGTTCACGACAGCAACGCAAATCTCGATCTAAGTAACGGATATCGCCGTGCTTGGTTTAAATTGAGAAGCTGGGCAATTGGCACATACGATATTGTAGACACTGCAACGATTCAACTTGACCGTTCAATGTGGCCAACTTACAACTGGGGCATTAAGTTTGAGAATGGAAATACTAATGTAGTATTTGCTGATGATAAGCAATTGGTTGTTGACAACTATGCAGTTGGCGCCCGCGGCGAAGAAATTGCATTTGATATATACGGGACTACCACTGAACATGAGTATGCAATAGTCAATGGGCAACATATTGCATTTACAAATAGATACTTGTCATTTACAATCCCAGTTGATGCTCCTAAGTTATTAGTAGTTAAAATTGGAAACATGCAATTTGCAATACAAGTAATTGACATAAAATTTGATCCACGTTTTATTAAACTTAGCCTAAACGGATTGCCAATTGACTATAGTATCGTTAGTAACGAATATGCAATAACAGTGATTGGAACAGGCAAGTTAGAACTACGCCATCAAGGCAACATTGTCAATGAAACTGACCACTTGACTGCAATTCCAGGATTTGATTACAATCCTGAACAGATTCCAAGTCTTGGAGAATTTAGTCCGGCTAGAGTAGCAACGGGATTGAGCAAAAGCATTATAGTTGATACTGAAAACAACACTACCACATGGATCAAGTCATTAGATGGTATCTATATGGTTGAACATAGTGCTATCCGTGCAGCATGGGCAAACTTTAAATTAGACCCAGGATTAAAAGATATAGCAATATCGCGTTCAATGTCAGCCTGGCGCTGGTATAGAAAGTTTATTTCCAAGTTGGAAGAAAACAGCAACGCTCTAAACATTGTGAATGCAGCATCTGCTCTTGATAGAATATTATATGAACTCCTATTAGGCGTAACTTACAGCTCTGTTGATGCAGTATCAGGAATGGCATTTATAACATCTGCAATGGCACCAACAACTTACAGTGCCACTGGACAGCACTCATTTGTAATTGGCTCCGACATTACATTGTATACCGACGCATACGGACCTGATCATGTATATGTGTATGTAAATGAAAGTTTACAATTAAACTTAATAGACTATACAATCAACAATACAACCATGGCAGTTGATTTTGTTACGCCTCCGACAGTTGGAGATGTAGTTACAATATACTATGCACCTGAAGTATCAGTATACTCGGGAATTCCAGCTAGCCCTGCAAAATTGGGATTAGGTGGAGTATTTGTTCCAGGAATAGTTATTGAAACTTGGGGCAATAATACCAAAACTTTTATTCAACGACATGATGGTTCTAGAATTACTGCTTACATAGATCCTGTTACCGGCCTTGCAACAAGTGACTACATTCTTAATGCAGTAATATTAGAACTTGAAAATAGAATTTACAACGGTTGCTTAAATCGCGTAGGTGAAGTAAATCGTCAACGTTCTATTGCAAATCATGCAGCAGATATTGTTTCCGAATCACAAGGACGAGCCATGCTTGAATGGATGGCAGTTAATTCCATTGACTATCGCAGCCGTGTGGATTATGATGCTGATGATTCATGGACTTGGAATTATGCTGGTAATAGCTGGAGAGGCTTATACCTACAATATTTCAGAACATATAGTTTACATGATGCACCGTGGGAAGCATTGGGATTTGATAGTGCGCCAATTTGGTGGGATACTCATTATTCATGGACAGATTCAACTAAACGCTCAGCGTTAGAGAATGCATTACGTTACGGTATCACTAGTGCGCCGCCAGCTGCAATTACAACTGACCCTGAATTTATCACTGACATTGATAGTTTTCCGGTTAGCACAAATGGTACACTACTCAGTCCGTTTGAATGGGGGATTATGGCACCATCAGCTGCTGATGCACAACAGCCGTGGGAATTGGGTTCACTTGGACCTGCTGAATTAATTTGGAGACGCAGTGTTGCTGGTACATGGTCTAACATATTGCACATTGTAGATGACTATGCATTAGTAAATGAATTTTTTGATAATGCTATCAATCCGTTCAACGTACAACCAGTTAATAACAGTGTTAGACCAAAAGGTTATAACACAATTGCTCCAAGTCAATTCTTCCAGGTTAGACCATCTGTAGGCATTGGAGCAGTTATTTTCGAAGCGTATAGAGAATTTAATCTATTAGGTGAAACACCACTTGGCGATTTAATGGCAATTAACCCACGCTTAGAATTTAGCATGGGCGGATTCACTGATGGTGAAATATCACTGAAAATGAATTATACAAAGTATCAATTGGGAAATTATATTCCTTCTGATGACTTTGCAATGACACTGAGCAGCGGAGTACCAGAAGAGAAGCTACGGTATACTTCAGTAAGAGTTGAGCGTGACGATACTGGATTCAGAGTATATGGTTTTGATCCGGGACAACGTTACTTTAAAGTTTTTACACCAAGTGCTAATGCATTATCAAATGGATATCCAAGTACACGTAGACAATTTTCTACGCCATATGGGACTTTCACTGAATATTTAAATTGGGATGATGCTGTCACATTTGTACCGTACGGTTTCTTAATCGAAGACAAGCAAGACTTAATTACATTTTTAATGGGTCTTGGCGAATATCAGCAATCATGCGGATTAGTATTAGATCAACTCGACGAGCGTGGCAATGTTGTTAACTGGAAACAAGCAGCATTGGATACACTAACATGGATTGAAGAAAAATGGTCAGCTGAACATTATTGCATCTCTAGCGTAATAACATCAAATGGATTAAAGTTTAAGCATGCCATGGGTGCATTAGATCAAATGGATGCAGCCATTGGTCGAGTTGGAAAAGTTATGTTTGCCAATGGAAGATCGGCTCTTGCAAACGAACTACTGATTAGTCGAGAATTTGAACTCAATACTGACAAAATTTCTCCAGTGACCAATGAGCAGATTGTTTTTATTAAGTTTAACATTAGACATTATGATCAAGTATTTTTTATTAACAAGATAACAAAATTTGGTGACTTGATTGCAGATTTGCAAACTGATAGTAGATTGCCAGCATTGGATTTATATGGTCGTCGAACATACGGTTGGACCGGCCGCCCAAGCGCCAATGGAGTTATCCCGCAGCATACCACACTAGTACCAGGCTTTGACACACTAGTAAGTGACATTGTAACAAGTCATATGCCTGAACGAGTTGCATTTGATACATTTAAAACGTCAATTGCCAGATCCGACGTTGTACCAACTAAGAAAAGCGTAATATTTGACATTATTCAAGATGATACATCTGCATATTTGTATAGACAAGGGTTACAGTCTGCATCGGGTACAAACTTAGCAATTGATGCACTATTTAGAAACAGAAGCATTGATATTCCTGGTCGTACACAAGATGTAACGGTAAATGAACAATGGATGTTTAACACTGGAGATTTTGGTAGACTTGATGGACGTAAAGTTTGGGAGATTGAATTGCGTAAGCAAGATATCACAAGCGATCGACAAATTATACGATTTAAAGAAACAACATCTGCGACAGATATGGACTATCTTGGCGATAACATTATTGACTTAATTGGCAAAGGTGATTCGCGTTGGATAACTCGTCCAGCTGACGCATTGTTCAATACTATCGCACGAGATGTAATTGACTCGCAATATAGCAAAGCTAATGGCTGGTTGCCAAATGCTGGTATTGCTCAACTATTAGACGTTGATATTAGAGCATTGACATTAGCTGACGTTAACATCAATGAGTTCAAGATACTTAATAAGTCAGTTACTATTAACAACAATACTATTGAACAAAATGTGTTGTTTACAACTCGTTCATACAGTAGATACAGCGATTACAAGCCTGGAAACTTTGCATGGAATAATGCAAACTTATACATGGCAAACGTTGGAATTGTAGGTTCATCTACTAATGCATTTAACATTGAAAATTGGACTTTGGTACCCATTGATGGTAACATGCTGCCATCAATTTGGCTCAGTGATTATAATGGATTAGGCTGGACAGTCTTGCAAGTATTAGGACAGCAGTTCATTGAAGAAATCTGCCCAAATGCATACCAAATTGGTTTAAATGAGAGCAAGGTAACATTTGCTGCACCTCATAATTTAATTGCAGGCCAATCAATTATTGTAACTGGTAGTGGTGATGGCAACTATGATACTACCCACGTCGTAAAAGAAGTAGTAGACAGCTATAATGTACTGATTGCAGCCCGTAGCACAAGCGATCTTCCAATTTATAACATGTTATGTTTTAGATTTGGCGAAGTGAAATTTACGTCCGACGCAGCTTATAACGCATCTGCAATTAATTTCTTACCAGGCATGAAAGCATACATTGATTATGAAGATTCGCATGCAAGTTATAAAGTTATCTCATTTGTAGCAGATGCAGACAGCATTGCCGATGCTGATGGAAGTAGCATAACTGACACTGTAATTCGATATAGTGGACCAATGGTTGATACTGCGTCGATTAGCAAAATTGAATTATTTGATTATGACAATCAAGATTTACTTTCAATCATTGAAGTATTTGATCCGTACAAGGGATTAACAATTGATGAAGTCAGCCAGTATATTGACTTTAAGCAAGTAGTTGATCCAGCTTCGTACAATGTAACAGAACTTGGAGAGAATGACGACTATGTTGCAATGCCTTGGGGCAGCAACAAATTAGGAACTCTATGGTGGGATCTTGACAGCATCCGTTACATAGATTATGAACAAAGTGATGACATACAATATCGCGCAAGCCATTGGGGCGAGAAATTTGCAAATAGCACAGTTAGTATATACGAATGGGTAGCAACTGATACCGTGCCATCTGTAGATTATGACGTAGATGCTAAACTAAACACTTCAGCTAGTTTAACTGGACAAGTTCGATATTCAGCAGTATTTGAAGTTGACAGCGTAACTGGCGCCCCATTTATAAAATACTACTACTGGAAACGTAATGTTAATATGTTACCAGCTGGGCAAACACGTCCGTACTCTGCACATTCTATACAGTCTGTACTGTCGGATCCAGATTCAAATGCAGTAGCATGGGCAAGTCCAATTGCAACCAATGCATTGTTGTTGTCAAATGTTGCTGATTTCCTTAAAACTAAAGATCGAGTGATATTACGGATTGAACAAAATCCGTTGCCTGAACAAGTTCACACTAATGCAGTATTAGTATCTGAAGGCATGACTGGTAGCACTATTAACGACTTTTTATTCTATAGACTTAGTGCAAGTGTAGTTGGCCGAGACAATTACAGAGAAACACATAAAATTAAAGAATATACAACAAGTACAAATTACAATAAAGGTGATTACATTTATATTGGTATAAATGGTACTGTAGTTTCTACAACTAACTATGGGCCTGATGATTACCCGATATTAAAACAGCACAGCGACACTCGTTATGATGTAGTATCTGCCAGAACTCCTGTTACAGGTAAAGATCATCATGTCTACCTTGCAGTTAAAGATTTTAGTTCAACTACGTTTGCAAATGATAAATTAACTCGTAATCTAATCAAGAGTGCAACCTGTGCTCTAATTAAAAACTTATTTGAAACTGACAGTGTGGCAGAAGAATACTATGCAGTACTTAATACACGTAGACGAGTGCCAGATTTAAGTTTACATGCATTACGCCGCAATGGTAACGGATATGCACCGAAGCCACAGTCATGGTTTAACAATATTGTAAATGCTCGCCGTACATTAATAACAGCAGCAAATGAATATCTGTTAAACATTGACGTTGTCAGTAAACCAGATTGGAGCAAATACTTAACAACATACAAACCACTCAGTGGCGCGTATGAAAAAGATTTAACAAAATACTGGAAATATGCAGACTATGTGTTTGCAGGGTATTCATTTGGTAGCGAATTGGTAACAGTCAATTCAAATGCTGAAATTAGTTTACTTGATAGCACAGTAACAAACTTTGCAATTGTTGATGCAGCAGGCAGTATCATTGAGGCTTACAACAAAGAAGGCAATAACTTGTCATTGATGTATCGTAAAAACGGTACTATTCAATTCTTGGATGCAGTATGGGACGGCAGCTTAGGCGACGCCTGGGATCGCGGCCGCTGGGACCGTAACACATGGGATGAAGATGCAAGCGAAGTAGTCGAAAGTATATTACTTGCACTACGTAACTCAATTTTTACAGATAGCGAACTTGGATACTTTAACTTGGTATTTTTTGCATTGGTCAAAGAGAGTTTGGTCCAGGTGCCAAATGCAGATTGGGTAACTAAAACAACCTACTTAGATGTTGCACAAACAAGTACTGGCGAGTTGGTACAAGTTGGTACGTATTACAATAAGAAAGACACACTAATTACTTCTTATATCAATGAAGTAAAGCCATTCCACAGTAAAATTGTTGATACTAGCCAGTTTAATAAGTCATTGCAACAGGTACCGGTTAGTTTTAGTGAGGGCATCCAATTGACCATTACTGAAAGTTATAGTATTGTAACAACTGGATCACGTGATAATTTAACAACTGAGCTTGGTGACCAATTGGCCACTGAAACATTTGAAACTCAGATCACGCTAACGCAAGAAGGCGTTTAACACGGGTTATTTTAACTTAGCTAAATATCATTATGAAAATAGAAAACTTACCCGTTAGCTTTAGCACATATATTACTATCACAGATTTAGATACTGGAGTAATATTGTGCAAAGGGTCAAACGCAATACACCAGGAAAATATGAGCCAAGCAATTGCTGAATCAATGGCACGTGGCTCAAACTTCTTTATCAGTGAAATTCACTTTGGTCGCGGCGCAAGTACCACATCAACTGATGGCACTATTACATACAAATTGCCAAACGTATCAGGTAGTAGTGCAAACTTGCATAAGGATTCATACTTTAGAGTAGTTGATGAGGAAGATTTAAATAACCCCGACGCCTCTGCAAACAAAGTATCAGTTTTGCATACTGCTGGAACAACATATACTGATATAGTTGTTACTGCAACGCTTGACTATACTGATCCAATTGCAAATGATACAGTTTTTAACATTGTAAACAGCACAGAGCAAAGTTTAGATGCAACTACATTAGTTGACGGCGAGTTTGTATTTGACGAAATTGGACTAAAGACTCGCGGATCAGCAGGATTGAATACTGGTAAATTATTGACACACTTTATTTTTCACCCAGTGGAAAAGACAAGTGGTCAGCGAATCCAAATTGACTACGTACTCAGAGTGCAAGCTGGTTAAATTGGATCTAAACTAAATATACGAAGGCATTAGCCAAAAGGAACGAAGAAATGGCATACGAAGTAAACAAAACAAATGGTGACGTGTTAGTTAACCTTATCGACGGGGAAATTGACAATACAACAACCAGTCTTAACCTACTGGGCAAGAACTATCTTGGTTATGGTGAACTAATTGCTGAAAACTTTGTTCACTTGCTGGAAAATTTTGCGAGTAGCATTGCTCCAGCAAATCCAGTAATTGGGCAGACGTGGTTCAATACTGGCGAAAACAGATTGGCAGTACGTGACGGCGACGAAAACTGGAAAACAATTGCACAGTTAATAGCAAAAGCCAGTCGACCAGCAGAAACAGCCCGCCTTGGCGACTTCTGGTACGATACCACAAACAAAGCATTGAAGATCTATACAGCTGACGTGGCATTACCAACTTCAAATAACGGTTGGGTAAATGTTGGTGCATTTCAAGGCGGCAGCGGCATTGCGTTCCTTGAACTATTGGATACAGCAACTCCTCCAGCCATGCATAAAGTTGTTGCAATTTATACAAACTACATTTGTGTAGCAATGATTAGCACTGATGCAGACTTTACAATTGCTAATTCGCATTCTGTTGCTGGCTTCTCAGTAGTTGGCAAGGGTATTAACATGAATACTACAGGCAACGATAGTACAGCATTTAATCCAAACGCATTTAAATTACGTGGTATCTCTATGGAAGCTGAATTCGCTGACGTTGCTGAGATTTACGTAGGCGATGCAAGTTACGAAGCAGGTACATTAGTATCACTTGGTGGCGCAGCTGAAGTGACTCAAACAACTGGTTACGCTGATACAAACATTTTTGGCATCGTATCAACACGTCCTGCGTACTTAATGAATGCTCGCCTAAAACACAATAAAAACGCATTGCCAATTGCAGTTGCTGGCCGCATTCCAGTTAAAGTAAAAGGAGAAGTTAAACGTGGCGACAGACTTATTGCAAGTGATGTTCCTGGTGTTGCACAAGTTGCGCCAGCTGATGTTGCAGCATGGGCAATCATTGGCCGCAGCCTAAGCGACTTTACTGGTAGTGATATTGGTATGGTCGAGGCTGTTATCGGAGCTCGTTAATATAATGGCTACCTATCCAGCACTTGGTACGCTATTAAAAACTGCTTGCATTGGCTTTAATAAAATTGGATACTATGCAGACGGTCTAGGTAGCGAGTATACTAAAGTAATTGCTTATAATAGTGCCGAATGTGGATATGTTCCAATTCGCTCAACAAGTAACGAAGCACGCGCCCGCAAGACCAACAAAGATCACTTCAACGAATTGACAACAAACGTCAACGAACTGTTTGGTGACATACATACTGGCATTAGCCCGTCGACTGATATCGACGAGCAAGATGCTAGTAAATGGGGCTGGGGCGGAGAGAATGTTGATTTGATTGCAAAAGGCAATAAAATTACTGCGGCCCATACCAACGAACTTGTCAATCGTATTAATATTAGTACATATCGTACAAACAGTAGCGATCAGGAAATTGTAATTGTAGCACAGGGCGAAACTATTAATGCTCAGTTGTATAATACTATGACAACACTGCTCGACGGAGCTCGCAATATAAGAAATAATGTTGATCCAAGTCTAACAACGTTATCAACGCTTGCAACATATGAGTATCCACATACCTGGACGCATTCGATTGGAAACACAATAGCATTGAATTTTGGCGGATATGATTCTGCTCGCCATTTCTTTAATGCAGGTGGCGATATTCGTTTAACGTTTAATATTGCTGATGGCAGCGGTGCTGGCTATAGCGTATGGCGTGGAATTGTAATTGATATGGGAACGCTCAGATTCAATGGTGATAGTTGTGTTAGCTTAAACTCTCGTGGCATTAGTCAAGATATAGGTGCAAACGAACTATTAGCAACTGAACAGCTACTATATACAAGCCCTACTGGCAGCGGTGGCGGAGGCTATGGCGGCTATGGCGGATACGGAGGCTATGGCGGGTATGGAGGCTATGGCGGCTATGGCGGATACGGAGGCTATGGCGGATACGGAGGCTATGCATCAAGCCGTTTAAAAATATATGGATACATTGAAAACGGTAATTTAGCATTACGAGTTGATATGGACCACGCAGGCCTTGGAACTATTGTCAAGGGTGTTGTTGCAATGACTGTTGCAATGAGTCATCCGTCAACTACAACTGAGAATACTGTCACATTAGAGATCCCAACTCCTGCAATCAGATTGAGTTCACCCTGGCGCGAAGTATAATTGGTTAGACCGTATTCTATGCGTTGGTAAATAACAACGCATAGAATACTTCAGGAAACCAATGGACAATAGACTCAATGATGCGTTAGCGTTTGCTAACTATCGACTAACACTACAAGTACAACGTCAAAACATAGAAGCGCGGATCAATGCCGCACTTCTATTTTCCTTTCAATCTGCAATTTTTAAAGCTACTCCTGAGCTAATAACTTATATTGACTTTGCAATGCGATCTGACAATGAAACTGTATTTGTTGAAGACCAAAGTAGTAATGTTATTGAAATTATTGACATTGCTGGGTTTCTTGTGATTGTATTTGACACTTATCAAGCAGCACTAAAGCTAAAACAACAAGAGCAGCATCGTTTAAAATCAGCCAGAAGCACTGCAAAAATTGTAGGTCTATAATATGACTACAAAAGGTTTCATGATGTTCGCTTACAACAACGAACAGTTGGATTATACTCAACTGGCACTTGTTGCAGCTTACGCAGTTAAAAAATATATGCCAGACTATCCAGTTGTGCTAGTCACGAACCAGGCAAGTCTCGAGCAATGCAAAACAACACACGGAACTGCATTAATGTCAGCAGCATGGGACGATATTATCGTAACAGACCCGGGCTATGAAAAGAACATGCGACTTCATCATGACGGTGCATACCACAGCTTCAATGCGCAGTTTACAAACACAAACAAACACGACATTTATAACATCAGTCCGTTTGATGAGACTATTCTAATCGACACTGATTACCTATGCGGTAATGCAAACTTAGCAATGCTATTTGGTGGCCAACACGATGTAGCAATGTATCGCGACGCTCGTAATTTACGCAATGAAGAGCCGTATACTACTGAACGCTGGTTACATTACGCTGGCATTCGCATGTGGTGGAGTACTGTAGTATACTGGCGTAAAAGTGAAGAAGCTGCACACTTCTTCAATACCTGGTTGGCTGTTAAACAGAATTGGGAATACTATCGCTTCTTATATAAATTTCCCGGCTCTCTATATCGTACAGATTATTCTGCAAGCATAGCAGCCCACATGTGTGATGGATGGCAAGACGGTGGATTCATTGGGCAGATTCCAAACTTCATGCGTTATCAAGATCAGCGCGATGATGTAGTTGAAGTACTTGGTCCAAATCATTGGGTAATGTTAAGCAACCTGCCTGAAGAGTGGAAGAACATGGTTGTTGAAATTAAAGGCGAAGATGTGCATTTGATGAACAAGAAAAGCATACTTCGTAATTATGACAAACTGATGGAAATCTTGTCATGACTGTACACATTTTGACTGCCACTGGTCGTGACGAACATGCAACAATCTCAAAATTTGACATTAAATTTGTTGATGCATCAATGCCTGTTAACATTATAAATGTAGATGCTGATCCTTACAAGCAAATTAAAGCATTGGCTACAATTGATTATAAAGCCGGTGACATTATTTGTATTGCTGGAACTTGTTTACGGCACACACCATTTGAAATTGCAAAAATTGCAGCAGCTAACAATATAAATTACATGCCCGGCACAGGAGTAGATCATCGCGGAGTTACAATACAGTCTGGTAAAATATATTCTCGTAATGCAATTGAAAAAAACTACAGTACTGCTTGGCCGTATATTATGATTGTTGGCAATCCAGAATCTGCAAAACTTAGCTTTGAAATCTTTGAAGAGATCTTATCCGAACTATACTGGCCAAACTACGTACCTGAAGTAATAGCAATTGAACATTTGCTCGCAGCAGTTGCAGCAGCAGGACATTGGGAAACACCAGAATGGTTTAAAATTGTAGACATGAATATACGTGACCTTGAGTTGGCACACGTAATGTATGCAAGTCACAACTGGGATGACTGGATTGCATTTTACCCATCTAACGGAAATTTTAAATTAGAGAACCATGCCCAGTTACTCCCGGTGTGGCTAGCAGATAGTACCAAACCATTGGAATACTGGAAAAATGAGTGAGATTCAATTTGAAGTCCGTACACGTAAAAAACAACGCCAAGAATTTTGGAGCATTTTTTACGATACTATCACTGGAAAGATTAAATCAATTGAGCCTGGCCAGCATAATGTAGCAGGAGCAATCGTTGTAAACTATGTCAGGGTTAAGAGTATACTTGCAGGTACAACTAATCAAAATGATTTTAGAGTCGAGCTCAATGAGAATCTAGGTAGTCTAGACTTAGTTGATATTCGTCGCCCAGCAGAATATAAAAAGAAGCAAGTGTATCAAGGATGGCTCAGCACTGCTGAAACAACAGAATCTGCTATTTCTCCGTTACGTGCTACATTGTTTGCAGATACTGGATACATTCGATTCGAAGCTTCGCGACAATGGACTACTAAAGTAAAAGAAAACTTTGATAAAAATACAATTGATTCTCACATTCCATTTTTTATATCGGACAGTGAAGACCCGCACAATCTATATGCGTCAGATAGCATTGATTTGCAAGAGATAATTGAACGTGGCTTTTGGGAAAAAAGATTGTGGGCGTTTATGGATCATGCAATAATACAGAAAATTTTGTATCAAGGGCAGCGTATACGAATCAACATGCCACCGGTGGCATCTGGGCTACAGCTTCATCGCATTAGGCAGTACTCGCAATTTTCAAACATCATTGATGAAAAGACTGTGATGAGCAAGATTGGCTCTGGTAAGCACATCACAGTCTTTTGTAAAGACGGCGGATTATGGGCACAGAGTCATTATGAGAAGGGCGGAGAAATTGATCGAATCGCAGGAAACTTAACAGTTGCAATCTTGACTCAGCCGGACCCAGATTATTTTTCATGTTGGGCAGAGTTGCCAGCACTGATGTTACGTCAGCCATATCCTTTTGAAATGATTTCAGTCTGGGCAAACACTGGTGCTCCAAGTGTCTTATATAAAGCAAACAACCTAGATATTGGAGTAATTTCTTGAAGACCCCTATTACAGAATTTGATATTGTATTCATTAGCTATGATGAACCAAATGCTGATGAGAACTATGCAGACTTATTGGAAAAATGTCCATGGGCTAAACGCAGCCATGGTGTATACGGCAGCGATGCTTGCCACAAAGCCGCTGCTAAATTAGCAGAGACAGAACGTTTTGTTACCATTGATGCAGATAACAAAGTGCGACCAGACTTCTTTGAACTTGAATTAGATTTAACTAAATTTGATCGTAGTGATGTACTATCATGGAGCGGGAAGAATATAATTAATGGCCTAGTCTACGGAAATGGTGGCGTTAAACTTTGGCCAAAGAAAGTTGTAGAACAAATGCGTACTCACGAAGCAGTTGAAAGCGGCGCAGGGGCAGTGGACTTTTGCTGGGATATTCATTATCATCAGTTAAACAATATTTACAGTGATGTGTATAACAATGCAACACCGTATCAGGCATATCGTGCGGGCTTTCGCGAAGGCGTTAAATTGGCTCTCATTGATGGCCAGCCAATGGATTGGCGACAGATTGCAGATCGTAATAATTTTAAAAATCACCGCAGACTATTAGTATGGATGAGTGTTGGTCAAGATGTGCAAAACGGCTTATGGGCAATGTACGGCGCACGGCTTGGGTGCTATCTGACAAACTTACGTAAAGACTGGGATTACAAACTAGTAGCAGACTTCGAGTGGCATAATCAATATTGGTCTGAAACTGTTGCCCCAATGTTTGCTGGCAATGAAGAAATATGCTCAGCATCAAAGTACAGCTGGAGTAAAGAAAAGCTAATGGCCGAAACTATCAAACTAGGTAAGTTGTTGCGCCAGGATCTTCGTTTGGACATTGCTGAACTTGATGAAATTGGTAGCAAATTCTTTAAGGCAAGTTATTTTAATCCACACCGCCTGGCCCCTACGGTCAAAGAAAGCGATGTTGAACAATTTATTGCTGAATAATGCTTGATGTATTTTTTATATCAATGGGCGAAGAAGGCAGCGAAGCTAATTGGCAACGCTTGCTTACGTTTGCACCTAATGCAAAACGAGTTGACAACGTAAAAGGAATTTACGAAGTACATAAGGCATGCGCAAGTTTAAGTACAACTGCAAATTTCTATGTAGTAGATGCAGATGCTTGGATTGATGACAAATTTAACTTTCGGTGGGAACCATCTGCAGAAACTCTGCATTGGAACATTCCGGAGACTGAATGTGTACTAGTATGGAAAAGTATTAATCCAGTCAATGATTTAGAGTACGGATACGGCGGAGTTAAGTTATTCCCGCGCCAGCCATTTCTTAAAGATTTAACTTGGGACATTGATTTGTCAACTACTATTGGTAGGTCGACTGTTAGCATGGATCAAATTAGTTGCGAGACTCGATTTAATGCAACGCCTAAAAGTGCTTGGATTGGTGCGTTTCGCGAATGTGCCAAGCTAGCTTCATTATCAATGATCAAGAGCAGGATAAGAAGAGCCAGGCGCAATGAGACTTATGAACTTCAACAACTACTTGACTTTTGTAAAAGTCAACCAAACTGGAGTTTAGAAAAACAAGCTACTCATCGTCGTGTTCAATCTATATTGATCATGGAGCGATATGCAAACGAATTAAGCATATACTCATATTGGGAAGAAATTGAAATGTGCAGTCAACGTAAGCTAACTTGGTGTACAAACGGATGGCACAAGCCCAATGGGCAATATGCACTAAATGGCGCGCAAGCCGGCGCAAAGTTTGGATTGCAATACAGCGATGCGCTAACAATATTAAACCAAATCAATGATTGGAATTGGTTAACAAAGGAATTTGAAAATGTCAATGTTTAAAAAAGCAACGGGTAATGCTCGACCAACACCACTGACATCTGCTACTAATTTTGCACCTGTGGCCCCAAGGACAATGCAAGACATACCATTAGTATTTCTTAGTTTTGACGAACCAAATGCTGACGCACATTGGGAAATGTTAAAAGCAATAACTCCTCATAAGAAAATTTCACGGGTTCACGGAGTAGTTGGATTTGATGCAGCACACAAAGCAGCAGCAAGTGAATTTGCCACCAGCGAATATGTTATCACAGTTGATGCTGACAATCAAGTTGACCCTGCTTTCTTTAAGCAGATGCTACCTCATAATATGGACGGCCGGGTAAGTTACACATGGGGAGGTAGACAATACACAAATGGGTTAATGTACGGCAATGGTGGATTAAAGATGTGGAGTACCGAACATCTAACTAATATGAAAAGCCATGAGTTAGCCGATGAAGAACGTGATGCTGTGGACTTCTGTTGGGATTTTAATAGATATAAAGAATTATCTGGCTGCTGGTCAAACGTATACACTAACGCAAGTGCGTACCAAGCATTTAGAGTAGGCTTTCGCGAAGGCGTAAAACTCTCAATGGAGCTAGGGGTAGTATTAAAATTCAGTGAATGGAAAACCAAAATGCATGCTGCAAATTTCCAACGCTTGTTAACATGGATGTCCATTGGGCATGATGTTGAGCATGGAATATGGAGCATATACGGAGCACGCCTGGCAGTGTATCTATTGCAGTATGAGAATTTCAATCCTACTAACATTAGAGATTACGCTTGGTTTAACGATTTTTTTGAGCAGCATGCAGCCAACAATCCTATTAAAGCAAGCAAGGGATTAGGTAAAAGTATCAGCGACGGATTAGGCTGGATACTACCTGATATTGATGCTGAGCAAAGTTTGTTTTTGAAAATGTTGCAACTACACCCAGATAAACCATTGACATATGAAGATGTTAAATGGCGCACAAATTTAAGTTTATACGGATGGTTCAATGGTTAATTCAGAGTTCAATGGTCGTAACCCTCTTTTAATTTTCTTAGATGAGGTAGTAGGATTTAGAAAAAGTTTGCATCACATGCATCGATGGTTTGAAACTGGAGATGTAGTAGAGCTTGAGCAGCTGGTAATTGAAGTTGGTAGAGAGCATTCAGTTGATATGTGGCCAATTTTAAACGCTATTAAATCGGGCAACGATGCCGAAGGTTTAATGCCTATACATTTGCAATTGCAGAAAGGGATGTACATACCGTATGATTGGTCGGATACAGCCACTGCTATACAGTTGACACCATTGAATGGAAATCCATTCTATCAGAATATCAATTCATTGGATGTATCAACTGCAAATATTTGGCAATTTAGAGACTGGGTAGATTCTAATTTAGAACGAACTGGCATTAATCCGATTGGGTGCATTGCAATGGCGCACCAGTTAGTCATTGACGCCAGAACAGACTTTTTAAAAGTATTTGAACTAATGGAAATGATGTTTGGATATAATACGTTAGCAGCCTGTGTATTACGAGGTTCAATGGATCTATTTGGAGACGTGGTCTCTACTTACTACCCTGAACAGTCGATATATATCAAACATCTTGTCACAGCACTAAAAAATAGTCCCGAACTAAATTGGAAAGACGCATTAAGTAGAAATCAAGTACGTAGTAAAATTTGGTTAATTGATCAGATTAGTAGTTTTCCCGAATATACTAAAAAGCGTAAACTGGGCGAAGAACCTGTTACAACTATTATAGTTGGCGGCTGGGTGGGTATTTTGCCTTTTCTAGCTCATATGAAAGGCGTAAATTTACACAATGTTATTAACGTTGACACCGACATCCCAGTGCATACAGCCGCACATACATTAAACGGGAGCTTGTACACAAATTTTAAAAATTCGTCAATGGACATTAGAGAATTTCCGTTTAGAAAATATAAAAACTTAGTTGTTATTGATACTATAGTTGAACATTTTGAAAAGCATGGTGAATGGGTTAATACACTTCCGCCCGGTACAACTGTTGCACTACAAGGTAATGATATGTTTGATGTTCCAGATCATGTCAATTGTCATAAGTCACTTGAAGAGTTTTTAGGAACTTGCGGATTAAATACTATTTCATGGGATGGTGAATTATTGTTATATAAGTGCACCAGATACATGGCTATAGGGAAAGTTTAATGCAACCAAATACTGACAACCGATTTAAACGTCTTCGGCACACCATTGATTTGGAGAAGTTGCAATTAGAAACTGATAAGATTCTATGGCAACCTGAGCTTGGTCGTTATATAGATCAGTTGTCACTGCAAACCAATGGCATTGCAGACTGGAACGCTAGTACTGGATCACGTCCTGATCAAAATGAAGCCCAATGGGATAAATTACACCCGGATCTAATTGGCACCTGGTGGGAAGATTTCTTTGCAGCATTACCCTTTAAAGTATACAGGAGCAGATTAATGACAATGCATCAAAGATCTTGCTACAGTATACACACAGATAACACACCGAGACTGCATATTGCAATTAAAACGCATCGCCAAGCTCGATTCATTTTTACTACTCCGCCGGCAGTACGCCATATCCCAGCAGATTCTCATATTTGGTGGGTTGATACTACCAAAGAGCACTCTGCAATGAACGGAAGTTTAGAAGATCGAATACATTTAGTTTGCTGCCTGGATAACAACGACTCGTACTAACGCATATATAAGGGTATGAGCTTAAATGTGATACATATCAGTGCCGAAACATTTGATCAGTACAATTCTGAATATAACACATTCCTTGACACCATCAAGGAAGATAAGTCTCCTGCGCTGGTTAATATGGGATATGCTGCGCCGTCGGGCCTTGGCTACCTAGCAACTAATAAATTAAGATGGGCAACAGATACTGGCCAAATAGCATTGCTATTTGATAATGATTGCATTGTTGGCGTTAGTGCAGTTGAAACTTGCTCATTATCAAATGCATTTGGGTCCGGTGGGAATCGTTGCTGGGTGTTACCTAAGTTCCGGACTAACAATGAAATAACACGACACTTGCTAAGTTCAAATTTAAAATGGTGTAAGCAACAGAATCATTTAGGTATGATGCTAACATTTAACGGATACAACAAGTGGATATACGATACTATTGTAAAACGTGCAAATGGTAAGAGCAGCGCATTAGGTAAGGTGTGGAGTAACTGGTGGAACAATTGCATTCCGTTTGAAACACAATTAAACGTATTCAGTACCCCACAATGGGCAGTTATCAAACCAATTGATAAGTCTATACCTGCAATAGTAGACGCAATGAAAAATATTGAAATGGAATTTGGTATTGTATGATTACAAACACAGAAAATAATCATCTGACTTATTGGTATGATAATGATCGTACCAAGATCTGGCGTACAGATGATTTAGACACTACTGCAATGCGTGTAGGTGGCTGTACCCGTAAACCAATGAGCTTGAAAGCAGAGCTCATTAGAACAGCGCGAGCATTAATTGGTAATTACCCAGATTTAACAATGTTTATCAGTGGCGGATTAGATAGTGAAATGGCACTGCAAAGTTTTCTGTCAGCTGGAATAGTTCCTAAATTGGCAACTATTAGATTTCCAAACGACAAGAACATGCATGACATTGGTCCAACTATGCAGATGTTAAATCAGATGGGATTGAAGTATACAATAATTGATATTGATCCTGACAAATTTGTTATGTCAGGTGAAGCATTTGAGTTTGCTGAAAAGTATCAATCGTATACATTGTATCAGCAGATGCTAATGAAAATTGCAACAGATTACGCTGCGCCAATGATTACAATTGATGAGGTAGAACTGGAAAAGGCGCAATATACTAATTGGACAAATGGCACATTATTCAATGAGTGGTCGTTTATTAAAAAAGAAGATCAAGACGGAGTATGGCGTCGGTTCAATGATAAAACTGGTATCCCGGCGCTTAATAACTTTTACACATATAGTCCAGAATCAATGTTAGCGTTTTTGCAATTACCAACAGTAGACGATTTGGTAAATGATCGTATACCTGGCAAGCTGGGATGGACGTCAAGCAAAATGCAAATTTATTCACACCTTGGGTATGCTTTTAGAAGACGCCAAAAATGGCACGGAGTAGAAAACTACTTGCAACTGTGGGACTATGTAAAGGATAAAGTATCTACAAATAGCAATTTACAATTCAATGATAGAACTTACCAGATTCCGGTGAATATACTAAGACAAAACTTGATCAATGGAGTAGAAACAATATGTCAAATAGCTTAATTCGGTTGACTGCCAAGGATTTACCAGGTTTGGTAAATTTTGCAGATCATATCTATGAAAATACTGATCCGGATAAGTATCCAGATTTTAAAATATCAAATGACATTGATAACACAGTAAAGCGTACAAAGTTTTTTTCAGCATTTATGTTGCAGCCATGCTTTGTTGATTACGATATGAGGCAATGTTATGCAGTTGTAAACGAACGTGGCGAATATTTAGCAGCAGTTGGAGTCAGGCGCTGGGGGCATATGCCAGTTTGGAGTTTGAGTTGGTTGCTTAGTCCAGCAATTGGAATGAAGTTTATCCCAATTTTCAGAACTATAGTAACAGAGTTATGTGCAATACATGAAGCAGCAGGAATGAATGAGTTTTACGTAACTTATCCCACAAGTAGATGCGCCGCTTATAGCAAAATTATGCTTCCGTTTAGAGAACGATATTATAGTTTTGTGGAATGTACTGTACCAGCACGTACACGCAGTCATTATAGTTTTGTGCATGAATTAATGGGATCAGTGATTCATCCGCATGACATGAATCTTAGAAGATATATACTTCGTAGAGAAAATACAGAGCCGCAATCCGAAGGCGGTACAGCACAAAGATTAAAAGAGACTAAATGAAAGCACTATTAGATTGGATGTCGCTCCAGCGCGATTTATACAACAAGACACATCAGATTCCGTACATCTTGGCAGTATGGTTGCCGTATCACTTGACTGCACTTGCAGCTATTGTGTACGTATGCTTAACTGGATGGTCATGGATGTATCTTATTACTGCAATTTGCGGATGGGCTATGTTAGATGGCATCGGCAATAATTTAACATTGCATCGCTTTCTGAGTCACAAAGCATGGACGCCACATAAGTGGGCAGAACCATTCCTATTATGGGCAGCTACAATGGTCGGTGAAGGCAGTCCATTATGGTGGGCAGCACTACATCGTGGGCATCATCATAAAGTAAGCGACATTACTGGTAAAGATATTCATACACCAATTGGTAACGGATGGTGGCATAGCTACATGGGCTGGCAGTTTGGCATTACTCAAAACTCTGTGAGCTTTCGCTATGCTGTTGATTTGTTGCGTGATAAGCGGGTTACATTTATACACGAACACTATAATAAGATCATTTATTTAACGCTTATTGCAAGTTGGTTGTTGTTTGGATTAGCATTTACTATTCCATTCTTTATCTTTGGATCTTTGATTAGTTTGCATGCAGATGGACTAGTTAATACATTTGGACATGTACCAGCAGCTGGTTATCAGAATTCACAAAATAAAGACTACAGTACAAACGTATGGGCTTTGGGCTACTTCCATTGGGGGTCTGGCTGGCACAACAACCACCACAAGGAAGCAAGTAGCTTTGACTTTGGTACTAGCGTAAGTGGACGTTGGCACGAGTTTGATCCTTGCTTGTTATTAGTAATTCCGTTTGCTCCGTTATCGGAAACAAAACGCTTGTGGGAAAGAAGAAAAGATGCTATACTTAACTTCAACTCACAGGAAACTAAATGACAGTACGTCTCGTATCATATTCACAACCAACTGAAGAATTTAAAAATGAAGGCATTGTTGACGCACAGGAGCTAGTTGCTTTTTGTGCGCGAGTCAGCAATCCTACCAATCAGTATAATACTGAAACCTCAGAAAAACTGATTAACTATCTCGTCAAGCATGCACATTGGAGCCCACTTGAAATGGCATCTGCGTGTGTAGAGATTACAACTACTCGCGACATTGCACGACAGATCCTGCGCCATCGCAGTTTTGCATTTCAGGAGTTTAGTCAACGTTATGCAAACCCTACGGAGGACTTAGGCTTTGTTATTAGAGACGCACGCCTACAGGACACAAAAAACCGTCAAAACAGTGTAGACTTAGACCTAACTGATGAAAATCAGCGTGAATTAAACAACTTGTGGATTGAAAAACAGCAAGATATTATTCGCCAAGTAAAAGATACATACGATTGGGCGATTACCAATGGTATTGCAAAAGAACAAGCTCGTTCAATTTTGCCAGAAGGTAATACAGTAAGCCGTTTATACATGAACGGAACATTGCGTAGTTGGGTACACTTTATTGAATTACGCAGTGCAAATGGCACTCAGAAAGAGCATCAGTTAGTTGCCCTTGCTTGTGCCCGTGCTATTGCAGCCATTTACCCAATGGCCAATAATTTAGTCGCTTAACTCTTTTGTGGCAGTAAACGATCCGTCTTCGTTCTGCCACAAAAATCCCCAAGCATTATTATAACGTGTAATGGTTGGCAAGCTCGGCCATTTCGTTTTATATGTTAGATATCGCGCATTTGGCCAAATCTCATTGATAAGTTTCTTTGCTGGCAACTTATACGTATTCCATTGTGAACCAACTTTTGGTTCACTTGTATATAATGCCCACTCTTGATATGCAGTGCTATCAAAAAAGTTTACAACATTGCCAGCCATATATTCTGCTTGGTTAGCAGTTGGGGCATGCATTGCCATTCGATACTTAACAGCTTGCCATTTCATTGCATAGTTTAACCACCATAAGAAATCATGATTGGTTTCAATTGGGTTCGGACAAGCATTTACCAAATCGTACAGCATTTGCTCACGCTCATCTCTGTAAGTATCTTTTTTATCAAGCAGCCACGGTAAAGATTCGGTTTCCCAATCACCATGGATAGCATTAAAGTTATTTGTGTTATCCATGTAGCTTTTTAAAGTTAAACTACCAAATAAATTATCTGCACATTCACCGGTGACACACACATTTCTACTGTCAGTTATGATGTCATAATACGCATTACTTGTTAGTAAGTGTTCTCCAAAGTTTGGTAATACTATGTCAGCGAAGAATTCTGGATTCTCAATTTGACTATCTTCATTGATAGCTAACCAGGTTACTTTTTTAAGTTCGTTCCAGTCTGGATGACTGATTAGCAATGATACAATTAGGGTTGAGTCAATGCCGCCGCTATGAAAGACTACTAACTTTTCTTTACCAGGCAATTTCAATTGTGCAATACAATCGTCAATTCTGCTATAACTTGCTGCACTAAACGATTGCACATATGAAGGAGAAACTGGAATTGGACTATTATTGTAAATGTCTACTCCGGGAATGTCTAATGTACCAGTTCGGTCATTTAAACTAATCCAGGGATTAAACATTTCAACAAATGATTTGGTCACTGGGTTGATATCTACTGCGACTGGGCTACGATACAGTCTATGCGGAATATAGTATACTAATTTTTTCATATTACATCATCATTGATAAAAAGGAATCTTCTTCCATTGCTGCTCGAACAGCAGCAACATCTTCCTTATTGGAAGCATTGCGAATTGCAATCTGATACCGTATACGTAAACGTTCCAACTTACGAATGAGCTGACTTCTATTTTCGTATTTGTTTATGATCAAGCCAGCAGCAACATTTAATACTAGACCAGCTTCGGCAGCAAAGTCCTCGACAAGGCCAATGTTAGAAGTTCCTCCTGCAATGATTTGCTTTGCCTGCTCGTACTTTAGTTCGTATGCTTGTAACTGCCATGAATTAACTGGAACAAAACGTTTAAATCCATGTGCAAGTCGTTCTTGTAGTTCTTTCATTAACCCAACCCGCTGCATTAATTGTTGGCTTAGAATAGACAGTGCCATTTGCTTTTTATGTGCAACAAACTCGGTCTTACGTGGTCCTTCAAATTTTAATTTAAAATCTAAGTTATACTGGCGGAGTTGTGCAGCATGCAAGTCATCTACTCCGTATATTCTACTAATTGCACGAAAGTCCCCCAGACATGCGCTTTCTAAAATTGCCAAGTCATTAGACCAAGCTAACACTTCGTTTTCGGCAGTGCATGCTAATGCTAACCATTCCATATCATTCTCCTAGTATATTATGTATGCAATAGTTTCATTGAAAGTTTTCCATACGAAGATCTGGTGTAAATCTAACACTAAGCATGAGCCGCGGAGAATCACTTTGATTCTCAATGTGATGCGGCACATTGATCTTAACAATGGTTGGGCTGTCGATAATTTTTGTAGCAGCTACGGCATGCACTGATGTCCAATTTATTTTGAGATACTTAACAGTCTTGACCTGACTCGACGATAAGTAGAAGTCGCCCGAGTACCACATCATTGGTGCAGTATTACAATTAGATATTGGTAAATTTAATGCTGTATCACTTGCGTTATTACGATTTAAACTGAACCCATCAATGTGCATATCTTGTTTAAACCATGGCTCATTGATAAACATAATTGCTGTTTTAATTTTTACATTGATACCAGTCTGAGCTGCTATTGTTGGTACTAATAAGTTTCCGATATGTTGTAACTCAGCACCAACAAATGTTTTTGCACTTACAAATCTGCCATCCCAGCCGTCCTTGCAATATTGTTGTATTTCTTGCCAGGTTGGGATTGTTACCTCTTTGTAGTAATTCATATTATTATTTATTGGCCAATACTACCTTTGTAATTTCAATAAGTAGTAGCATGGAATATATCATCGTATTTTTGACATGGACATTGTATCTATATGTAATACATAGAACACTGCATGCAATAGGGTTAAAGTACTTTAAGACAGCTTTTAGTGCTCATGCTGACCATCACAAATACATCAACACACATGAGCAGACTAAATGGCACTGGAACAATTTATTCTTATTCAATGATACTTGGAAAAGTACAATGGATCTGTGGATCTCAGAGGTAGTGCCGACCTTAATTTTTAGTGCAGTAACTGGCTATTGGTGGGTTAGTATATTTTATTATCTGTGGGCAGCATTAATTCAGGAAACGATCGAACATAATCCCAAATTCGATCTACACCCGTTTCTGACAAGCGGCAGATGGCATCTTATACATCATCGCGATACCAACATAAACTATGGATTATTTTTCCCAATCTGGGATATGTTATTTGGTACTCACCGAGCCAAGTAACTGAAATTTCTTAGAAGATCCTGTTCTTGCTACCCAACTATAGAATTCGTTTAACGCTTTCTTTGGGTTAGTTTCTTCGAGCCCTAATATCAATGGCCAAATCTCTAAAAAATTTCTAGTTGAATACCGATCATCAACTGCCCGCAACGGCGCCAGTTTAATATAGTACGTGCCATTCGCTTCTAGAAACACCTGCGAAGGCCCGTTAAGAATACCAGTCGTATCAAGATGATCAAATACTGCTTCTATACTGTTTACAAATTCTGCAGATTTTTGATTTGTGACCAATCCCCACTTAGCATCTTTAAACAATATTGCATCTAATAGAACATGCCGACCTTTATATGACACTATATTAAATAGCTGTGTATTTTCAACTTCAACAGTTGCTTCGGTGTAGTTCGATGTTGCCCCAACGTTGCCCAAGTTTTTCAACAATATTTGATTAGGTAGCATGCTTTCAATCAGCAATTGCCCAGGTTTATTCCAAGCAATTGCCGATTTATAAGTCTCATCTGGGCTCAATACCATTATAGTATTGTACTCGGCAGGATATACAAACATTGACTCATGTGTCTGTACAATTTGCACAGTTAAGTTTTTCCCAGCGAAAACATGCATGTATGAATCTGCATGCACTTCGGGGTTTACTAGAAGTAAATCAATCATTGATTGAAGTGTGTAGCAAGTAAAGCACCAACTACTCGAGTTACTCGGGTCTTAATAAGATCACTGTCCATCATGACTTCAAAATCAACAATACGATCTAAATATTGTTCTAACTTTTTGCTTGCAAGCAATTCGGTACTACTCTTGATATCTGATAGGTCAGACTTCTTGAACACTACTTCAGTGCCGTCATTTAAGTAGACTTTGATCCAGTCAATGTACTCAACTGGAACTTCCTCTACATGAATCTCTCTAAGCATTTCTTCGAAGCTTCTGTCTTTTTTGCGAATGCTCATTTATTACTCCAAAAGGATTTTACTTTATCAAATAGTTTAGATGTTAAACTGCTTGAACTTTCGCTGGCCGGCCCCGGCCTCTCTTGATTTCTGATGTCGCTGTTTGTGACTGCATCGGACTTACGGGGGCGACCGCGGCCGCGCCTTTTGGGTCTAGTTTTTCTGCCTCCTCACGCAATTTACGAGCTTCAACTTCAAAACCGTTTGCTTGACTACGGTACTTAGCAGCAAGCGATTCGTCTGTAATAACGCCTGGCGGAGTAGTTGCTGCATTACTTGTTACATCATTTGAACGTGTACCGGTTGCATTCTGCTCGCGTTTAATTTGGGTAAGTTCTCTATTCAAGTCAACTAAATTAATTGATACACCCGGACGAGGAGTCATCATTACACTCTTAGCAGGAACTTTAACCATCCATCCCTTTTGGTGAATAGTATTAAGCATGTTAGCTCCGTCATGAAAACTTTGACGGAACAGGAACTCACTTGGCTCCATACTATTTTGGCAATTTATGTTTTCAATTGCTGAAATTAAATCATCATGATATAGTGTTGGAAGGGATTCGGTTTGAATCACTAATGCTGAGTCGGCGTCACCAGGTAGTTCGCGAAATACCACAACGCATTTCTTCCCCTGTCCGTTGACTCCAACATGTTTGATAAATTGTGCCATGTGGTATCTCCTTAAATTACTCTGCTGCCGCGTCTGCGGTAACTTCAGTTTCTGCAACTGCCACTGGCTCATTTGCTTTTAGAAAGTTTGCCAACTTATTATAAGTTGCGCCAATTACTTCTAATTCGGCTGCACGAAATCCGCCACGCTGTGATGCAATTTCAATTGCGCCTGCAAGAATTTTCATATCTTGTAGTGTTAAGCCAATCGGTTGTTGGGCTTGTTCTGTTTGTACTTCTTCCATGTGTATCTCCTAAGTTTAAAGATGGATGTCTTCCGCAATTACTTATAGCACAATATAGCCAGTGGTCAGCCCAAAGGAGCCAAAAAAACGCACCCGAAGGTGCGTTTAAAATAGCAAGGTCAATGAAATTCTTAAGTCAGTTAATCCCAACAAATGACTTTATCTTTGACTCCCAATTTGGGTCTGACAATGCATCGTGCGAGTATGTATTTGATATTACTGTTGTATAGTTTGAACGATCATCACAGCTAGATTTTCGACCAGGTGTTTTATTTAGGAAAGGATCATTTGCAGAGAATAAGTGAAGATATTTATTATTGACATTGTTAGGAGTTTTTGCACCCAATGGGATGCAAGTCATTGAGTGAATAATTACACCATCAACGTCAGATTGAATAAGCTGTATGACCATTCCACCCTCACTATGGCCTGTGGCATAAATCTTACCAAAACCATTTTCCCTAAGAATTTTAATGTGCTGCTCTAACTCTAACAAACGTGCAGGAAGACGGTATTTCAAATCCTCAGTGTATTTTTTCGAGTCTTCTTTATAATTGCTATTTCCACTGCCCAAATGCTGACACACACCAGCATCACCACGTTTAACAAAGTCCAGAATCACAAAATTAAATCCCAAACTTATGTAAAACTTTTTAAGTGTAAATTCATCCTTTGTAACTCCCGAGCACCCGTGGGAGTGGAGGACAGTTGGCTTTGTCTTGTCAGCCTTCTTTATAAAGTCTTCGAAAGAAATACCTGTATTGAAGAAAGAATTTTCTGCAAAGTAGGTTGATCTTTCGTGAGCCTTGTTAATCAACGAATCACTGATGTCGTATGGCTGGGCGAAAGCCGCCGTTGAAAATACGAGGCATAAAAAACTAATTAATTTTTTCATATTTTCTTTCTGTCAATTACAAATTAATGCCGTTTACGTGCAGGCTCTACGTAGTTGGCAGTGATACCAAACGGTGCTGTAATAGTGTCGCTACCATGTACTACAAACAGTGTATCGCAATAGTCTGGATCGCCCCAAGTACCATATGGATATCCGTCTGTAAACATAACCAGCTGATGCGGTTGAATTTCGTTATCTTTCATCCATTGCCATACACAACCAAACTCAGTACCGCCACTACCACCAATTTGGTACTCGCCCATGCCACGACCATCGTCACCAGTGAATGTATCTTCTGCACTGACATAAGTTGAGAATGTAATCACTCGCACTTTGTACGAAGTAAACTGATCCAAGCTACCTTGTACCATACCCAAAAAGTCCATCAGCATACGATCATCAATGGAACCAGATGCGTCAAGTGCAACCACAATGTCAAGTTCTTCGCCTGGCAACTGTCCAGGCATAATTGCACCAGTGTGCCAGGCCTTACGGTTAGGGCGCATCCAAGTATAATCACTCTTGACACTGCCTGAGAACTGAATACGCAACAGATCCTTCAAATCCATAACAGGGGCAGTGATGTCTTTGATGATACGATTGACATCACCTGGTACATTGCCTGCGCCAGCATTCTTAGCAGATTGGATAACTGCTTCGCGCCATTCATCACGCAGAGCTTTGCGTTCTTCTTCGCTTAACTTTTTAAACTTTGGCTTGCCTTTGCCATCCTTGTCGCCATCGCCATCTTCGCCTTCACCTTCGCCGTCTTCACCATCCATGTCCAAGTGATCGTCCAGTGTCATTTGGATTTTAACTGCACCTTTCATCAACTCGTCGTACACTTCATTGGCAGTCATGCCTTCGTACTTACGGTCTTCTAAAATTTGCACGGTAGTGATACGAGTGCCAACGCCCTCGCGGATCAGCATGTTGTTGATAATGTAATCACCTGCCATGTTCCAAACTGCTGGAACACGATCACCACGGCGTGTCATGTGCTCAAAGATAATGTGACCAAGCTCGTGAGCAAAACCAAAGATCATTTCACCGTCTGACAACTTAGAAATAAAATCTGCATTGTAGTAAAAGGTGCGGCCATCAGTGGCAATAGTTTTGCACCATTCAACTTCTTCAAGTTTAAGACGAGTAGCCAAAGGTCCCCAGAAGGGATACTTCAGCAACATGCTGACACGGCTTTTAACTAACTTATCGCGGGCAGGCATTCTTGACATATTGACTCCGTTTAATTTCTGTAATCTATATTATACTGCAAATTCATTGGTGCTGTCAACGACTTCATACACCCAAGAAACTGGTATTTCCAGGATAAGTGCAATGGTTGCAGGGCTAAAATCTTGCTCAAGCATTGTTTCAATTTCCAAACTCAGGTTGCTCATTACACTCATTTTAGATCCTTTTGCTGTTTATATGTATATTATACTATGATTTTGAGCCGTTGTCAACCATTTTTGCACACAGATTATCTGTTGTTTTTTGACTACAAGTTAGGTCCCAAATCATTGCAATTTGCGGGTCTCTAAACCATATGTTCTTTTTAGGGATAAAGTCCCAATCCAATCGCTTTAATCCTTGGTCTCTGGCCCACTTGGTAATTTCATGTATTGTCATTCCGTTTGCTAACGTGCGAACAGACCAACTTTTCCTTTGCTCCCGAAGCCATTTGCTTACGTCTGATGGAGTAGGAGGTTGGTCTGTCCAGACTTCGCTATAGCCCGGACCATATAGCATTTCTGCTATCTCCGGGCTTCGTGACTTACTCGTCTGTGAGCAAGTTGGCATAACGTTTGAAGAACTCGGGGAAGTTAGTCATCTTCTTACGATCAAAAACTACCTTGTAAGACTTCAACACTGTATGGGCACCCATGATAACCATTTCTGGTTCAAAGTTCGCCATCATAAAGCCAAGCCAGTTATCTGCACCTTTGTTGAACGCATCCAAGTTGCCTGCACGTTTTCCATCTTCGTATCGTGTACGAAGTTCGTAGCACAGGCTGGTAACCAATGCATAAGCAGCCGATACTTCCTTTGACTTGAAAGTGGTAACTTTGCCACTCAACACATCTGCTGGATCAGGCAAGTCTGCGGCATGTCGACGATGTGCCATAAACTTAATTGCCATACCTTCGCCTACCAAACCAGACACCATATCTGTGTTAGCAGAGTCTGGCATGTCGTCGTCAAGCATATCGCTTACGAAGCTCCAGGTACGCGGCGTGGAAAATGCGCGGTCATGTTGCGTAGGATCAAAGTTATACAAGTCACCTTTGAACTGCTTCAAGAAGCCAACCACCTGTGGGTGGATTGAATTCATAATAGCCCACTGTTCCCAGTCTTCAAAGTCCACTCGGATTTCCAAGTGCATGAAGCGGTTAGCCAATGGGCTTGGCATACGATATGTAACACCTTTGTCACCCATACGGTTACCTGCGGCAATCATAACAACATTGTCTGGCAATGTGTACTGACCTACCTTACGGTTCAAAATCAACTGATAAGCCGCGGCCTGAACAGCAGGAGGAGCACTGTTCAATTCGTCTAAGAACAAAAAGATAACATCATGCTGTGATGCAAATTCAGCAGTAGGCAGTTCACTTGGAGTAGCCCACTTCATGGTGTTATCACCAGCACTGTAATAAGGAACACCTTTAATGTCAGTTGGGTCCATCAGTGCCATACGCAAGTCTACAACAGCGGAGTTGGGCCATTCTGCGGCAACTTGGTTCACCATATCTGACTTACCAACACCTGGAGGACCCCAGACAAAGACAGGGCGGCGTTTTGCAACAGCACGGCGTAGGATAGGCTTGCACTCGCTGATTTTAACGGTGCGGGTTTCAACAGTAGATGCCATTAGTAACTCCAGGTAATAATTTGTTTAAGTGTTTATTATAGCAAAATTAGTTGACTCTGTCAACAACTAATTTGTTGTATTTAGGCAACAGCAGTTTCAGCAACCACTGGCATAACTTGAGCAATGAACTCAGATGTGTCAATATCAGCTTTGCTCATTGGCTGTGGCAGTTCAACGAATTTAACATCGGTGCAACCTGCGCGGACCAGTGTACGAGTACGGCGCTTGTCGTTAGTGTAACGAACTGCTCCTTTGCCCTTTTTGTCAGTGGCATAACCAACATGGGTAAATGTTTCACCTGCAACAATTGAATCAATTGCAGCTTCGACAACTGCTTCAGCAACTGCTTCAACTACTGGAGCAACTACCACAAGCGACATTGCCTGCAAAGCAGCTCGCTCGGCGATAGCAGACTTAGAACGGGAAGGACGAACACGAGTAGCAACAGCGTTGATTTGAGTAGACATAAAATTCCTTAGTGTGTGTGTTTTAAACATATTGCAGAACCTTTCCGCAATAGTGTTATTATACTATTGATCCAGGTCCTTGTCAACCTGTTTTTGAGTCTTTGCGTGTCGTTTATATGCAACACGACTCTGCTCAACCCGTCCTTTGAAAGGGGTATTTGCAGAGTACAGTTCCACACAACGGCGCTTTTGACGCTCAATTTTAACAGTGATAGTAGTCCGTTTCATAGTATATGTATTATAGCGTAGAAAGAGCCAAGAGTCAACCGTTTTTAGGGCTTATTTGGCTCTTTTTTTAAGGAAAAAGTGTTGTATTTTAGCAACTATTAGCGGTTTGCTAGGTCTCTTGCGTGTCTTAGTACTTGACTCATGCGACCAAAGTTTATACTGGCCAATTCCAGCAGTAAATCAACTGGTTTGGTTGCTATACTTGCCATACCAAATGCAATTTCTCCCATGTCTGCGAAGTATTTTGCGTTGGGCCATTTAGCTTGTTTGAGTTGCCAAGCATCAATTAATAAACATTCCTCGCCTACTGAGCGTAGGTCAATGCGTTTAGTTAGTCCTGGTTTGTTTTGTGCAGTAAGTAGTTTGATGGCAATTGGTTCGTCCCATATATCAGTGCGTTCAAACGTCCGCGCTATGGTATGAACAAGGAATGCTTCAACGTCGGGCTGCAAATATGTTTTGCTAATACCCTGCGCTTCAGATACTAATTCCCATCCTGCTTGAACATACGGTTGCCAATGCTGCATAGAAATATTTATGCAGAGTTTGAAAGTTACCGGAGTTATCCCTTGCCCAATGCTTTACGACTTAGACCGTCAAGCCATAACAATATGTCATCATTGACCAACCGAATCTCCATTGCATCTTGCTCGCCAAATATACGAAAGTATCCAGCGCCGTGATAGTACGGCCAATCAAGATGCTGCTCGAGACCTATGAGATGACCGGGCTTTGGACTCCATCCTGGGGGACACTGGAATGACCAATATCTAAAGTGGGGCTTCATTAGTTCCCAGCCAAGACTTGTGAGCCGCAAACCTTTATGCTTGCCGGGTTTATAATTTTTAAAAATTGAATAAGGGGTTATCTTAGTATTCTCCCAGATAGCCGGAAGTGGATACTTTGCTAAGAAATCACTTATCTTTATAGCTAGTACCTGACTCACTAATTTTACGTCCTTGCTTTAGTTCAATAACAGAAAAATCTTCTGTTTTAAATAGCTTGTTTAGCTTGTCTGCTAAATTGAAGGCATGTCCAGGATTAGAAAACGATACTTTTTTATACTTTGGACCAGGATAGCTTACAAGGCTGTTTAAAGTACGTAAGTTGATTGGCTTGTCCTTGTAGAATACAGCATAAATTGCATCTGCTGAAAGAACTTCTTCGCTTTTGTAAGTGCGAGGATTGGTGTAGGTTAATAGGATATTTGGCTTGGGTCTGGACATGCACTTATTTACCATAAGTGCATACATAATAAATTAAATTATATTGTTATTCCTGGTGTAATTGGTTTAAATTTATTGCCATGAATTACAATACAACTTGTTTCTTTTTTAGCAAGCGGACTTGCAACAACAGTCCAGGTTCGAGTCTCTGTGTTGACCCAGATTGTTACCATGACAACCTCATCCATTGTTCCAACCCCAACTATTTGCTCGCCGCCTGCTTGCAACTCTTTGCCAAGTTGCTTAGTTTCACCGCAAACCCATTTGGTGTCAAGATTAAATACTTCTGCTGCAACTGGCCATGAACAAACGACAACGAAGCCAACTAGGAATCCAATTCCCAGTTTAGTTGTAAGCGGCCGCCAGCCATTCAGTATGTTGTTGAGCATTATCACTTGCCTTTTGTAAATCATATTTACCACAGAACTTCATAAAATGAGGCCCTACGGAGGGATACTTTGGCTTCTGTACTGCTTCAGCAATGCCCGCATCTAAAATGTCTTTGATGTTGATGGGCTGTGCATTTAGGTCAATAATAGCACGGTTACGTTCGTAATCATCGCGCACAAGGTGCTCAATTTCCTCATGGTCGGTCCAACGCTGCAACATGAGATTGTTCCACATGAAGCCTTTGTTATTACGATCTGCAAATGCTTCTTGTAAGCCCACTTTATTCTTTGTACCTTTGGTACGCACACCAGGAAATGCAGAGAAGATGTTATCGCTTGTATCGCCGCGCATACACTTTTCAAACAGCAACCATTCTGGATCTGGAGCAGGCTTCACTTCTTTTGTTTTCTTATCTTTCACTGGCTTACCCTTTTCGTCAAAGTAGCCTTCATGTGTAGTAAGCACACCGGAGATACCATTGAACAATTGCACATTAGGAGCAATGAGCTGTTCAAAGTCTGTGTCGCTTGAAACAATAATATGATTATCACTTGGATGTAATTGGATCCAACGTGCAATAAAGTCATCTGCTTCGGTCACCCCATTACGCAGGACTGTTACATTAGTGCGAGTACTAATATATTCGTGGAACTTATCAAAGGACTCCCAGAATAGTTTTTCTTCTTCTGCTTCCTTTGGAGTATGTTTAGCTCGACCCTCGGACCGATTGGCTTTGTAAGGTTTATACACATCTTTGCGCCATGATCGGCCCTCAAATGCGAAAACAACGTGTTTGCCCTTACGTTCGCGCCATTGGCGTAACACCGAAGCGAGGATAATATGGTAGCACATTGCTACACGTTCTTCTGGATCACCGGACCGGATCACATGCCTGGCACGGAAAAATAAGTTTGCTGCATCAACGATTAAATATGTCATATGTTATTGTAACATTGGATGATATGTTTGTCAATGATAATCTTACGTCTCAGATGAACTTTGTTCTCTGGTCCGATTATTAGTAGCCATACGACCAGCATCAGCAATAAAATCACCTGCAGCCTGCCCATCCATGCTTACGTTGCGGCACATGTCAGTGAACCATTGATCTACAATTTCTTCAGCTGTTGCACCTTGGTAACCACCATTACGAAGAAATTGCACAAACGCAGGATTCCATTCAAGTTCAAAGTATCCTTGTTTGGGATTATCTGGTGCAAGATGTGCATGCACTACATTTACCCACGGTTCGGAGCTATTCTTCATTGACTTTGCAGTCTGCTTTTTCTTAAAAATCTTCTTTATAAATTCAAACATTTCAAATATCCCGTCTAAATACATCTTCTTCTCTCTTGGGTAAATCAGCTAGTACTGTTTCCCGCCACGCCGTTGATTCAACGTACCAATTATTCCGTTCATCCTGTGTACGATAGCAACCAATGCAAGTTCCGCTGTCGTCAGACACACAGATACCAATGCATGGGTTTGTATTATTTGCATGATCATCATTCATTGTAACAGGCTACTCCAGTTCTTTAACAGTATTTTTTATTGCTTCTGCAAAGTTCAGTGCTGATTGTTTATTTAAAATCATATGATGCTCTTGTTTATGTACCCCTTTAAACACAATATCATATACAGCACTAACTTTGTCGCCCCAGCCCTTCCATAATGGAGTCCAGGTAGTAACATAGAAACTTACTTCAACGTCAGGAATATCTTTGTCACGTTGTACTTCAATCCACATCTTTACGGCATGGTCATCACTGGTGCAATCACATTCAACATTAAAAACTTTAGCATCTCCAAAATCATTGTCAATGCTGATGCCCTGCGCAGGTCGTTGTGCTTTCATTGGATCTCCTCCTGTGTACGTTGTGCCAAACATCTTGGTATTTAGAATAAGTCCAGTTTTTCCCATGGCAGGTAGTCTTTGCCAAAGTGTCCATAATTTGTAGTGCTACTATAGATAGGACGGAATAGGTCGAAGCGATCGATGATGCCTTTTGGTGTCATATCAACTAGGTCCTGTACAGTGCTAGTAAGTTTTCTACTATCCCCATTGCTTTCGATATAAAAGCTCATTGGTTGCGCCATGCCGATTGCATAGCTAATCTGAACGCTGGCCCAATCAGCATAGCCTGATGCTACAATGTTCTTGGCAATCCAGCGTGTCAGATATGCAGCCGAACGATCCACTTTGGTAGGATCCTTTCCAGAAAATGCACCACCGCCGTGTGGCGAGTATCCGCCATAAGTGTCAACAATAATTTTGCGCCCAGTAAGACCTGTGTCACCATCAGGGCCACCCACAACAAACCTACCAGTAGGATTGATATAAAATTCAGTGTCATTGTCTACTAACTTTCCTGGTAAAATGTTTCTAATAAATGCGCTGACAACAGCACGAACAGTTTCGATATCTGTTTCTTCACTGTGCTGTGTGCTACAAACTACTTTGGCAATACGCTTCGGAGTACCATCATCGTTGTATTCAAATGTCACTTGACTCTTGGCATCGGGGCCAAGAAACTTCAACAGTCCATTTTTGCGGGCCTGGGTCAGTTCTTCTACAATTTTATGACTCCAGTAGATTGCGCTTGGCATATAGGTATCAGTTTCCTTACATGCATATCCAAACATAAGACCTTGATCACCTGCCCCGAAGTTATCAGTACCCATTGCGATATCTGCACTTTGTCCGTGTAGCAAATTAGTAATTTCTACTGTGCGCCAATCAAATCCCGATTGTTCGTACCCAATATCTTTGATTACTTTACGAACAGCATTATCAACTTCTTCTTGATGCAGTGTACCCTTGTACTCTCCTGCAACAATAACACGGTTAGTAGTGACCAATGTTTCGCAAGCACAACGTAATGCTGTGTCTTGTTTTGCCATAATCAAATCGAGAATGGCGTCGCTGATAGCATCAGCTACTTTATCTGGATGTCCTTCTGACACTGATTCACTTGTAAATAGATAACTCATTAATTCCTTTTAATTTAATACTTTACTTACCTAAACTACCAGAGTGGTGTTGTATTACTTGCCCCAACCGTTTGACCAAATGTCAACGTGCAGTCGAGGGCTATAACGATATCCACGTGCCATTGCTTCATCTGCAATATGTCGTGTGTTTGAGAAGTACGCCTTGTCAGTCCCACCAACTGGCATAACGTACACTTGTCCGCCAAAGCCAGCAGCACGGTACTCGGCTACTGCTTTATCAACTTCGTCAAAGTCCATGATGTTATCAATTACAAACTTTAGGTATGTATGCCCAAGTGTCTGATACTCTACTACCACATCTGGCTTAATAGCGTCACTCCACTTCTCGCCACTTGCACTTAGCTTTGGGCTTACACTAAATGTTAGGTAGTCGCGATCTCGTCCAAAGCGTGTCCACTCTTCAAACAAATACGTGTAAAATTCTTCATGGATCGGTTGAGTACCATTTGTTTCAAATGTCAAGTTATGCAAATCTGCCATCCGTGGATTGCTTAACAATGCAGGATAGAGTTGCTGCCAACCTAACAATGGTTCGCCACCAGTGATAACCAAATGCACATCGTTACCATTCTTTTGCACCCATTCGTGATTAGGAGTAAGGTCAAGCATTGTATCAATACTTTGCTCGACACTGTAGCTTGGGCTTAGATGTTTAAAAGCAGGATGCCACGATGCATAACTATCACATCCAGTTGTTGCCAATGGCAAGTCGTTGAATGTTTTATACAAGTGAACTACTTGTCCAATATCATCTGGCTCAGTTGTTTTCTCACCTGACGGTAATCCAAAGCCTGGACATTTGAAGTTACATCCAAACGTGCGGAAGAACACACTAGGCACACCAATGAAGCGACCCTCACCTTGTGCGCTATAAAATACTTCGCTTACTTTAAATTCATTCATAGATATTTGACCATTTCTTTAGTTTTTCAATCTTGGCTAGCTTTGCAGCTTCGAGCCCTACGTCTGTTACAACACCCTTTAATTTTAACAGATCTACCATTGCAAGTAAATCACCAATTTCACCTTCTAAGTGCTGTGCATTAGTTAGGGGTTTGCCAGGCTTCATGTTATCCAGACCAAAGCGATTACACTTGCTAATTGCTTGGATCACTTCTGCACATTCCTCACTGAGGATGTTCATAATTTCGTATAGTTTGTTATCCATTTGTATCCATTGTTATTTCAGTAATCTCATATTCGTCACGGTCAAAGAAAGTAACTGTGTAGTGGCAGTTGCCGTACTGGTAATGATTTGTAATAAATCGTTGGTTATTGGTTTGATGCCCAACGTCAAGAAACTGTAGTATCATCCACATCTCTTCTTTCTCTTGACCTGCTAACGTGCGTTCATTGGGTCTAATTACTCCTGCACTGACTAAGAATGCGTATGCTTCTTCTTTAGTGCGCGACTTAAAGTCCATTAGTCAACACCCACATGAAGATATCGGGCCCATCTAAAATTACCATCTCAGAAGCATACTTCAATCGTTTGCTACGATATTTCTTGCCAATGACTTCAATAGCGACCATCTTAGGAGTAAAACGCTTTACCTGTGCAATACACATACTACCGTCGCTTACTGCAACGTATTGGCCTTCTTTAAATTCACGGCCAAGTACATCGCGGTGTATCTCTGTTGGTACAACACTCTTGATAGGTTTCTTTACTTTAGGGGTTGACATTTTTAAATTTCATATGCGGGATAATGTCGTTATCAAAAATCTGTGCCATTTGTTCCCATAGCGCCTTGGCCTCTTCTTCTGTCATTCCAGAGCTAAGGGTAGTGGCTTCACCCTTGCGGAGACCATAGTCGTGCCGCCAGGTGTAGCACATGCTGGTAATAATTTGTTCTCTTGTTTTCATATTAGGCAACTAATTCGTGTTGTGCAATTGCATTGCGTAGCACAATTTCTACCATTTGATTCAGTGTTACATCGCGTTCGTGTGCAAGCTTCATCAGTTCAAACATTTGATCGTCAGCAAGAGTAAGCGGCACACTAACTCGTGTGTCATAATCTTCACCGGCTGCGATAGCAATGCACTTTTGGATAAAGTCATCATCAACTTCCAAATCAACATAGTCAACCTCGTCCCATGCTTCTTTTCTGTTAACGCCGCGATGCTTGGCTTCCTTCTTCATTTTCTTTCGGAAGTTCTCGTTAATTATACGATACGCACGATTATGAACATAGTCATGTGCCTGTACTTCGTACACTTCTTGCGTCTTAGTATCAAAGATGATTGTAAAGCTATGCCCATCATGCTCGCCGTTCCATGAGTCTAGCATGTAAGCATCTGGCCCGTAACACTGCCAGCCGTATTCACTACCTTCGGTGATACGGTAGTTGACCATTTCCATCCAATCTTTCATTGCAATCATTTTGTTTCCTTTGTGTTTACTCTTAAAATATTTTGCCACATTGTGGCCCAAGGCTTCATTGACTTGTCAATGATTACCATTCTCTGATTCTGCATTTCACCGTAGAAACTATCAATGCCAGCCATTGGTATCGAGATACGAGCTTGTTTATCACCGTCTGCACTTGTAATACTAGTGATGTTTAGTTTCTGTATCAATCGTAACAGAGGAACATTGTCTGGTAAACATACTGAATACATTTGACGGATCCCGCGGTTGCGCAACATGTCAACAGTGTATCGCAATAATCGTTCTGCTAACCCACTGCGTCTTGCCTCAATTAGTGTACTAATACCGAGCTCTGCACATTCATTATTAGTGTCAATTGCAAGATGTACCGCTGCAACAATTTTATCACTTGTTACAGATTCTCGAATTCCAAGAATAAAATCAGACTCGGGAATTGACAACGCATATTTTTCTACAGACTCGTCGTTGGAACTATATCCAAATCTCCAACGACGAGCTTCTGTATCAAGTGAACATAAATGTTCAGCTAATTCTTGTCTCGAAATATTTTCAATTGCTGGCATTATGGCCTCGGAAAGTCAAGTTGAAATACATGTGCTTTGGTGCCTTTTAAGGCCAATAGCATTTGCTCTTGTTGCGCGTCTTCTAAACTAGTATAGTAGCCGGGGAAGGTACCTGTAGTAACTGTCTGCGGGGAATGATGACCCATAGATCCAGTTGGAGTTAAACTTGCTACAACCCAAACGCTTAACGCTTCGGGTGGATCTATGGGTTTCATTATACTTCCAATACTATATTAGGGTTCCAGCCACTGTCTTCGCTGTAACCATCGCTTTCGTAACCACGCGGGTTGCAAACAATTCTAGTCTCACCAATCACATAATCAAACGGATGATGGGTGTGACCGTGTGTCCATAGTTTGATCTGCGGATGATCCAAGATAAACTCGCTCAGGTCACTGTGGTAGCCGCCGTTCATTAAGTATTCGTTTTTGTACGATTCATGTACACTTTGGAAGCTAGGACTGTGATGTCCAACTACTACAAACTTGCGGTCGTGTTGTTCAGCAAGTACACTTCTAAAGTATTGCAGTGTTCGTGCATGACGATCAACAACATCTCTGGCACTCATTCGAGCAAACTCTCGCTTGTCATTTCGAACAATTCGGAAGTCGTTCATCATGCCTTCAATGGCATGCATGGTCAAAGGATCGCCCTTGTTCATATCAGTCCACAATGTGGCACCAACAAACGTTACATCGTCAATGACTTTAGTGTCACACTCTAAGAAGTAAATGTTAGGGTACTTGGCACATTCCTCACGCAAGTAGTCAATGCCAGCAAAGAACTTACCGTTGTAGAACTCGTGGTTGCCAGCAACATAAACCACATGCGGGAATTGAAAACTGCAACGCTTTAGGAAATCGCGGAAGCGGGCAACTCGTTGAATCTTACGACCAAGGTCTGCCAATGCACCATTACTATAAGGACTAAAGTCTGCGGCAATATGGTCGTGTAGGTCCTGTGCAATCATAATGTCGCCAGACAAGATGAGCACGTCGCACTTATCATTGTTCGTGATATTGATATCACTGAACTCAAGGTGCAAATCTGATACCACTTTAATTTTCATCTCCGCCTTCTAATTTAGCTATTGAGTTAAGTCCATGGACCGGAATACCGTCTTCGTCAACAATTGCAAAGCCGTCGAACACAAATCCGGCACCTTTGCAAAAGTCTTCAAATGCTTGGAGCACATCCTCTAAATTAGTGTGTGTATGATCCATAGCAATATTTCTTATACCATCAGTATAACATATTTCCCACTTAGTGTCAAGTAGATTTCGATCCATTTTACTCATATTACGTAGTGATTTTACAACATGTTGCCATGGATCGATGCTTTTCATTATTCGGGTCTCATTTCGTTATTTAGATCGGTAATAGCACGAATTAGGTCCACATGGAGTCCGGACTTGACCAGTGCAGTTTCAAATGTTCGCACATCTTTTGGAAAGCACTTACCTGAGAATCCAGCAACGCCATCGCTACCAGGAACAGCCCAATGGCTAGGACCCAAGCGACCTTCATTTTCTAACATGACTCGAACAATATTGTAATCGGCACCAACTACTTTGCATAACTGTTCAACTTGATTTGCAAAGATAACTTTCATGGCCAAGAAGGTATTAGTAGACAGTTTTGCAATCATTGCTTCCATTGGATCAGTAATGTATGCAGGTCCTTTGTATTCAGTCAGCAAGTCAGCAAACACTTCTGCTGGCTCACCACCAAGTACTATAAACTTCGGATTGACTGCATCATCTGCCCAAGAAGATTCTCTAATGTATTCTGGCCAGACTAACAAGTGTTGTCCCAGTTGTTCAGTATAGTCTTTAATAGCACTCATGCCCAAGGTACTACGGACAACAACAGTGCCCTTGAAGCCATTGGCCAATGCTTCATTGATTGCTGCACTTACGTTTGTTGTATCGTTTTCTGGTAGTGCCAGTGTTTGATGTAAGTCAGTGTTAACACAAACAATAACATAGTCTGCTTTGGCCCATGCATCAATTGGCGCAATAACTTCTTTGAAGGGATCGTTGAAACGAATCTCAACATTGGGAAGAAACTTTTTTAGAAAAAGTGCTGTTGATTTGCCAACAATGCCTTTGCCTTGAATAATAATACTTGTCATTTTAACCTTTGATAATGTACTCTGGGTACTTGTTTAAACTTGCATCTAGCAACGGCTCCAACCGTTCTACATCAACCCAACCTTTAACTACCACAAGTATTTTTTTATACTGCGGATCATAATCTGCTCCGTGCAGGAAATCTTCGTTGTTCCATACAAATGTATTTGTATCTATTGGAAGTTTGACATAGTGTCTGTCCTCTTCTGGGACTGCGGTCTGTGGATCATGCTGACTAACAGGAGTTAACCAGAATGTTTCAGTTGGATTCTGATCATCTAGCATAATTCTAATTTCAGTGGGAAATTTAAGTACACCATCCAAACTAGCAGGCATGTTACCATCGTAGTGTGCCTTGACTTCACGATTTGCACTCCATAGCCTAACTGAACGTATTTTAACAAATGGTAGCGTTTCAAAAATAGATTTAAGAAACTTGGGCTGACTGGTTGCAAGTGCAGTTGATATTTTAGTATTCCACGCTGCCTTAGCCAACAAAGTAGTGTCTTCATACATGGCAAGACCTTCCCATTGAGTAAAAGACATGCCAGGATTATCGTTACCCAATGCGCCTCGATCAATATGTTGACGTGCAACTGCTACAACTTCACTATTCCATATTCGCCAAAACTCGTTTACATCATCTAATACAAACTTGGGCAGCGCCAATGGCAATGCACCAATGCCAGAATACTTCTTTACTAGCTTTGGCACATGGTCAAGATTGATTATGTTTTCCAAACTCATTCTTCTAATAGATGTTTTTTATCAATAATCGTTTTAAACTCTTCAGCAGTATCAAGTGCCTCTTTCTTTTTATAAATGCTTGGCCAAGTCAATGCTAACCTTGCATTAATATCGATCCATTCCTTAGTAGCATCAGTATCAACTACAATAGCATTGATTGGACATTCTGGAACACATACTGCACAGTCAATGCAACCATCAGGATCAATTACAAGAAAGTTAGGACCTTCTTTAAAGCAATCAACTGGGCATACATCTACACAGTCGGTGTACTTGCACTTAACACAACCTTCAGTTACTACAAATGTCATTTTAGATTTTCCAATTCGATTCAATATACTCTTTGTCATCTGGCTTATTGCCAGTTAGTCCTAACATGCCGCGATAGGCTTGCCATGCTTCCTGTACCATTGGGTCTTCATGACCACCAGTAGGCAACAAGTCTGCCCAAACACATTCTTCAGGCATTTGGCTTCTGTATGAACCAAAGTTACGTGGCTGGTGGATTTTACCTTCTCGGAACAATACACTAGCAACACCCTGGCATTCAGCTTCGTCTAGTCCCACCAAGTAGTTATCCCGCCACATGTAATCAGAGACAATGCCAACTAACTGTTCTTGTGTTGTGAAACGTGTACCTGACACGATTACAATAACATCACTTTCATCTACTGTACCGTTGACAATATCACGGATGCAACGACCTAAACTAAATCCAACTTTCATTTTGTACTCCTCGTCCACCAAGATTCCCACGGAAAATCTACCCACATATTGTTTTCAAATTTATTGATTACTATACCATGATAGTCGCTATATTCATCACTTGCATCATTTTCAACTAAACTTGCCCAACGTACATTGTTATGCCAATGCTCAGAATCAAACTCAGAATTTACACCTGCAACTGATGATGCCCAATCTGCGCGAAGCCATGCTTGAGTTGCACCAGTATCATTGATATCATCAACTAACAAAATTTGTTTACCTTCAATTACTTCTTCAGGTGCCCATAGCAATGATTGTGTGCCTTCGCCGCCGTTCTCGCGCAACGATACTTTAACACTCTGATGCGGTACCTTTAAGTAATGACTAATCATACTCGATGCAACAAGTCCACCACGATCAATCCCAATAACAAGATCTGGGATCCATCGATCAATTTGCATCTGTTGAACAATGGTCTGACATTGGTGTTCAACATCTTCCCACGATAGTAAAAGTTTATGTGTCGTCATTTGGTTCTCCAAGTAGTTTCTCTAACATTTTAAATTCGTCGTATGCTGCTTTAAGCATTGGATACTTTTCAAGTTGCTCAAAATTTGGAGTCAAAATTAGCAAACGCTTTTTAAGAGTTTCCATCATGTCGGCTAGTTCGTCAATATCAATTGTGCTATTGGCTGTCTTGATAGTGTTCTTACCATACTCGGTAGTGTCTGCCTTTAATGTAGCACTGCCAGCAAATGAAATACTAGATCCATTTGCCCAATTATTAACACCAATACCAACACTACCAACACTACCAACACTAACACTCGCTAATCCTACGCCAGTAGCTATTGAATAGTCGCTTAGATCGATACTACCAATCTCTTGTGCAATTATACCAACAGTTGTATTAGTTTCATCCCATGCAAACTGAATAGGAGTTATATCAGCTACTGTGCTTACATGGTCTTTTGAATCTTCATCCATTGTCATCACCGTGGGGCAAATTCTTGTTGCATTTTGATATTGTCAAAGAACTCTTTCTTTGTACTTTGGTCATCTTTGAATGCACCTTTGAGTACAGTTGTCTGCGTTAGGCTAGAGTGTGCCATGATACCGCGATTCTCACAGCAACCGTGTGTGGCTTGAATATACACTGCTACGTTTTCGCTATCAGTTGCTTTGGAGATCTCCCTAGCAATATCATTACAAAGTTCCTCCTGGAGAGTACCTCGTCTTGCACACCACTGGGCGATGCGGGTATACTTGCTAAGGCCAATGAGTTTGTTAGCAGCCAAAATGCCAATATAAGCAACGCCAGCAACGGGTTGGTGATGATGGCTACACATAGAGCGCAACTCACTACGTACAACGAGCATACCTTCATAACGGTCCGCCGAGTCGTTTGGAAATGCTGTTGCGTCTGGTGCTGGTTCATATCTACCTGCCATAATTTCGTTAAAGTACATCTTAGCAAGTCGTCTTGCAGTACCTTTGGAGTTTGGATCGTTTTCACGATCAATGAGCAATGTATCTAATACACGCTCGAAAGCTTCTGTTGCTTCGTTGATCAATAGTTCCTTGTCAGCATCGCTAACATATTCGCTAATGTTGTCGCCAGCCCAAAAACGTTTGTTATTGCGTTTCATTTTAAAGCGAAGGTAATCTCCCAAGTACTTGCCTTCTTGATAGCCGCCATCGCCTGCCATTGCGTCTAGGGCTGTTTCTTTTTTAATATATACTTCTTTTTGCAAAGGCACATATTCGTCTTGCTTAAACTCACGCTCATCTTTCTTGGTGAGTGCTGTGTTCTGTTCAAATTCTTTTGTCAATTTTATTTTCTCCGAGTTAATGACGTGGATGTCATATTGTTTATTGTAGCATCTATTTAGGAATTTAGCAAGACTTCGCTTGGCCAAGTGAGCAAATAAAGCATTAAATCTTCTGGCTGATTAAAATGGATCATCAATGTAATGTCCATTTCACTAAAGTACTTTTGCATTTCTGGACTCATTTTACCGGCCCTGCGCCAATTAAACGGAACACCTTTGAAATCGGTTGCATACCAACGTTGTTTACAATTAGCAATCAACCAACTTCTAATCTCTCTTAAACTTGTAATTGGAATTACAGTTTTAGCAGAATGCGATACTTTATTTGAGATTGGTTGCAGCATAGAATGCACTTGCTCGCAAGTCATCCCAGCCACCAATCAAATTACCATCAATGATGATCTGCGGTACAGTTCTGGCAGTTGGTACTGCTGCTATTAGATCTTCGCGTGTAAATCCATCAACCCCAACACGGTGTTCGGTGTACGTCAATTGCTTGCTGTTGAGCCATGCTTTTGCGTGCTCACAATAAGGGCACGGATCTTTGCTGTAAATTACAATAGTGGTCATATTGACTTTCTAATCATATTAATCATTGATCCTAATGATTGCTCGTCTGGTACAAACGGTACCCATTCTTCTGGTAAATTAAAAATCATGTTTTAGTATCCTGCTTATTAGCCAACGCATACTTTGCTTGAGCTTCTTTAAGCTGTAAAGTAGTTAGTCCGTGCCAGCCAATGCATTTACCCGTTGGACTGCGGCCACAACCACACTTGCCAAATTCTTCTGGATTCTCTTTTACTCTGATTTGCATCTTATGCCTTTGAAGTATCGTAAGTTTGTGCAAAGATATCTTTCTTTACTGCACCGTAATCACCTGTACCGTGACGCACAATGTAATCATTACCTGCTGTATAGTTTAAGTCGCCCCACGATGTTTTTAATACACCGTCGTGGTCTGCGAGCTTTGCAACTTTGTCAATTTTCTTTGGCGTAGCAGTGTTGTTGCTATTATCATCATAAAAGTCAGCAAACTTTTGCGGAGTAATCGGGTACTTTTCTCCCTTGGGGCCAGTTATAATTTTATGGCCAGCAATATAATTAACTGGTCCTTCTAATGTTTCAACTGTACCCGGCTCTATTGCTGTTTGATACTTAATAGGTGTTGGCTTTTTAAAAGTCTCAAAGCTGCCTTGGCTAAACCAAGCGTCGGTTACACCGTTTTCTAATTCATTGATCTTCATTTTGTTTCCTTATTTAATTCTGACTCGTACACACGGCGGCGCAAACTACTTGATGAAAAGCTATGATCGCGCCCATTGAAGTATAACTCAATGTTACGCTTGTGACAAATTTCACGGCCCGTGAACTCTTTACCTTCGTATTCAACGCCTAGTATACGCACATTGATTGGTAAAGTAAGCAACAAGTCTTCTAAATCTTTTTCAGTATTGTAAACCCATACTTCGTCAACATAGCGACTACCTTTGAGTTGCATTTGTCGTTCTACGATAGTCTGTACAGGTTTATTTTTAGTAGAACGATCTAATGTTGGGTCGTTCTGTAATCCAATGATTAAATAGTCGCATTTAGTTTTTGCTTCAGCAAGCATTGCTACATGACCAGCATGAAACAAATCAAAGGACGAGCAGGTAAATCCAACCTTCATGCTCTGTTCCTATATTCTGCTGAATTATACCAAGCCCAAGCAGTCTTGATAATGTTGTCAATTGAACTTTTCTCAGCTTTCCATCCAAGTGCTCGTTTAATCTTATCTGGGCATGCTACTAGCGAAGCAGGGTCGCCGTCACGTTTGGGTCCAATTTGAGTTAACACCATACGACCAGTAATACGTTCCACTGCTGCAACAATTTCTTTAATGCTAATACCTTTGCCGCTGCCTAAATTGTATTCTACATAGCTAACTGCTGGATCATTATATTGAGTTGCAAGATAATGCGCTTCGGCAATGTCTTCTACGTGCAAGTAATCTCTAACACATGTGCCATCGGGTGTACTATAGTCGTTGCCGTTGAGAGTAAACACACCCTTATTCACAATAGTCTCTAGTACACGAGCAATTAGATGAGTTGCTGCTTTTAACTGGCCATGTCTACCTTTAGTGTCAGCACCGCATGCATTAAAGTATCGTAATGCAACTACTTTAAACTTATAGCCAATTGCAAAATCTTTAAGTACTTGCTCTGCCATTAGTTTGCTTTGCCCATATGGGCTCATTGGTGTTTTTGGATCTTCTTCGTACAACCAATTATCCTTAACAGGATTTCCATATACGGCTGCGCTAGACGAAAACACTACCGTTTTGTGCCAGCCCCTAGCGGCCAGTAATTCGAGTAGTCTTGCAGTACCACCTACGTTATTTACGTAGTATGGTGCTGGGTCTGCAATGCTCGGTCCAACTAAGCTCGTACCAGCTATATGAATCAATGCACTTGGATTCTTATCAATGATCATGTTAATGAACATTGCATTGGTAAATTCACCTTGCACAAACATATCAACTTCGGAGCGCACCCAGGGAGCAGTATTATTGCGATCAACTCCGATTACTTTAAAGCCAAGTTCTTTAAATCGTAATACAGTTTGGCCGCCAATGTAACCGTTGCAGCCTGTAATTGCAACCCACCGCTCGGGAATTAAATTATTGTCCATTAGTACTTTGCTCCAGCAACATGATCGCGATAACGATTGCCTGCACGATTCCATTGAGTAGCTTTACATTCTGGGCCACCTTCTGCAACTGTGTCAGCAGTTTCCATAATGTCAATGACGCGATCGATGGTGCCATTGTTCCAATCACTAATCTTACCCATGTTAGGGCTTGGTTGGTGCAATAGTACTTCAAGTTTTGCTAACGCATCTTCCATGCTCCAGGGAACGTACATACGAGTGTGATCATTTGCAAACGTTTCGGGGAAACTACGATATGCAGGATACAGAACATTACATCCAAGTGCATCAGCTTCACTTACAGTATTGCTTACCCAGTCTTGTAGCGCACAGTTGAACATCACACGGCTATCATTTACAATGGCGTAATACTGATTCTTGTTCAAGTCCTTGCGGATCTTTAACTTGCCTTCAGCTTCTAACTTGTATGCACGATCCAAATATTTAGAATTGTTGCTACGCAACGGTCCACCACTTAGTACTGCAAACTCAACTCCACTGTTGGGATTGCGACGATGGTATTCTTCAATCAAGTCCATAAAGAAGTCTGGTTGCTTCTCTTGGTCGAAACGTGCAGCAAATACTACACGCTTTGCCCTTTGATCAAATCTACGAATCTCTGCAGGACCACCAACTCGTTCAATTACTTCGTCTTTGCCAAACGCAAGACCACTGATGTTATAGATAGGAGCTTCGTAACCTGCAATACGCATATGGGCAACCATCTCTTCATTGGTTGCTAACACAGTTGCAAATTCATTTACCATCTTTTCATACAAGCCCATCCACTTACCCATGCCCCAGACATGAACAAAGTCATCGGGGTCAATCGCTTGTGCAAGGCAACGTACAAAAACACGCGGACGTTGATGATGCGGAATCTGATCCATAATGTATGGCAGCGATTCAATTCCAGGCTGGAACATGTCTTCGAAGTAGATCACATCTTCGTGTGTCACATCACCGCTACGCATCATTTGAACCAAGTTCATCATCTGACTCATGCCAAAGTAACTGCGGCCGTGTGCATCTAATACTTGTCCAACACTGATTGCTTTGGTATTGTCAATTGTGCTACCTGGCACAATAACATAATTAATGTCGCGGCGTTTGAATACTGCTTCGTTCCAGTCTTGCAACTGTAGAGTGTATCTTCCCTGGTACGGCTCAAGCGCCATATAAAATAATTTTCTCATTGATACCTTTTCTTATTGCTTATTATAGCAAAGCGCAAACGAAAAAGCAACGGTTATTTGCCGTTGCTTTTCATTTATTACAAGCGGTTAGGCATGCAACATAATCCATCTTCACGATGAATCGTTTCTGTATTATTCCACGGACTACGGTATAGTCCTACATGGATCTTAAGAGCCTTGCTGGCCCGTTCCCTTCCGCTTTGCACGTTAACCGTGTAAGTGAAACTACGATCACCACTTGCTTCGTGTGTACGAAGTTCTGGGTTATCAATAGAATATGAATAAATCATATCTGATTTGCACAAATCAGATAGGTACTGATTGTAGAACTCTAAAGGCAATCGCCCCAAGTCCTCTGTCAACACACCATCATACAGCTCACTGATCTTTAACAGATCGAACTTTACATGGTTAATGTTGAGACCAACCCGACGAGGTTGATACTGCTGGTTATAACTTCCGCGGTTGTCGCGGGTATTGTTATTGAACTTAACATGGCTGTTAAGCGTAGTGTTTGATGCATCCATTTTCGCCATCCTCTGAAACTTCAATCCAAATTTTACGATCTGTGTACTTTGCTGTAATCTGACCATATAGATCATCTGACATCATTTCGCAGGACTTATAATCCAATGCCAACGTTCCTTGGTTATATAAATTTTCCAACCAACGCTTGAACTGAATGAACTCAACATCTCGATCATCATGAAAGACTTCGAGATACACTTTAAAGTGGAACATGTGTCGATGAGGATGTCCTAGAAAAGAAACATCATACTCGTCACCTGTTGCCAACTTAGGATCCGTAAGTGCCGCCGGATACCTATGAACACCTTCTTTGCGGAAGGTTACCCAAATCATGTCTTGTGACATACTAACCTCACTTGATTAAACCATCTTTTTTTGCATACGCCCATAATTTAAAATCAATGTCTTTTGATAATTTTACAAGCTCTACAATATTACTATTGAGCATTTTAAGAAGCTCAATAGTAACCTCTTCGTTAGTTTTAGGTCCTGCATCTACTTCAAGTAATTTTTTTGCCATAGCAAATACCTATCAATCAATGTAGTTATTAGCTTTTAAGTAAACCCACATCTTCCAGTCAATTGCTTGCATGAACTTTAGTAGTGTATCCATCTTTACATTAAGTTCAGCAATACCATCTTCGGATACTGCTTCTTCTACTGCTACTGTTTTTGCAATTGGAACCGGACGTCTTACTGGCTTAGTAAAATTACCAACTTTAACTTCTTCTTCACTCATTTTATTTCCTTAGTTTACAGGGTTATCGCCTACATAGGCACTCCACGGTGTAAATACTTCTCGATCCATAAGTTTATGTAAAGAGTGGCACCATACACCAGGATTAGTTTGATTGAAACCTTTGTCATCAATCTTAATCGTTGTATTGTAGTTAAGCAACTTAGTATAGGGTAGTTTCACCGAAATCATTGGAATGATACGATTATTTTCACTCATAGTACTATCAAGAAATCCTTCAACTTGATCCGCAGTTGCATCTACTGTGATGTATGATAAGTAATCATCATCAAGCAATCCAGCTACCATAGCATCCCATGCACGCCAGGAGTAATGATCATCATTGGCAATGCCATGTAGACTCATATTAGCACCAAGGTAGATATGTTTAATATTATTACGGATAGCAATATTTAAAATCTTATCAACTGGTTGTAGTCCAACTACAAACAATGTAAGCAACCCTTTAGCAGGAGAGTTTTCAACTTCTACTCCTATAAAGAAGTCTTGTGCAATACGATCAATTGTCATCTTCATCATCCAGTTCATGTTCAAGAGCCATCAGCTTCTCGTTATCAAGGCTTGTCATGTCATCTTCGTCTGGGGTCTCTTCGACAGTATCAAACAAATCTCTGCCCTTGGCTGCATTGGCTGCATCAACACCGCCGAAGCTAATCGAGTTAAGGAATGTTGTATTATCAACAATCATCTGTCGAGCATCTGCCATTGTAGTAGCAGGATTAAACAGCACTTCTGCAAAGTTATTAAAGTACAAAATATCGTTTGGAATAAACTCGCTATGGTTGGGAGCCTTCTTACCAAACCCTGCCCAATCTTTATAGTCTACTGTGGTACGTGCATACTCAATGTCAGCAAGACGTAACGTTTCTTGTACAGCCTGGATATGGTTGTACACATTATGCGCCATGATAAGCAAGTACGATGTAGTGTCCCACGAAGTCTTACCAATCTTACCATTCTTATTAGCATCATTTGGTCCGAGATAGCAAATGTCGCCTGCTACCAAACGTTCCATAATAGGACCTTGATGAATCATTTCCAGCTGGGAGTTTTTCAACCCTTTGTTGTCAACACTCTTACTCATTGAGTAAGTTAGTTTGTTTGGCGTAAAGTAATTGTAGTTGTAACTCAATGCATAGCCACCTGCTGCCACGAATGGACTTGCAGCGTCAAAGCTAATGTTGATATTAGGATTGTGATGCTTTTGTAGCTGACGCTTGATAGATGTCAAATAGCAAGCCCACTTCAAACGACCAATGCCCAAGAAGTGGATCCAATCTTTATCAGCGATCAATCCATCTTCAATTAGATCAAGCATACGATTCAATACGCTTGGCATGTGCTTCATATTGATACCAGCAAACGCCCAGCCTTCTAACGTGCGGTCTTTGGTATAACCCATTTCCTCAACAGATGCTGGCATGCTAAAGTGTTTAATAGTGTCATACCATAGCTTAGAGTTATCTGGTGTACTACCAGAGATAACATTAAGAAACTTGGTAGCACCTGGTACACGATGCTTCATGAAGTAATGAAGGTTGTGTACTGAGATATCTAAAGTATCTTCAAACTTAGTTAGACCAGTCTTAAGACTTAATGGAGGTACAGCAGCGAACGCAGGAACGTCAAGTGTCATTGACCAATCAGAAGTGTGTTCAAGATAGCGTAGGATTTCCTCGCGGAACTTATCGCCAGCTTCACCTTTGATGTTTGCCCAATCCATCTTGATAACACCAGTTGCCAATTGGAAACCAGAGCTATCACCAACGATAATTGTTTTGCTACGATCACGTTTGTGAATCATTGGCTCTTTATCATCACAACGTGTAAGATTGCGGTCAGCATGTCCTGCTGAATACAATGCTACGCCATAGTGATAGTAAGAGTTTTCTGGATCTAAGAAGTTAGTACCTTGAAGTCCATGTTCGAACTTGGCAGGCACACGTTCTTTGGGTGTAAATGTTGGGTCAGACAAATCTTTACCAAGTTGCTTGGTATAGAAGCCGCTAATAGCTGGCAAATAGAAAGCGTAATTGCTTTCTATTGCCTTCTTACTCAAGTCAATTGTCATAGATTAGTTTTGTGAAGGAGTAATGTATTCGTACTTGATCAAGCCGCTGTCAAATGATACGCTTGTGGCTTTCTCACTTAGCTTTAACTCTGGAGTTCCTTGGCTGCACTGCTTGAATGCAGTTAGCACAGCTTGGATCGACAACGTCACTGGACGCTTCAATGTTTGGTTAGTTTCAGCAAAAATAAACTTACCACTGTGTCCACCACCTTGAGCTCCACCAAATGTAAAGATCAACTTGCCGTTATCAGTTGTAGCAACAAAGTTTGGATCAATGCTGGCATACAATGTACCACGCTGGACCAACTCGCTAATTTTATTAGCAGCAGGCTTTACTTCAACTTCCCAAGTTGTGCCTTTAAAGCTACGACTCTTAGTTTTCATTAAGTTAGTTGGAGTCAAACGGAACTCATCGTTGTTATTGTCCTTGCCAGTAAAGACCAAGCGATCAATTTCGCTCTTACTGTTAGTACCAGTTGCAGCCTTACTATCTTCAGACTTGTACAAGTTAGTTAAACCAACGTAAAAGCCAAGATTAAGTAAACCGCATTTATCTGGCAACTCGCTAACTTTGTCTTTGCTGTTTGCAAGTACAGTTAGCAAGTTGTCTTCGGGGTATGCAGTAAATTTAGTTGAGTCGTCTTCTTGTTCAACAAGGATCTCATCAAACAGGCCCAAGCCTGCGATGTTTTTTGCGATGTCTAGTGTAATGTCTTTTAGCATTGTTAGTTTCTCCAGTTATATGTTCAATTATAGTTTAAATTGTAGTGTAAGTCAATGATGTTGTTCTCCGTTTTAGGAAAATATATCAGTGATATGACCCTGCTCCTTTGATGCATTCAAATCCCAATGCAGTACTCCGAGCAAGTTGTCAATCTTAGAGTCAATAATAGTCTCTTCCATTGCAACGTGATCAAACGGTAGTTGCTTAAACCAATCTGGGAGATTCATCTCGTCAATTGGATAAGCGATAGATGTAATGTTGTAGTTGTTGGACCGCAGCTTACAAACAATTGCTTTCTGCCCGTCAGTGATATCCATACTACGTCGGTCACCAAATGCTTCTTTAAACCTGTTCCAGTTAATAGCAGCCATTGCATGACCTACACCACACTTACCTGTCTTTTTATAAACATCAGTATGTTTAGTTAGGTTGTTTACACGCTTAGGTGTGCCCTTTTCCCAACCTGGCCGCGATTTAAATTCTTCCCTAAATCCACGAACACGAGTCATAACCTCACGTTCGCTTACGCCTTCCAGTGTCATAGTAAGTGCTTCTTCTAAGAACTTTTGCATGAACTCTGGAGTATCTGCTCGCTTCATATCAAGGCCCATAGCTTTAACTTCACCCTTAGAACCATCTTTATCTTTACGCTTGCCTTCCTTATCAACGATAAGAACAGCATAACGTTTCTTGGTCATAAAGATACCTTTGGATGCAACTACTTCTCGACCTGCTTTGATAATCTCCCCTTGACTGGTTGGTGCATTGAACGCAACGTTCATGAATGCTGGGAATGTATCATTGACCTGTTCTGAGATAGCATCATATAGCTCAATAATCTTATCAGTACTCCAATCCATTTCACCTGATGCAATCTGTTCTTTGAATACTGGTACAGCACTAAAGTAAACAGAGTCAGTGTCACCATAGATAATTGCCTGGCCCATGTGATCCTTCTCACCTGTCAAGCAATCATTTACTGCACCTGCCATGTGACGTGCAACAAGACGTCCGCATAGTGTAGTACTCTGTCCAAGCCGTTGGTCGAAGAACCTGCTACCTGCATTAAGTAACGCACCATAAGCACTGTTCAAGTTAATCTTCTTGACCAACTGTCGCTTGTCCCAGAAGTCAAACATATCTGTGCCGTACGCTTCTTTGGCTTTGGCTTGTAATTCTTTACGTTCAGCATACCAACGTTCAAGCAGACCAGGGATAACTCCTTTGCTGGCATAGCTAAAGATTGTACCATTACCTGAGATCATCAATGGCTCGCCACCATGGAATACAAAGTCGTATACTTGTGCAGCACTCATCTCAGTACTGGTACCATCTGCCCAATCAACTGTTTCAGTTTGCCCGATGTCCCGAGCCATGACTGATTCGTATTCAAAGCAAGCAAACTTTCCATCCCAAAAGTCAGCAATGCCCTTGCCATCTGCAATAACTTCGTCAATGCCAGCTAATGTCCGTGTTTGACGTACTTGTCCAATGATAGTCTCAGGACTCATGTTCAATGCACGAATCAACGATGGGTACAGCGAGTTAATGTCCATTGACCCAATCCACTCGTGCATACCTGCTTTTGGTACTGCAACGTATGCGCCTGCGGCTGCATTATCTTTTGCATCAGTGCTTCGACGGGGACGATCTGGAACTACCATTCCCAAACGATGTGCTTCATTGATAACTGCTTGGTCAGTCACTGCCACTGCACCAAGTGTAGCACGAAGTCCTACACAGTTTGCATGACTGATAAGATTTGTAAGCTCAATGAACTTTAACTTGTTGTCAAGCTTCTTCAGCAAGATAACGTCTTGTCTGTTATATGCAATAAACTTTTCAAAGTCGTTGTTGTATAACTGATCCAACGTACCTTCGTACGCAATCTTGTTCTCGCCAAGTTCGTACTCGCCAATAAAGTCGAGTCGATATGTGTGCATCTCGTGGTAGTTGTACTTACGATACAATTCAAGATAGTCAAGGTGAACACGACCAATTGGGTCAAATGTTTCCAACTCCTTACCATACTTTTCAAACTCTCTACGTTTAGGAAACTGGTCCCACAAACACATACGACGAGTCTGATCTTTATTCATAACACGGCTAATACGATTAGTAGTATATGGAATATCAAAGCCTTCGCTGTTCCACCCTGACAACACATCAGCATCGTCAATCACATCAAGCCAAGTGTCAAGCATTTCCTTTTCAGTAGAGCACAACAAGGTGTTCTCAAACTTTGCACAGATCTCTTGTGCGACTTCCACAGACATTGCATCTGGCTTTAAGCAAAGTGTAATGGTTTGGTCAGTCCACATCAAATGCGTAGTAATAGCAGTAATGTAATTAAACGGATCACTTGGTGGAGCAAAGCCTTTGACTTTGTCGTATGACACTTCAATGTCGAAGAATGCTACATGAAGATCGGGCGCGTCTTGGCCGCCGTAGTTTTCTTCTAAACAACGATTCAACGGACGGTAATCACTTTCACACAATTTCTTGTTAGAGTGGATTCGTTTTTCTTTATCAAATGCAACTGCATTGCCAAGTATAACACGGCTAACAGCATCGCCAGCAATGTTTTTATACTTGCCCTTCTTGTCTGGGTAGTATAACACATACTTTGCAGGATACTCTTTTAGTACCCTCTTGCCGTCGACACGTTCTACAACGTGGACGATCTCTCTCTTTTTGTCAATATAAGCATCAATGAACATGTATTATATATTTCTCTTTAGTAGAAGTTTTTTGCCAATGCAGCAGACATTTTTTCGTTATCAACTTCTATATCAAGTTCTTTGAGTGTATTCTTAAACACAGTTTCCAAATCTTCGAATCGGTAGATGCTGTTATGCAGGCCCATGAAACCAGAATGCAGAGCTGCGCCATAAGCTTCTGGCCCCCACCCAAAGGTATCATATAAGACGCCACGATAGCTTCGGTGCTCATCCAACTCGCCTTTACATAGTTTCTCAACCACAGAACAAAATGCCCATAGTTGTTCTTCTGGTTCAAGACTTGAGTAATATGAGTTTGCCATTTGCTGATACTCGTCGGCAGCTTTGGCAAATTCTTTACCAGATTCGTGTAATGCATCCATTACTTCTTGTTTTTTAATTTCATCAGTCATATGCTATTATAGTGTTATTGTTTAAGTTTGTCAAGCATGTCTTCTTCCGCAGCTTCACGCCATTCTTTAAGCCATGAACTATTATCACATTCCCTTACATGGGTCATAACCCTCTTTCGGCCAGCACCTTCCATTGCCTCACCAATGAAGAATCTCATTAGAGGTTGCCCTTGTCGTTTAATAATGACGATCATTGGTTCGTCTTTATCGTTTTCCCATGAGTAGTCGTCAAAGCTCATTTTGTCCACACCAATTTAAATGTTATCATATCTGTTCCATGTTCAAAGTTTAACCATCCTGGATAAGTGCCGCTTATAGCCCACGTGCCCGCTTCGAATGTGTTCTTACACCATTCTGCTATGTCAAGTAATTCTTTTTTAGTATACGCTATTAAACTTGCCTTATGAGGTAGCCTATACATTGCAATTGTTTTTGGCACTACTGCCTTACGTTTCTTCATTATACGCTCACATTGATATTAAGTCAAATGCCGTAGCATACTGCGTCTCTGGCTCCATGTGGAATCCGGTCCCCCATACTACCCAGACTCTACGTCTAAGTAATCGTTCTAACCATATACGCTCGCCTGATATTGTTTTAACCGGCCACCAAGCATATACTTTGCTCCACGGATAACAGCCTGCACCATCTTCAATAATTGTATATTCCATTTGTTTTCCATTTGGAATAGATCTTGTTAGTGTTACCATCTTGTTTAACTCTATGTTCCATCCTAAACTTCTACCCCAAACTATTTTCATACGCACGACAGCGCAAATAATACTGCTTCTTCATCACATTCAAAATGAATCGACTTTTCTTTAAGATATCCCGGGCTGTGGTAATAAGGATGCTTACAATTTTCCTTCAACCATGCATCTACCAAGTGATCCTTATAACTACGCTGATAAAATGCTTGCACCTCATCAACTGTTTTGGCATACATTACCTTATGCAATACAGGAACTTTGAACTGCGGCAGTGTGTCGGGCCAGGGATTAGTATATGTCACAGTCATTAGCTACCCCATTGTAGTTTAAAAATAAAATAATCTTCAGAGTCTTGGAACGCAAAGAACCAATAGTCTCCGCCACCTAGTTCATTTACTTCCCACCGATTACCTGTACTCGGTGCTTTCATTGCACGTAGTATGTCGTATCGCCATTTGCCTTTTAAGTTCTCTTCGCACCAGTCACATATTTCATGGAACCCATCTCTGTATCCACCTGGACCATAATCGTAAATTCTGTTGTACACAAAGTTTTCGCGATTTTCAAAACAATGTACATGCTGGTATCCATTGTAGTAGTTGGCAATTTGTGTAGCATGTGGCACATAGTCTGGATCATATCTACGCTCGTACTCTTTACGATTGCGACATTTGTGCTTCCTTAAAAACCGATCTTCTTGCCAACACAGGTATCTATTCTTGATATTGAACATTGCATTTATGACCATCGCAATTTAAAATATGCAGCATCATGAGGATCATCAAAAAAATAATCAATCTTAGTATGATCATATGTGTTATAACCGTCCTGATGCAGATCATTGGTGATATAACTGGGACAATGTTCTTTGGCCCAGCTCAGTGGCTTCCAAAACGGAGAGTACGGCAATGTAACTATTGTACTCATGACCAGGTCAATTTAAACAGGGCTGCTTCTTCCTGACTTTCAAAGATCCATACTCTACCCTGTTGCTTCCAATGCTTGTTACACTCGTTATGCATCCATATGTTTATATCGCTTGCAATAGTTCGTGGCACTCTGCTTAACTCTACTCGCGTCCATCCGTGTTGGATCATTAGGTCAAACAAGACTTTAGCATCAATTTCATCGGCTATTTCTTTTGCAGCACGTGCAAACTGCTCTTCAAGCACTTGGGTAGCTGTTTTATTCATATTACTTCACCGCCCCAAGTTAGCAAAAACATATTGGCAGCTTCCCGCCATTCAAATTGCACAACGTCATAATTTGGTTCCTGTCCATGTGGCGGCTTGTGCCATTCTACATGAAAGCGACGAAAGTATGCACCTTCAGCATCAAACGCATCGCACCATTCGTACATTTCTGTAGTACATTTAGGCACTCGAATACGATAGCTAAAGTAGGGGCGGTTGTTGCCTCCGCTACTGTAGAAGTATTCCATTACAGATGAGATAGTTTAAACAACACTGCATCATCTCGTGTTCGAAAATAAAAATCCGTAGAATTGAATTGGTAAACTACATTCCATTGGCTTTTAAATGCACCCAATGTTTCACCCAACCATTGTTCGATTTCAGTAATCTTTACATTAGATTCATCTTGGCCAATCTTTATTTTATAAGGCCACAACTCTTTTTTTAGTACTCTCATACATCACCCCATGTCAGCTTTAACATAGTGAACAATTCTACATGCACATCAAAATTAGCACGTGGGTTATGAAAGTTTGATCTGCTCATCCCGTGTTCGTACCATTGTTCATTATCCTGTGCTCTGACCCATTTGGCTATTTGATTGTTGCATGCAATAGTGTACCAAGGCGACCCATCAACTGGTGCAGTATCAACCACTTCAAAACTTGGGGCAGCGAATGACATATCATCTATTACTTTTCTAAGCATATCGGCAGTAAATGTAGACTTGCCAAGTTGGCGTCCAGAGGAGAATGTCATCATTTCCCCACTTTTAATCCCGCCATAAACATTGTTGAGTGTTTGCTTTTGCCAAGGCGCTAGGCTCTCGCCCAGCATTGTTTCAAGATCAATTGTAGTGAAATCAGGATCATTCATATTAGGATAATGTTAAGTTATAAAGCATTATACATTCATCTGCATCATTCTGCGACCGAAATTGCCACATATTATAAGCAAGACGCTTTGATCCTATTTGTGTAGAGAGCCACTCAATTGCTGTGTCGATACTTAGGTCCTGCTCAATGCGATCCAACATGTGCATTCGGACAATGTGACCATAGTGCTTACTGTGCTCATATGTACATGTTGGATACTTCATACTATTCGTCCACCAAATCGAAGACTGCAAAGCATAGCGTCTTCTTTTGTACGAAATACTAGTTCGGCGATTTCGTCCCATTGGCCGCTAACATCGCTTACGTCACTGGTGTTCATGACCCACAGGTCATCATCACCGTAATATGTATTATAGTAATTGAACTCTGCTTTGGTAGTCATTCCTAGCGGGCTAACATTTTCCATTAGCCAGCTTAGAACTTCTTCTTCGTTGGGATCGCCTAAGTATATTCTAAACATTAAAGTTCAACATAAAGTATGCTGCCTCATCTTTGTCGGTGATATTTACAGTGATCATTGGATCACCGGAATTGAAACGAATTGTGCAGTCGGCATCAGGACAATGCTCTTTCATCCAATCAACAAACTCATTATGATTGTTGCAGTATACCCAACAATGCCAACCAACAACTTCCTCACGGAATTCACGACCTGGGTGATTTTTATCCTTTAACAGGACGTAAGGAATATCGTGCCATCCATCATCGTATCGCCAGTGATGTACTATAATTCGTTGATCCATATCATTGCATCCACATTTTAACCAATGCAATCGAATCGATTGTGACTAGCAAAACGTAGTTGGCAAGCATGCCAATGCTACCGCGCGTCTTGCTTGCCCATGCAAAAATTACGCATTGCGTAATAAACAATGGATATAAAATTAGAAACGGTGGATTAGGAACAGTTAGTGCCATGGTCAATGCACAGCCAATGCTCAGAAACCAAGCCAGAACTTCCAGCACACATCGTGCTGGATTCTCTTCCCAATCCTCACGAATGTAATTTCTTACACTAGCGAGTAATTGTTTCATTAGAACTTGTTGCCTGTGACTTCTAAGATTTCTTCCATTGCATCAAAGTCTGATTGATCCTTATCAAAATCTCCTTTGAATGCTTTAGTGATTACTCTGTTCAGCACTGCTGGCTTGATGTCCATTTCTTCTGCAATGGCTGCAACAGTTTCTTTTAGACCAACTGTGAGATCGTCAACCTCACGTTTAATTTGAATGCCCTCTTGAATGATACGCTTCAGTTTAGCAATTTGCTCTGGATTAAAACTCATATAAATCTCCGTTAGTTAGTGTCTTACAGAGTAATTATACTATAAATTCAATGAATTGTCAAGAGCTTTATGTGACTGAGCCCCAATTGCTTTTGGCCCTGATAGCAAACGCTAGCTCTTTCATACGGCCAAATTCCTTTGAACCTCGTGGGTGTGGTCCAGTAGCTTTCAAGTTATTATATGCTTTAACCAGTTCGGCTTTGGTCTTGCCTTCGTACTTGCCTCGCTCGCTTGGGCTAACCTTTGTCTCAGTATCCCACGCCTCGCCTACGTCTTTGGTTACTTCTTTGCCAATAACATTACGTCGATGTTTTAAGTAATCATCGGTCTTGTTGACCTTGCCATCATTGTTGATATCGCTATCCTCTTTCCCAACAGGGTCAAGGCCTTCGTTGATAATATCGATATATTTTCTTAATAGATTACCGCTCATAATGTTTATTCTCCTAACAATATTTAAGATGCAATACACACAAGTAGTTCGTACTTTAGTAGGGCTGTCTCTCTATATCTTCTTCTACACATTGATCTCCGTACTGGATCTCAATGATGCGACATGGTCTGTCAAACGGATTGCGAATTCTATGCCAGTCGCCAAGCGGAATTGCTACCTGTGAATGCTGGGTTAGTGTTAACATAGGTAATGCATAGCCACTATTCATTTGTTGATCTACTTCGCACTGCCCTTCAGTAATGTGCCATAGTTCATGCCGTTTAAAGTGTCGTTGCATACTCAGACTCTGATCTGGTTCAATTGTAAGCTCCTTAACTTTGCAACCAGGAACATCATGTAGTACGCGATAGTAGCCCCATTGGCGTTGAGTCTTGGGTGCTTTCCACTCTTCTAGTATCCAACTACTAGAGTTTTTTTTATGTTCGCCACCTACACCAAATCTAAACTCAACGTTATTAACAGACATCTCAGGTATGTTATTTGCATTACGATCTCCCCCATTGGCAAAGATGATCTCGTCATTGGGATATAGCAGTTGCACATTCTTAATGGCTTCAATTGCAGAGTCATCATTATCATTGAATAGAATTGCATGATCAACTATTCGTAATGACTGTATGATAGCAGTACGTTCTTCCATTGACATAAACGATCTGCCTTTCTTACGCTCTAGCCATGAATCAGAATTTATTCCAACTACTAACTTGTCTCCTAATTTTTTAGCAGCTTCAAAATACGCAATATGCCCCGAATGAATTGGATCATATCCGCCAGTACATAGTACAATTTTCATTTGTTTTTCCTTGGGTTACCATAGTGAATAACTGTATAACCCTCTCGCTCAGGAAGCGATCTCCATGGGTCTACCAGTATTGATCCTTTTGGAAATATACAGTACTGCTCAACACTACTTACAGTGACACCTGTGCCTGCATAGGTAACAGCCGCATTATGTGCCATTAAGAATACACTTGCTACTCCTGGCTGTACATTATCTCCAGTTAACGGATCTACATAGTTAAACTTTAATCCAGCTTCGGTTATAAAGTATCCAACTAATTCGCTGTAACTACCAATGGTGTATTCAACATATGGCTTATATGCACGTCCATGAATTACTATTGGCATATTGTGTTCTTTGCTCAATGCAACTAATCGCATTGCCATCTTTTTAGCTTGCATGTCACGGCTGTGCATAAACGAATGAAATAGATCGTAACCTAAATCAAGTTCTTCTGCTAACCAGCGTAGTGCAATATTATCGCGTGGATGGCAAGCACCTGCATCGCCCATACCTGCTGTGAGATAACGTGGGCCAGTAATACGCTGTGTCGCTGCTTTGAGCGCATCAGTGACTACATCTACATTGATGTTGCCATTGGATTCGGCTACGTCCTGAATCATGTTTACCAAGCCAATTTTAGCACTGATGAATGTGTTGTAGAAAACTTTAATGGCTTCGGCTTCATCCCATGTGCCCACATTGATTTGCGGGGTGTTCTTCATCATTGGCGCATAGAAGTCAATCAGCACTTGTGCATCACCTGTGCGTGTACCATCTTCTGTACCAATGATCAAGCACTCAGGATTTACCATATCCCACTTGACACTGCCCATAGCAATAAGGTACGGGTTATAAATGAAACGAGCGTTTGTGATCAAAGGTTGCAACTTATTGCGTACAGTTCCAGGTAAGACCGTACTTATTAAAACGACAAGTTGTTCCTTGTTTACATGCAGGTTGATCTCAGCCAGTACTGTCTGTACAATACTGTAGTCAAAATCCTTAACTGGTAAATCAGCAATAGGTGAGCTGCCACCGTATGCTGCATCGTGTGGTGTAGGTACTGCTATAAAGATCAAATTGCATCCTGCTACTGCTTCAGCAATTGAACTTTTAACTGCTACAGTCATTGTTGGGTCTACAATGCTGATATCATATCCGCTTACGCTATAATGCTCGGCCATTACTTCGGCACATGGCAAACCTAATTTGCCCAATCCAATCATTGCTACTTTTAATCGCATTTGTATTCCGTAACGTTGATACTGCCTAGCACATAAAGTGCATCGCAATCGTCTTTAAATTTTTCCTGATAGCCAAGAGTATTCATTAAAGTTTTAAAGTCATCATATGTTGTGCCAGTCTTGTACATGTGGAACTCGCTAATTTCTGCCCAGACTATACCCGGACGTAAACTTCCTATAGCACTGAACACCTTGTACTCTGCACCTTGTACATCAATATGAATAAAGTCTGGACTTAGATTATGTTCAATGCAAAAAGATTCTAGTGTAGTACTAGGTACGGTATATCCTTCTCCCCACTTCCAGCGGTTGTTTATTAAGTTAGATCCAGGTTCGCATACGCTGCCAGACCATGGCCATTCTTGCCCGTCTAATACTGCACTGGGATAAAATGTCAATGTGCCAACAGTGTCTGACATAGCTATATGAAAATAGTTTATATCATGGTCTACTGCTGTTTGTTTGTTTTGTGTTTCCCAGGTAGCAGCACACTCAAACGCATAGAACGTAGCCAAGGATAACGCTGCTTTAATTCGTCTAGTATCGTTTAAGTCGGCTGCACCAATATCAAATACTAGCGCATTGGGTTTTAGGTTATCAGCTAACCATGTTAAATTAAGATTGCTCATTTTCTTTTACTTGTTGATTGATCCAATTGTATGTTTGTGTTAGTCCGTATTCCAGATCTTCGCCAGGCTTCCACTCAATTGAATCTTGAATAAGTTTATTGTGACTAGTTCGACCCATTACTCCCACTGGTCCACTAATGTTTGTAATAGTAATGTCTTTCTTGGTAAGTTTTGCAATTAAAAATGCCAAGTTATTAATGCTAATCATTCGTTCGCTACCAAGATTTAGAGGAACCTCACAGTCACTTGCCATAATGCGATGGATACCTTCTATGCACTCATCAATGTATAAGAAACTACGTGTCTGATTGCCTGGCCCCCATATTTCGACGATTCCACCTTCTTCGCACATTGCAACTTTACGGCACAACGCAGCTGGCGCTTTTTCTTTACCGTTATTCCAAGCACCAAACGGGCCAAAAATATTATGAAAACGTGCAATACGAGCTCGAATCTTATAGTTACGAGCAAAACTCATATATAAACGTTCACTGAATAGTTTTTCCCAGCCGTATTCGCTGTCGGGGTTTGCAGGGTACGCACTATCTTCACTTAACAATGGATTTTCAGCATCAAGTTGATTGTGACTAGGATACATACATGCGCTTGAACTATAGAATACACGTTTAACGCCCTTTTTAGTCATCTCATGTACTACGTTTAAATTGATCATTGCACTATTATGTACAATGTCAGCATCGTGCTCACCTGTAAAGATATATCCGGCTCCGCCCATGTCTGCTGCCAATTGATAAATTTCATATATGTCAGTTGTAATCAATTTGGCAACATCAACTGGATCTCGCAAGTCTACTAGATGAAACTCGTCGGCAGTTGATGTCGTATATTCGGGCAGCTTTAAATCTGCACCAATTACATAAAATCCTTTATTTTTTAAGTCAGTGACCAAGTGACTTCCAATGAAGCCACCGGCTCCGCATACCAATACCTTTTTCATACTATCTTGTACTCCGTATTTGTTTATAAATTTTTCAACCAGCAGATTAGTCTGAGTATTCTTTAATAAATCATAGTTGTAGTCAACTATCTCTTTACATGCTTTACTAATTTCAAGTTTCTCGTCTGCGGACATTGCACATATTTTTTTAATCAGATCCAACACCATAAAAAATCGTGTAGTATCTGAAGCTTCATCGTCGTAACTCTCATCCCACAATGTGCTAAATGTTCTAAATCCCTGTTCTCTAAGAGCGTCAAGACTACCGCATGCACCCATCATAATAAATGGTTGCTTGTACATAATTGGCTTATAACTTTTCTCAGTTAGATGTACTATTTTTGTAAAGAAGTTTGTTTCGGAGATCAAGTGAACTAAACTGTCTTCGTAAAAATGCCTGGTAGATTCGAATTCGTCATACATCAGATTTAATGTTAGATCTGTACTATCTAATGTAAGAGGTAGCTTAGATTCAATCTGAATCAGATCGTCGTCGGTAATTGTATTCTCAATTGTAAGTCTTTCGATGAAATTTTTAACATGAGATGTAAACGTTCCGCCATTGTCAATTTCAGTCTTGCTAAAACTAATATAGCCATTGTCTAATAGATCATTTTTATAAAGATAACATAGCATCAATGATCTCTGCGATTGACTTCCCCACCGACGATTGAACATTAGGAATGATTTAGATTTTGGGCCAACTTTATACTCTAATGTTTTATTCGCAATGGTAGTTTTGTATACAAAATAGTAAAAGGGCAGATATTCAATATGGAGACCTTGATTTTCTAAGCCTGTACGTTCACAATAACTATCATACAATGCTTGTCCATTTGGACTACATGTTAAGTATATAATCTGCGACATTGGTAGGTTAGAATTTCTAAAATATGTGTCGATTTTAGATAAGTGTCGATCTTCTAATAGAGACTCCATTGGAATAGAAATTAATAGATATGCAGTTTTATTACGAATACGATCAAATACCGCCGGCGGCTGAGATCCTTGTCCAAGTATGCCATTTAGCTTAAATGTTCCAAATAAGTCGTCTACACTTTCCCACCAATAATGATTATACTCATATACAAACACGCCATTGGGCAAATGAGATGCCGAGTGTGTATTGACTAGATGTTGGCCTTTGAGCATTGTATAGCAGTTAGAATTTTGTAACTCACCTTTTAGTTCATTGACATCTTTATTGACACTAAACACACCAGACGCATTTGCCAAATCAATTACGCTTGGCGGCATATTATTAGGTATTGGATGTTTTGGGCCAATCCAATCAAATACAAAATTAACTTTTTTATTGTACATTTTCAACAATTGCTCTTGCTGCTACGCTTGCTTCGTATTCATTTTTACATCTATTGTAAAATGCAGTTAACTCTGGAAATGTTGTCGCAAAGTTACTTGCATTACGTGCATCATGCTGCCCTACATACAAGTAGAAGTCATGCCTGGCAATTACATTTTCCTTTGATGTTGGACTTTCTGCTTGTACAATATGCAGTAACCTGTTCAAGCTATCAATTTCGTGTGGGTAGAATCCATCATGATAATCAAATTCCTGAAATGTAGCTGTATTGCGTTCAGCCCATTTAATAGTGTCAGCCAACGTATTTGTCATTCCATCGTCAGCAATTAATGCACTTAGATAACGCGGGTGTCGTAAGTAAGGGAAATCCAAATTAATGCCTCTGATTCCGTTTACTTTACCTATGGTAGTTGCACTACGTCTAATAGATAGTATGTCATTTAGGAACTTCTTAAAGCGCGGAATGCTCAACAGATTAAACGTACACATAATAGTAACATCTAATGTTGGATACCGTAATGTAAGATTCCAAAGATTATAGTACCATTTCTTATAATCAAGACCCGGGCGAATATATTCTGCTTGCTCGCCCCACGTGTCGCATGACGTAAAAATCTGCAGACGTTTGACCATATTGCCATCTTTGATAATTTGGCATTTGGCAAAGAATTCGTCTATTAGCTTTTGATCAACCCCTAAATTAGTATTGATAGCAAGATCTAATTCTGGGTTGGGATTTGCAATAATCCAATCCAATGTTTTAAATGTTTCTTTGCTTAATAACGGTTCACCGCCGGTGATCCGAAATGTACGTAGATTTGGATATAGTGTAGGCCACCAAGCCCACCATGCTTCAATGTAAGGATTATGTTCTCTGTTAGGGATTGGTAGTCGACCAGATTTTTCTAACCATATAAGGTCATGCGATATGTGGTTGCTTAATTTAAGGGGGCCGTGGCGCTTTGCTGTTTGCATTAGCGTAGAGCTGATATCCGGACTGCAATATGAGCAACCAAAGTTACATACGTTACTAAATGATACTTCTACATACGCTGGGATTACGTCAGCATCCCAAGGCATTTTAGCAGATGATTCAAGATACGGTTCGCCCCAGGTTGCGTCGGCAGATTTCCTAATACGATCACTGTGATGAGCACCTGGGGCATCTTCTACTCTCCAGCAATAGTCACACTCACTTGGTCGCTGTCCTTCCAACATTAGCTTACGTTGTTCTTTTTTAAACTTTGTATTGTGCAATGCAGATGGATTATTTTCCAATTCTTCAATTGGAATTTTGTGGGTTGCAGGGTGATGGCAACTGTGTGTCTGTCCAGTTGCCAAATGTATTGTAACTTGCTGCCATTTTGCTACACAGAATGTCGGACTAACTTTGTCCAGTTCCTTGTGTATGCGAATCATTCGATCATTGTAGTTTTCAGTAGTTTTCATTGTATGCGTACTTATCAATTTAAAAATTCCAGTGTGACTCGATGGCGCGAACAACTTGATCTGACACCAAATGATCCATACTATTTCGGTTTGTAAGTAATTGCTTATTGTGTTGTAATATTGGCGTACAATTAGTCAATAGTACGCTAAACTCTTCTTCGCTTAATTTAGTAATGTCTCTAAGGCTATGTACCAACGCTGTGGCTCGTTCCATTGGGTTTAAGCATAAGTCGTACTCTTCATTTATATACGGGGCAAAAGTTTTAAATCCCAGCTCCCGTAAACTTTGTAGATAAAATGGTGCAGCCATTACTAAAAATATCTGACTCATAAGCATTGGCTTCCACACCTTCTCAGATGCAAACGTTGCAGCACTAAAGAACAATGTTTCAGATATGATATTAATAGGAAAGTTCTGAGAATACTCCCCATTTAAATTTAATGCATAATTGAAAGTAAAGTCTTCAGTGTCTGCAATCAGTGGTAATTTATTGTACATTGAATTAAAGTCATTGTCAAGAGCATCAATATGCCCATTGAAACGATCTTTTAAGCATTGCCACTGTAGCGGGATATTCCAAATCTTATCGTCCCAATCAATTTCCTTTTCACCAAAGTGCTTGGGCATGCTGACTGCCCCAGTTTCGATTAGATTGTAGCGTTCAAGCATTGTAAGCAGATAAATTCTATGCGGGTGAGGTCTGCGGTTTAAACACATCCAACGTGGGTTGCCTGCTGTGTATGTTGCTTGTAGAATTGGTGCGTCTATTTGGCACATCTCCCTGTCTCGTAGTAACCAATTGGTAAAGAACCCGTACCATGCGGCCCGCATATTTTCATATGTTCGTTCTTGTTTGCACCATTCACTATATAATGCTGCTACGTTGCAGCTTGAGCTAACATATAACACACGGTCTTGCAGTTGATTGTCTTCTATCCATTGCCATACATCGCCAAATAACTCTGTAGTAAAACCTTCTTCACTGTAGTCTAATATGATCTGACAGTTATAATCATTCCAGGCGTTTAATCTATTTGGGTCAGACTTAAACCATTCTGTGATATACTTTAATTTTAAAGAAGTCCATCCACCATGCAGGCCAATGATTACCACATTGTGGCCTGTTGCGTACTGATCAAATGTTTTAAATTCGTGTGTATCGTTGCAGTATTTAAATATAGCAGAATCAATTTGTGGATGTATAGTAAAGTGTTGAGTTTCACCTGAATCAATTTTCTGTTCCAGATAACGATTCCACAAGTTTTGATCGTTAAGGTCAGTTGCTATTGTATCTCCGTACCATGTAATCATATGAATACTTATGTATGTTTTTGGCCAAAGGAAAACCCAAGCGTGCTAGGTAATTACTCCGCAGAGGCTTGGGCCGTGTTAACTATACTTATCTTATTCTAGAGCCTGCAACACTTCCAAAATGTGTTCATAATGCTTTTTACGATCTGCCAGGCCAATGGTGCCACCATTGATCTTTTTAGTAACAGTAAGAACATCACCCTTGTCAGCCCATTGATTTAATTTACGTGTATCCCAGAACCAACCTGCGCTTAACACTGCAACTGGGTTGTCTGCCACTGAATCTGGATCTGTTAATAAATCCAGCTCTAGTGCATTTCCGCAATGTGTGTAGTTGTCTTTGCCAGTCAATTGAATAATGCCACGGCCGCGATACTTGTATCCATCGCCGCTTGCTTCGTCGCCATTGCCCATACGATTGCAGTAAACTCTATTGGCAATTTTTTCAGGCTTTTTAGCATATGCGTCAGCCACTGCTATAGTTGAGAAATACTTCTTAAATGTTCCGTTTAACCCCTTAGCACTATAAAACAAGTTCTCTGAAGTTGTTGCAAAGTTTCCAGACTCATGTGCAGTCTGCGCAATAAACATTGCCATACGTTCAGGCGTGCTAATATCAAAATGTTCAAATGTTTCATTGAAACCTTCAACAAACTTTTCTAAATTAGAAACTTTAGCGTCTGGTAAACACTCTTTAAGTATATCAATTGTTAATTCGATCACATTAATCTCCTTTTTTGACGGCACGAGCGATTTCGTGCGCCTTGTTAATTGTGCTCTTCTTCAAAGGTGGCTTATCACCAGTGCTCTTCATTGCGGCTGCCATACCAATTGCATACGGATTTTTATCAGCTTCTTTAATGTTTAATCCAACGTTGATTTTTGTCTTTAGTTGGAAGTTCTTTAATATGTTAAACTCCTGCGGTGTAATTTTACCTACACGATACATTTTATTGATCAATGATTGAATTTCTGGTGGCACGTGTGCGTGCGGCTTGCGTTCAGGCGCACCATACTGATTATCAATGTCAACTGTATTGTTGTCTGGCTGACTAAAGTAATCGCGCATTTGTGCCAAACTTGCTTCTTCAACTGGAGTTTCAGACCCAACTACTGCATCGTAACTATCCATGCCCAATGTCTCCCCGCTTGCACTCATTGCAGTTAAACGTTCTGCCAATGAGTGCAGATCCATATCAGACTTGGCATCTTCACGTGCATATTCCATAAGGCGTATAAACAATGGTACATCTACACAGATCTTATCTTTGGGATTGGTTTTAACTGAGTCAGACTCATCTAATTCGCCTTCGTCGGCATAATCACTAAGGTCGAGACTGTGATATGAATGAATTGCTTCTTGAGCAATTTCTGAAACACTTGCAACTGTCATTGGCAATTCTTGTTTATCACCCATAGAAACTTCACCGCCTGGATAAACTACACCATTGGTAGCTGAAACCCATCCATTGTGAATAACTGCAATCACTAACATATTATGTATATTGTGATCGTTTGGTGCGCTGAACAAAAATACATTATCGTCACGTTTGGTCATCTTCCAATTTAGATTAGATGTTCTCAAAGTCAGTGATAGTTGTTTAATAAAATCAGGGAATGATAACACAGTACCTAACATATAACCTTGCTCTTCGTCGCCTTCGCCTTCCGCCACACCTTGCTCGGACATTGAACTCAATTCAATGTAGCCTTTTTGCTGTGCGTCACTCCATCTTGCCCATTCACGACCATCAATTGATACAGTAGAACGACCTGTCATACCAGTGTATT